>Ga0075471_10000351_pt1 | contig 27433 bp, 17 predicted proteins | sample DEB19_08_DNA_2_FD_74787 | JGI IMG/M metagenome (GOLD analysis project Ga0075471, IMG submission 74787) | Aqueous microbial communities from the Delaware River and Bay under freshwater to marine salinity gradient to study organic matter... | ecosystem: Environmental > Aquatic > Marine > Coastal ...
GCGCTGCGGGTGCAAACATTGAGGCTCCGGCGCTGGATCGGGGGCTGGCGGTCCTGGAGGCGCTGGATGCGAGGCCGGAGGGGATGAGTTTGTCGGAGATCAGTCGTGTGATCGGTAGTCCGAAAAACTCGACCTCACGCTTGCTACAGACGCTGATGGTGCGCGGTTATGTGGAGCGGGATGAGGCGACGATGATCATCCGACTGACGGGCAAACTGCTCCGTCTGGGGCATCCGCGCGTGGGGCGCGTGAGCTTGGTGGAGTGTGCATTGGAACCGATGCGGTCGCTGCGGGATACGGTGGGCGAGACGGTGCAGCTTGGCATTCCCATCGGCGATGAAGGTGTGGTCATCGAGCAGGTGGAGAGCACGCAGGCGGTGCGCATCTGCGTGGAGATCGGGCTGCGCTTTCCGCTGCACAATAACGCTCCCGGCAAGGTGCTGCTGGCTTTTCAGCATCCGAAGTCGTGCGAGCGCACGATCCAGCGATTGAAGCTGGCGCGTTTCACCGCGCGCACGATCACCACGAAGGAGGCGCTGCGGCAAGAATGTGAGCGCGTGGTGAAGCTGGGCTATGGCACGGACTGGGGCGAGGCGGACGAAGGCATTCATTGCGTGGCTGCGCCGGTGTTTGACCGGCCGAATCACCTGCTGGCGGTGATTTGGGCCTCCGCGGTGGCTGGACGCATGCCGAAGGCACGTTTTCCGAAAGTGGCGGTCGAGGTGATGAAAGCCGCGCGTGAGATCGAAAGGAGGCTGCGGGCATGAAGCGCGTCTTTTGGATCTTTGGATGCCTGACGGGGCTTTCGAGTGTCTTTGCGGATGATTTCTTCACCGCGAAAATCGAGCCACTGCTCAGGCAGCGCTGCTACGAGTGCCATTCGCATGAGAAGAAGATGAAGGGCGGGCTGACGCTCGATTCGAAATCAGGCTGGGAGCAAGGCGGGGACTTGGGGCCGGCAGTTTTGCCGGGCAAACCCGAGGAGAGTCTGCTCATCAAGATGGTGCGCTGGAGTGACGAGGAACACCAGATGCCGCCGAAGGAAAAACTGCCATCGACAGAGATTGCGCTGCTGGAGGAATGGGTGAAGCGCGGTGCGCTGGATCCTCGCGTCGTGGTGAAGAAACGACCCACGGAGTCGGATTGGTGGTCGTTGAAGCCGCTGGTGCTACCGAAGGTGCCTGAGGTCGCTCAAGTTGAACATCCGGTGGATCGTTTCATCCGCACACGCCTCGCCGAGCTGAAGATTATGCCTTCGCCGGAGGCGGATCGGCGTACGTTGATTCGGCGCGTGATGTTTGATCTGCATGGGTTGCCGCCATCGCAGGCGGACGTGGAGGCGTTTATGCAGAATATGGACCCGAAGGCTTATGAGAAGCTGGTGGATCGCCTGCTGGAATCACCACGCTATGGTGAGCGCTGGGCGCGGCACTGGCTGGACACGATTCATTTTGCCGAGACGCACGGCTGCGGTCACGACCTACCCCGCGATCAGGCGTGGCGCTACCGCGACTATGTCATCACCGCGCTGAACGAGGACAAGCCGTGGTCGCGCTTCGTGCGCGAGCAGCTCGCGGCCGATGTGTTGTTTCCCGAGGAGCCGAAGCTCATCGCGGCGCTCGGTTTTCTTGGTGCGGGTGTCTTTGACCACAGCGCCTATCAGACCGCACCGAAAAACTTCGATTACCTCGACCGCGATGACCTCGTGACGCAGACGCTGGGTGCCTTTGCCAGCACCACGGCGAACTGTGCCCGCTGCCACGCGCACAAATTCGATCCCATCTCGCAGGACGACTACTACGCGCTGCAGGCGGTGTTCGCGGGGCTCATCGAGGGCGACATTCCTTTCGATGAGGACAAGACGGTCGCGCAGTCGAGAAAACGCTGGCAATCGCTCCTCACCGCCGCCGAGGCGAAGGACAAGGCCGCGCTGCTCACGCCGGAAAATGCCGCGCTGGTCAGCGCCTGGGAAAAAATCCAAGGAGCGCCGGTGAAGTGGATGCCGCTGAGTTACGAGAGCTATGTCAGCACCGACGGCACGGGCTTCGCGCGGTATGCCGACATCCTGCTCGCCAATGGCCCGAAGCCGGATAAGGACACTTACATCGTCACCGGGAGCACGCCGCTGACCACCATCACGGCGCTGCGACTCGACACGCTGGCAAACGACTCACTGCCGCAAAAAGGCCCAGGCCGTCAGGACAACGGCAACCTCACGCTCAGCGAGCTCGAGGCGCAGGTCTTTGAACCGGGGACGACGCAGCCGGCCAGGCTGAAGTTCGCGCGAGCGACGGCCGACTTCGATCAAGCAGGCTATGCGGCAGCAGCAGCCATTGATGGCAATCCAGCGACCGGCTGGGGCATTCACCCTTCTGTCGGCCAGTCGCATCACATCGTGTTTGAGCTGGCGCAACCCCTCACGCTGAAAGCGGGAGCCAGGCTCACCCTCTCGCTCAAGCAGTTGGCCGGCAGGTCGCACCTCATCGGCTCCTTCAAGCTGTCCGCTACCGATGAACCCGTCGCACGCGCTGCTGCCATGCCGATATTGGCGCAGGAGGCGCTCATGCTGCCTGCTGAGAAACGCAGCGAGCCACAGCGACTCGCGCTTGCCGCTCACGCGCTGCGGATTCGTGCCGATGAGGAAATGAAAAAGCTGCCCGCGCCCGCGCAGGTCTATGCCGCGGCGAAGAAGGCCGATGTGCTGCTCGCCGTGGGCAAAGGCACGCCGACCACCATCGCGAAAGCGAAGACCGTGCAGGTGCTGAAGCGCGGCGAGTTTGACAAGCCGATGAAGGAGGCTGTGAGCGGTGCCTTGAGTGCGATTCAGGCGCTGCCCGCCCGTTTTGAAAAAGCGCACACCTCGGATGAATCCGCGCGCCGCGCCGCGCTGGCCGACTGGCTCGCGGATGAAAAGAACCCGCTTACGTGGCGCAGCATTGCGAACCGCGTGTGGCACTATCATTTCGGTCGCGGCCTTTGCGATACACCGAACGATTTTGGCCGCATGGGCGGCACGCCCTCGCATCCCGAATTGCTCGACTGGCTCGCCTGCGAGCTGCGTAACCACGGCGGCTCGCTGAAGCATCTGCATCGTCTTATCGTGACCAGCGCCGCCTATCGGCAAAGCAGCGCCCATCGCGACGACGCGGTGCTTTTGGATGCTGACAATCGTCTCCTCTGGCGCATGAACCGCCTGCGGCTCGATGCGGACAGCTATCGCGACTTTGTGCTCGCCACCAGCGATTGCCTCGATCCCGCGCTTGGTGGCCCGAGCGTGCGGCAGTTCGTCACCGGCCCGCCCGTGCAGCTCACGCCCACGCTGAACTACGAGGCCTACGACTGGTCCGTGCTGCCCAAGCATCGCCGCAGCATCTACCGCTTCGTCTGGCGTGGCGTGCCCGATCCCTTCATGGACGCGCTCGACTTCCCCGATCTCGGCATGCTCGCTCCCGCACGTGGTTTCTCCGCCTCCGCGCTGCAATCGCTGGCGCTCTACAACAACCGCTTCGTGCTCTACTTCAGCGGCGAGCTTGGAAAACAACTCACCACGCCCGAAGAAGCCGTGCGCCGTGTCTTGCTCCGCGAACCCAATGCGGAAGAGAAAACGAACTTCACCACCTTCGCCCAAAAGAACGGCCTCGCCGCGCTCTGTCGCGTGCTGCTCAACAGCAACGAGTTCCTGTTTGTGGATTGAACCATCTTGCTCATGAAAAACGGTCTTTTACTCATCCTCTGGCTCTTGGCTACTCCTCTCAGTGCGTTGAAAGCGGAGGACAAAATCTCCCACCGCCTCCTCGTCACCGACTACGGCGGCAACCGCGTGTGCATTGTGTCTGCATCCGGTGAGATCGAGTGGGAATATCCGGCGACCACGCCGCAGGACTGCTGGCTGCTGGCAAATGGAAACGTGCTCTTCAGCCAGAGCACCGGCGCGGTGGAGGTCACGCGGGACAAGAAGGTGGTATGGCAATACACCGCGCCGCCGCAGGCCAAGGTCCACTCCTGCCAGCCTTTGCCCGATGGCAGCGTGCTCGTGGCCGAGTGCTTCATGAGCCGCCTCGTCATCGTCGGCCGCGATGGCCGTGTGGTGAAGGAACTGCCAGTGAAGTCCACACCGAAGGTCATGAGCCACCAGTTTCGCGGCGTGCGCCGCAGCACGGACGGTCACTTCTGGGTGTGCCTCATGGATGAAAAGAAGGTCGTCGAACTCGATGCTGAAGGGGCACAATTGCGCGAGATCCCGCTCAACGGGCAACCCGGCGGGATCGTGAAGCTGCCGAACGGTCATCTCATCGTCAGTCTTTGGGACAAGACGAGCATTGTCGAACTCGACGAAAACTTGAAGACCGTGTGGCGCATCGGCGAGAACGAGTTGGCCGGAAACCCGCTGCGCATCCCCATGGGCATTCATCGGCTTCCGAACGGCAACACCGTCTTCGGCAATTACATCGGCCACGGCTTCACCCGCAAGCAACCCATGCTCTTCGAGGTGACGCCGGACAAGAAAGTGGTCTGGGAGTTCGCCGACCACACCCGCTTCAAGACCGTCTGCCAGATGCAGATCATCGACACGCCCGCCGACCCGCTGAATGGCGAGGTGCTGCGCTGAAAACCTTCTCTTCATGCCATGAACCCGCATCCCATCCTGCGCCGTGATTTTCTCTCCAGCGTGAGCGGAGGCTTCACCGGTCTCGCGCTCACGCATTTGCTGGCCCGTGAGTCATCGGGCTCTTTTGCCAAGCCGGAACTCAATGGCGGCATTCATCATCGTGCGAAGGTGAAGCGTGTGATCCAGCTCTTCATGAATGGCGGCGCGAGCCCGATGGACACCTGGGACTACAAATCCGCGCTCACGAAGCTCGACGGACAGAAGCTCGGCTCCAAAACGAAGATCGAAGGCGCGACGGGCATGCAGGGCGCGTTGATGAAAAGCCCCTTCGAGTTCAAGCCGCACGGGCAGTGCGGCAAGTGGGTGAGCAGCCTCTTTCCTGAGCAGGCGAAACTCGTCGATGAGATGGCCTTTCTCCAGGCGATGACCGGTCGCTCGAATGTCCATGGCCAGAACGCCTACCTGATGAACAACGGCTTCCTGCTGCCCGGCTTTCCCTGCATGGGCGCGTGGATCTCGTATGCGCTCGGCAGCCTCAGCGATAACCTGCCTGGCTTCATCGTCCTGCCGGATGCGCGCGGCCTGCCCTACAACGGCCGCGGCTGCTTCACCGCCGGCTTTTTACCGGCCGTGCATCAAGGCACGGTCATCAAGAGCGACAGCCCGCAGCCGATTCCCGACCTCTTTGCCTCGGACCAGTTCGCCTACGCCACGCGCAGCGCCGATGCCGACGGTCTTGCGCTGCTCAATCAACTGAACCGCGCCCATGTCGCGCAACATCCTGGCGACTCACGGCTCGCTGCCCGCGTCTCCGGTTATGAACTCGCCGCGAAGATGCAGATGAGCGCCCCAGAAGCCTTTGATGTCATGCGCGAGCCCGAGTCCGCCCGCAAGGCCTACGGACTCGACAACCCGGACAAAGCCACCGCCGACTTCGCCAAGCGCTGCCTCCTCGCCACGCGTCTCATCGAGCGCGGCGTGCGTTTTGTCCAAGTGTGGAGCGGCCCCGAAGGCGCGGTAAACAACTGGGACAACCACGGCAACATTCCCACGCAACTCCCGCCCATGGCCCGCAGCATCGATCAGCCCATTGCCGCGTTGCTGCGCGACCTCCGCCAGCGCGGTCTCGCCGAGGACACGCTCGTCGTGTGGGCCACCGAGTTTGGCCGCACGCCCTTCTCCCAAGGCTCGCTTGGCCGCGACCACAACTGCGGCACCTTCGTCAGCTGGCTCTGGGGCGCAGGCATCAAAGGTGGCATCACCCACGGCGTCAGCGACGAAATCGGCTACCAGGCCGCCCAAGACATCACCACTGGCTACGATCTCCACGCCACCATCCTGCACCTGCTCGGTATTGATCACGAGAAGCTCACCGTGCGCACCAACGGTGTCGACCGACGCCTCACCGATGTGCATGGGCATGTGGTGAAGGAAGTGCTGGCGTGACCAGCGGAGTGGCTTGCCTTCCAACTGAAGCCTCAGAAGCCATTCCCCTTGAAACCACGCTTACGCCTCCGTCTTGAGCGCCTTCATCACCATCTCGCGGAAGGCGCGGATGTGGGCGAGTTCATGATCTGCCTGGTGATGATGCAGCAGGATGGATTCGTGGCCGAAAAGTGCCGACACATCCCGCAGATGGACAGCCCCGTGCAGCGAGGGCTTCCAGTGCCGCGCGGCGGTGGAGGGTAATGGCACGACGGCGATCCCCAGGCCCATCTGCACGTAGCTGATGGTCAGTGCAAGGTTGGTGGAGGTGAGTGCGACACGGGCTTCTGAAAAGCCATGCTCGGCCAGCACGCGAGGAACCCTGCCACTCACCGCAGAGCCCTGGCCAGGGAGGATCAGACGGTGTGTGCTCACATCGGCATGCGTGAGGCGCCGTCGGCTTAGAAGCGGATGATTCGAAGGACAGAGCAGGTGAAAACAGAACCGCGTCAGCTCCACTGCCTGGGAGCCTGAGTGTCTGCTGTCGGCATTTTCGGCCCCGACGATGGCAATGTCCGCCTGTCCGCGCTTGAAGAGGTCCAGGGATTCCAAGGACGGACGGTCCAGAAGCGTCAGTTCCACGTTGGGATGCTTCTGACGATATTTCGCGATGAGGTGAGGCAACTCATGGGTGAGCAGCGCGGTGGTCGTGGCGAGCGTGAGCCGGCGCTGGAGGGTGCCGCGGCGTTCGGCAAAGAGGGCACGGATGCCGTCGAAGCTTTCGAGCAACGGGGAGGCCAATTGGAGTAAAAGCTCGCCATCCTCCGTGAGCACCGCCTCGCGTCCGCTGGTGGACACCAGCCTGACTTCGAACTCCCGCTCCAGCGCGCGCACCTGCTGCCAGACAGCGGGGCCGGACAATCCGAGCTTCCTCGCGGCCTCGGCAAAACTGCGCCCGCGCGAGATCTCGACGAGCGCTCGCATCTGTCGCAGGCGAACCTCCTTGTAGTAGTGACGGCTATTTTCCTTCATTAAGCTCAGCTTCATGGTCGTTAGGAAGGTTTTCAAACGGCTTATGCAATGAATCCGTCTCGTGACGGGTATGTCATGGAGCCGCATGCGACTGTCGTTTCCCATCATCACCCTTTTCCACGTGCCAATGGCGGCGCTGTGCGCTGGTGACCTGTCGGTCGTGCGCTACAACCGCGATGTGCTGCCGATCCTGGCGGATCAGTGTTTCCAGTGCCACGGCTTTGACAAGGCCAACCGCAAAGCGGGGCTGCGTCTGGATCAGCGCGAGGGTGCGATGGCAGAGCTGGAGTCGGGAGCACGCGCGATCGTGCCCGGGGATGTGAAGGCGAGCGCGCTGGTGGAGCGCCTTTTCACGAGCGACACGGATGAGGTGATGCCGCCGAAGAAATCGGGCAAGGCGCTCACGTCGGCGCAGATGGAGGTCTTGAAGCGATGGATCGAGCAGGGGGCGAAATATGAGCCGCATTGGGCCTATGTTCCGCCGGTGAAGACGGAGCCGCCCGTGGTGGCGGCTGTGACTCAGCCGGTCGATCGTTTCATTCACGCGCGACTGGCGAAGGAAGGCATCGCGCCTGCAGCGGAAGCGGATCGCGCGACATTGATCCGCCGCGTGACGCTTGATTTGACCGGCCTGCCTCCTACGCCGCTGGAGGTGGACGCGTATGTGAATGATCAGCGAGCAGACGCGTTTGAGCGTGTGGTGGATCGCTTGCTGCAATCGGAGCATTTCGGTGAGCGCTGGGCGCGCTGGTGGCTCGACCTGGCGCACTATGCGGACAGCGACGGCTATTTGCAGGACTTCATTCGGCCGGTGGCGTGGCGCTGGCGGCAGTGGGTGGTGGACGCGTTCAATCGCGACATGCCGTTCGATCAATTCACCGTCGAGCAGCTCGCGGGCGATCTGTTGCCTGACGCGACGATCTCGCAGCGCATGGGGACGGGTTTCCTGCGCAACACGCTGAGCAATCGCGAGGGCGGCGCGGATCTGGAGGAGTATCGCGTGAACCAGGTGCTCGACCGCGCCGCGACTCTCGGCACGACGTGGCTGGCGCTGACCACCGGCTGCGCGCAGTGCCACGATCACAAGTTCGACGCCATCTCGCAGCGCGAGTTTTACCAACTGTATGCCTTCTTCAACAATGCGGACGAGGTGAACATCGACGCGCCGCTGCCCGGCGAGCGTGAGCCGCGCGAGGCCGCGCAGGCGGACCATGACCGCAAGCGCGCGGAGCTGATCGCGCCTCTGGCGGCGCAGGTGGCGGAATTGCAGGCGGATTGGGAAAAGCGGCTGCTGCATGCCGAGGCGCACCCGGGTGAGGACTTCACCTGGGATCGTTCGTTGGAGTTGCTGGGATTGCAGTGGGGGCAAGGCCTCGGCGAGGGACAACTCGAAGGCATCAACATCATCAAGACGCCGCTCGCGCAACGCACGCAGGATCAGAAGGACCAGCTGCTTGACTATTTCCTCAAAGCAGCGCCCGTGGCCTACGCGGACAAGTGGAAGACGCTGAAGCTCGCCGAACTCAAATCAAAGCTCGACGCGCTGGCAAAGGAGCTGCCGCCCGTGACACGCGCGCCGGGCATGATGAGTTATTCGCATCAGCGGACCACGCATCTCTTTGAACGCGGCGACTTCCGCCGGAAGGGCGCGGAAGTGAATCCCGGCACACCTGCCGCGCTGCCTCCGCTGAAGGGCGGCAGCGACCGCTTCGCGCTCGCGCGGTGGCTTGTCTCCTCCGAGCATCCTTTGACCGCTCGTGTGGTGGTGAACCGTCTGTGGCAGGAGATGTTCGGGCGCGGCATCGTGGCCACGTCGGAGAATTTTGGCGTGCGCGGAAACCGGCCTGCGCATCCTGAACTGCTCGACTGGCTGGCGGTGGACTTCATGCGCGGCGGCTGGAGCATCAAATCGACGCTGCGGCAGATCGTGCTTTCACAGACCTATCGCCAGTCCTCCAAAGCGCGGCCCGAACTTGCGGAGCGCGACCCTTTGAACGTGCTCGTGGCTCGGCAACAGCGCATGCGGCTTTCCGCGGAGGCTGTGCGCGACGCGTCGCTGGCGGCGAGCGGCTTGCTTACGCGCACGATCGGCGGCCCGAGCGTGAAACCGCCGCAGCCAGCGGCAGTATCAAAAGACGGCTACAAGAACGACTGGACGACGTCCGCCGGTGCGGACCGCTACCGGCGTGGGCTTTACACCTGGCTGCAACGCACCTCGCCCTTCGCTCAATCGGTCACCTTTGACCTTCCCGACCTCAGCCGGAGCTGCACACGTCGCGAGCGGTCCAACACGCCGCTGCAATCGCTCAATCTCCTCAACGATCCCGCCTTCCTCGAAGCCGCGCAGGCTCTCGCATCACGCGTGCGGCGTGAATGCCACGGCGATGATGCCAAGCGTCTGCACCAGGCCTTCCAGCTCACGCTCTCACGCCCGCCGCGCGAGGAGGAGCAGAAGCGTCTGCTCGACTACCTGCAACAGCAGCGTGCGATCTTTGCCAGCGATCCGAAATCCGCCGTCGATCTCCTCCAAGACCAGCCCGCCGGGACTGATGCCGCGTGGATCGCGCTCGCCAGCGTGCTGCTCAATCTCGATGAGTTCATCACCCGTGAATGACCGCATGAATCCCCAGCCCTTCAGCCGCCGTAGTTTTCTACAGTCTGCATCAGCCGCCATGGCCGCGACGGTGATTCCGTCGGCACGCGCCGCGCCCGCGCATCCCTACATCGACATCCACACACATCTCGGTGCGTTTCGTTTCGGAAAGATGGTCAGCATCAAAGGGTTGCTTCAATGGATGGATTCGAATGATGTCGAGCGCGCCTGCATCCAACCGCTCGTTTCGCCAGAGTCGTCTCCTGGCATCCAGCCGATGCAGACGAGCGAGGCGGCGTTGGAGGCTGCAAAAGCCCATCCTGATCGCTTGATCGCGTTTTGTGGTCTCGATCCGCGTGTCACCATCGATCCCGCCGCGCCGAAGACCTACCCCGAGCGACAGGGACACGTGAATGGCGTGAAGGGGCTGATCGAGATCCTCAAGCGCTACAAGGACGCTGGCGCTCGCGGACTCGGCGAGCACAAGGTGGGCCTGCCTTTCGACCATCCGCAGATGATGCAGCTCTACGAGGCCTGCCAGACGCTGGAGCTGCCGATTCTTTTCCATCTCGACGATCTGCGCGGCATCGACACGCCAGGCCTGCCCCGGCTGGAGAACGCACTGAAGGCATTCCCGAAGCTGCCCTTCATCGGCCATGCGTGCGGCTTCTGGTCCTCCATCTCGGGCGATGTGACGAAGGAGGACTTTGGACGTTATCCGAAGGTGCCGCGTCCCATCACGCCGGGTGGCGCGCTCGACCGGCTCATGGACGCGTATCCCAATCTCCACGGCGACCTCTCCGAGCCCGGCGGCCAGATCGCGCTTACGCGTGATCCGGTCTTCGCGCGGGAGTTCGTCATCCGCCGCACCGACCGCCTGCTCTTTGGCAGCGACTTCCTAGCGCCGGGCCAGGAGATACCGCAGTTTCAAATCCTGTCCGCGATGAACCTGCCCGACGAGGTGCAATACAAGATCCATCGCGGCAATGCCATACGTCTCCTCAAACTTGGTGGTCGCTGAACTCGAATCGCAATCCCGCACCATGAACCCCATGCCGATCACCCGCCGCTCCTTCCTCGCCCAAAGCTCGCATGGCATTGGCGCGGCTGCCTTGTGGCATCTGCTCGCACGCGATGGATTCGCCGCACAGCCGCATTTTGCGCCGAGGGCGAAAAACGTGATCTTCCTCTTCATGATGGGCGGTCCGTCGCAGGTCGATCTGTTTGATCCGAAACCGAAGATGGCGGCCATGCACGGCCAGCCGATGCCCACGTCCATCCTCGGTTCTGCCAAGAAGAGCGCGACCGGAGGCGTGCTTGAGACCGTGATGGCCAGTCCGCGGAAGTTTGCGCGCCACGGGCAGTGCGGCATGGAGTTCTCCGAGTTGCTGCCGCACACCGCCGCGCTCGCCGACGAGATTTGCATGATCCGCTCGATGCACTGCGAGCAGAGCAATCACGACCCCGCGCAACTGCTGCTGCACTGCGGCACGCCGTTGTTTGGAAATCCCAGCATGGGCGCGTGGGTGAACTACGGCCTCGGCAGCGTCAGCCAGAATCTGCCCGGCTACCTCGTGCTGCTCTCCGATGACAGCCACGGGCTCGAAGGCGCGGGCGCGGCTCTCTGGGGCAGCGGCTTCATGCCCTCGACCTATCGCGGCGTGACCTTCCGCGGCTCCGGCGATCCCATTCTACATCTCAGCAATCCGCGAGGCATCAGCACCACCACGCAGCGCGCCCGGCTGGATGCGTTGCGTGATCTGAACTCGATGAACCAGCAGCGCACCGGCGATGCCGAGATCGCCTCGCGCATCGCCGCATATGAGATGGCTTTTCGCATGCAAAGCGCCGCGCCCGACCTGATCGACCTGCGCGGCGAGAGCGAGGCCACGCGCGAGATGTATGGCCTGAACCACGAAACGACGCGCGCCTTTGGCACGAACTGCCTGCTCGCCCGCCGCATGGTGGAGCGCGGCGTGCGCTTCGTGCATCTCGTGCACAGTTCATGGGATCATCACGGCAAACTGACCCAACGCCTCGCTGACAACTGCGCCATGACCGACCAGGGGGCCGCCGCGCTGCTGAAGGATCTCAAGCAGCGCGGCTTACTCGATGACACGCTCGTCGTCTGGGCGGGCGAGTTCGGCCGCACGCCAATGGGCGAGGTGCGACGCGGCGTAAGCGGCGACGGACGCGATCATCACCCGAACGCCTTCACCCTCTGGATGGCCGGCGGCGGCGTGAAGCGCGGCCACGTCCACGGCGCCACCGACGACTTCGGCTACGGCGTCGTCAGCGCCCCCGTCCACGTCCACGACCTCCAGGCCACCATCCTGCATCTCCTCGGCATCAACCACGAACAGCTCACCTACCGCCACGCAGGCCGTGATTACCGCCTCACCGATGTGCATGGGCATGTGGTGAAAGACATCCTCGCATGAGTCGCCATGCCCACTGCGCGGAACAACCACGACGCCCACGATTGCGCCGAACGCATTCGCGAGCGGTTTGTCGCTCTGTTCAGCCAGACGTGCGATGGGAAGTCGGGGCCGCTGTGCCGATGAGGGATCGCTGGTCAAGTCGTGGCCGACGATTTTCCGGCTTGCACCGAAAATTGTGAGTTGGCATCACGTGGGAAAATTCGGATGATTGTCTCATGAAAACCATTCGTCGCTTCTTCACTCTTGTGCTTGTGGCCTTTTGCGGCCTTTTGTCAGTCAGCGTCCTCCATGCGGAGGCGAGTGACATCATCATCCCCGAGTTTTCTCTCGACAACGTCACGCTAGAAGATGCGGTCATGTCTGTTATCCGAAAATCGGTGGAGGTGGACCCGCATAAACAGGGCGTCAATGTCATCATGAAGAAGGGAAATGCCGAGGTGGCCAAACTTACGTTGAAACTCCAAGGACAAAGCGTGAAATCCATCTTGAGAACAATCGCGGATCTTTCTGGCCTTGAGCTTGCGCAGGAAAAAGGCGCTTACGTGCTCAAACCACGGAAGGAGACCGCTGCTGTGGTCCCGCTAGTTCGTGCCCCCTTGAACCAAGTCGTCCTTTTGCCAAATCAGACGAGGCAAGCGGCGGACATTCCCGGTTATGCAGAAAAGTTGATCATCCCCGCGATCCATCTGTCCGGCACGCCCCTCAATGAAGCATTCCGCATCCTAGTCGAGAAGGCGCGCAACGCAGTGACCGATCCCGACATCCACATCAGCATGCAGGTCAGACTCGGCAGGGTGCTCACAGATCGTGAGTTTGATCGCAATGATCAAGGGCGGAGCGGTCCCCTAATCACACTGAATCTGGAGAATCAAAGCTTGGCAATGGTGCTTGAGAAATTCGCCGGACAATTGGGGCTCAAGGTCAAGCAACGCAGTGGCCACTATCGGATTGAGCCGTAATTGGCTGCTGTCAGCCGGTGCCTCATCGTTAACGACCTGTCTGCAATCCAGACAACCAAGCAACCACGATGACGTTGAGCGTGTTCACCATAGGGTGCCGAGGCGCTTGCGGTAACTCCGCGAACCCGGAGAGCTGGATTGAACCAATCACGATGTCACCAGCGACGACATCGGCGCCAGGCCGCTTTTAAGACATTGCCGCCGGCTACGACCTTCACGCCACCATCCTGAACCAACTCGGTCTCGACCACACCCGCCTCCACAACGGCCGCCCCGAACGCCTCACCGATCCCGAGGTCACCGGAGCGCGGATCGTGTCTGAACTGTTGGCATGAAAGGAAGGAGGATGCGGCGTGGCGTCTAGCGCAGGTCTCTTGAAAAACGCCGTCTGGCATCGCGTTAAGGGCGAAGTATGCTGCACCGAAGAACCCTTCTCAGTCAGGCTGTGGCCTCAGCAGGCGCGACTCTTGCCGGCACCTTCTTTCCTGCCATCCGCCAGGCAGCCGCTGCTTCTTCGAAATCATCCGGTGGTCCCAAGCGTGTCGTATTCTTTTTACAGAATCAAGGCTTTGACCCAAAGACCTGCGTCCCCGCAGGCATGACACACAGTGGCTCGCTGGCCAAGGTGAGGCTGCCGGAGCCGATCTCGCCACTGGAGCCTCTGAAGGAACGGCTGCACATCATCAACGGCTTGCATGGTTTGCACACCAGCCCTGCGCACAGCGCTTTCTTCGGCGCGTTGGGCGGATATCGTGGTGATGATGGCTCCCCGCCGCTGGGTCCGACCATTGACTATGAGCTGAGCAAACAGCTACCGGAGACCCTCCTGCCACTCCTGTGCATCGGGATGGACTCAATGGAGAACATGAAGGCAAAGCCCACGGTGGCAAATCTCTCCGCCAGCGGCGCGGGTCAGCCGATCTTCATGCACTCCAATCCCAATCATCTCTATCAGATGCTTTACGGTGGTATCTCAGAGGGAGGCATTCGCAGGCAGCATGAGGCGCGGTCGCATTTGTTTGATCGCATCGAGCAGATGGCCGGTGCTCATGGCAAGCATCTGCCGATGGCGGATCAGGGACGCTACAGCCAATTTGTGAGGGGCTTTGAGGACATGAACGGATTGCGGGCGAGGCTGGGCGCTGCCTCGGCTCACCTGCGCCAATTCGCACCGAAGGTGGATGAGCGCTACACGAGGCCACAATTCGAAACGGACTGGCATGATGCGCTGCTGGATATAGGCATTTCGGCCTTGAAGTCCGGTATCACCAGTGTGCTGACCATCGGTTCCGGGCGCGGTGAGATCTTCGGTTCGTGGAAAGGTATTGGCGTGCAGGAACAAGGACACAACCTCGGGCACATGGAGCAGCCGGACAATCCGATCTGGATCAAGATTCGCCAATACAACAGCCGCATGTTGGTGCGTCTTGTCGAGCAGCTCGAGAGTGTGCGCGAGGGCAGTGGCACCATGATGGACAACACCCTCATTGTTTACACTAGCAACAACGCCGACAAGCAGCACACCAACGGCGCCACTTGGCCGGTGATGCTGATCGGTAACTGCGGGGGCATCTTCAAAACAGGCTGCTTCACTCAGTTCGATGGCAAGCGCCCGATCAATGCGCTCTACTCCACATTGCTGAATGTCGCTGGCGTGAATTGTGACCGCTTTAACATGAGCGACAAGATGGCCGCGCAGTTCGATGCTGGCAAAGGCCCCCTGAAGGAAATCCTCGTGTGACAAAGATAGCCTTCTTCATCACGACTGCGCTGGCTGGTGCTGCGGCTTCTGGCTCTGATCTCTATTATCCCGGACAGCCGGTGCATGGTTCTTTCCAAAAGCTGGGCCGTGTCTTTTTGGACAAGCACTGCATCGAGTGCCATGATAACGACACGAAAAAAGGTGGCCTCTCGCTGGAGGGTCTGGGCACTGTTGATGAGACGAATGCCGCGCTTTGGAAATCCATCTGGGCACAGGTTTCGCTGAAGGAAATGCCACCCAAGAAGCGAGATCAGCCGGAGGTCGTCGAGCGACTCCGCTTTGCCGGGTGGATCATCACCGAGTTGCAGCGGGCGATGAAAGACAAGGGTGGCTTTGAGGCGCATCTCGATCCGAAGAAGGGCAATTTCGTGGATCACGAGCTGCTGTTCGGGCCGCTGCCCAAGGGTATCGTGCTGGCACCTGCATCCTCGCCGGCTCGCCTCTGGCGTGTCACACCACAGGAGCACATCACGAGGCTCAATGAGCTGATTAACGTGGAACCGCCTTTTGATCCAGCCCAGCCGGGCCTGCGAGCTCATGGCGACTCCGTGCCCACGAACCACGGCGGCGAGTTGAAACTCTACTTTGGCATCGACCAGATCCTCCGAGTCGATGGTGGAACGGTCGCCTATGCCACCGCAGTGAAAAGCGTGCCTGTGGTGCTATCCTCCCCGCGCAAAAGCGGTCTGAAAAACTATCCTACCCTGACTTCGGTCAACAGCGCCGAGTCTACGCAGATTTTGAGCAAGGCGACGGACATCCTCAACTATATGGCACAGGGTGTTCGCAGCCTCGTGGGCCTGCCGGAGCAGATCACCGATGACCCCAAGACCTACGATAAGGTGAAACCGCCGGGTGATATCCGTGGCCAGCCTACCTCCATCGTTTACAGCCCCAAAGACACTCGGCCGAAGACGCCGCTGCAGGACCTCATGAAGGAGCCGGGCCTCAGTGAAGAACGGCTGCGGGCTACGGTGGATGACTTGTTCGAGGCATTAACCTTCCGCCCACCGAGCCATGAGGAGAGGGACACCTACATGGCTTTGGTTAAAGACAGCATGGCGAAGGTGGGCAAGAACGATGGCATCGTAATGGGTTTGTCGGCCATCTTTCTAGATCGCGATGCGCTCTTCCGGCCCGAGCTGGGGCAAGGCGGCAGGCCGGATGCGCATGGCCGTGTGATGCTGCAGGATTGGGAGCTGGGATTGGCTGTGAACCACGCGCTGCGTTATCTGAAGCCGGACGAATCCCTGCGCAGTGCCATCTTGGAAGGCCGCATGAAGACTCGCGAGGACGTGCGGCGCGAGGTCACCCGCATGTTGGCCGATGACAGCATCCGCAAGCCGCGTGTGCTGCAGTTCTTTCGCGACTACTTCGATTACGATCTTGGTGGCTACATCTGCAAGGACACCCGGGCGCTCGCAGACACGGGCGCCTCCAACCGCGGCGCGGACCACTACAGTGCCATGTTTGCCGCCACTGCCAGCACCGACCGCCTTGTTGAAATCATTCTCGCAGAGGACAAGAACGTGCTCAAGGAGCTGCTCACCACACGGCGTGCTATCGTCACGCCGACGGACGAGATTTACTTCGGCAGGAGGCTCAACAAACAAGAGCAAGCCGCTGCTGCCGCCGCCGAGGAAAAGGTATCCGCAGAACGTCAGCAGAAGGCTGAGGCCAAGCTCAGGGCTCTGAGGGTTGAGGTGGTTAAATGGGAGGACACCATGCAGGCCAATCCAAAGGACAAAGAAGCGAAGAAACAGCTCGTTGAAAAAAAGAAAGCGCTGGCTGCTGCGGAGAAGGATCTCCAAAATGATCAGCGGCAACGCACTCGCGACAAAGCCGCCAAGTTGGCCATCGCTCCAGCCAAACTCCAAGGTCCGGCTGAAACGGCCCGGGTCAGCCGTCCTACCTTTGGCGGTGGCTCCATGAAACCTGGACGCATTCTGGCCACCGTGCCGGAAGGCCAACGTTTGGGCATTTTGACGCACCCGGCGTGGCTCGTCTCCCATTCCGATGCCATGGACAATCATGCCATCCACCGCGGCATCTGGATTCGTGAACGTCTGCTCGGCGGCGGCATTCCCGATGTGCCCATCACTGTGGATGCACAGCTCCCTGTCGAGCCTCAGAGCACGCTGCGTGAGCGCATGCGAGTCACTAGGCAGACTTACTGTTGGACCTGCCATCAAAAAATGGACCCGCTCGGCCTACCGTTTGAGATGTTCAACCACGCCGGCATCTTCCGCACTACGGAATTGGAAAAGCCCGTGGACACCACAGGCGAGATCATCAGCAGCGGCGATCCCGTGCTGGACGGCCCCGTGTCTAATGCGATCGAGATGATCAAAAAGCTGGCGCAAAGCCAACGCGTCGAGCAGGTCTTCGTGCGCCATGCCTTCCGTTTCTGGATGGGCCGCAATGAGACGCTGAACGACGCACCGGTTCTCCAAGACGCTCATGCCGCCTATAGGAACAATGGCGGCAGCATGAAGGCTCTGATCACTTCTTTGCTCACCAGCGACGCCTTTCTTTATCGAAAACTCGACGTCGAATCCAAAGCGCCGACGCAGACTCATTGAAATGCGAATCTCTCAGCTGAGACATGCTTGAGCTTGTTCACGGCTCTTCACCGAGACCATGGATCACACGGAAGTGTGGTAAGGTGCTGGTCACGTGAATTACGACACCCGCGTCATCCTGGCACCTTCTTTAGTCATAAAAAGACGAGCCAGCCTCGAAGAATCCTTGTAGTCTGACCGTTCTCACCTGCTCATTGCCATGAACACCACTCCAACCACACGCCGCACCTTTGTCCGCGGCACTGTCGCCGGCGCGGCCAGCCTTGCCGTGCTTCCCTCCTACTCCGCCCCCATCGGGGCCAATGATGATGTCCGCGTCGCGGTCATCGGATTCAATGGCCGTGGTGCCGGCCACATCGGCAGCCTTCTGGGCATCAAGGGCGTGCGTCTTGTCGCCCTCTGCGATGTGGACAAGAAGGTGATGGATAGGCACGTCGCCTCCCTCGCCAAGAAAAACATCACCGTGAAACAGTACAGCGATTACCGTGAGTGCTGTGCTGACAAGGAAATTGATGCCATTACGATCGCGACGCCGAACCACAGTCATACGCTCATCGCCATGACGGCGATTGCCAATGGCAAGCACGTTTATGTCGAGAAGCCTGTTTGCCACAATATGTCGGAGGGACGCAAGCTCGTCGATGCTGCCGCCCTGGTCGAAAAGAAGGGCATCGTGGTCCAGCATGGCATGCAGCGTCGTTCATCTCCCGGATGGCAGGCCGCCATGGATTACGTCAAGTCCGGTCAGATCGGCAAGGTCACCCTTTCCCGCGGCATCAATTTCAAGGCCCGCAAATCCATCGGTAAGGTGGCAGCCCCTGTGCAGCCGGATGCCAATGGCCGCATTGCCGGCACCTTCCGCGATACCGGCGGCAAGCCGCAGATGATCGATCTCGATTACAAGCTCTGGTCTGCTCCGCGGCCTGTGATGCCTGTTCAGCGTGAGCAGATGCACTATGACTGGCACTGGCAGTGGGCCTACGGCAATGGCGACATTGGAAATCAAGGCCCACACCAGCTCGATGTGGCCCGCTGGGGTCTTGGCAATCCCGAGTTGCTTCCGAAGCGTCTCATGAGCTTTGGCGGGCGCTGGGGCTACGACGACGATGGTGAGACAGCCAACAACCAGCTCGCCTTTTACCAGTGGGCGGAAGGTGCCCCGATGCTCTTCGACAACCGCGGCCTACCCATGAAGGACATGAACTGGGCCAAGGGCTACGAGCCTGTGTTTCGCATCAATGGCAAGACCGGCGCACCTCGCATCGGCAACGTGATTCATTGTGAAGGCGGCTTCGTTGCTGAATCCAAGGCCTATGACAACGATGGCAACACGCTGACAAAGTTTGAAAACTTCGACGAGGGCAAGGATCACATGAAAAACTTCATCGACAGCGTTCGCGCAGGCAAGCTCGTCAATAGCAACCTGCATGTCGCCCACGGTTATCATGCTGCCGCGCTCTCACAGCTCGCCAATATCTCCTACCGTCTGGGTAAACAGATCAGCATTGCTGAGGTGAAGGAACGTCTGGCGGCCGACAAAGCCGGTCAAGAAACCCTTGCGGACTTCATGGCCAACCTCGAGGCCAACAAGATCGATCTCTCGAAGCAGCAGATCACTGCGGGCCCATGGCTCGAATTCGATCCAGTTGCCGAGAAGTTTATCGGTGAGTTCGCCGCTGAGGCCAACCAACTTGCCCAAGACGAATACGCCGCCGGTTTTGAGCTGCCCATCATCAGCTAAATGGCTGTTTCAGCATACCTCACGGAGCCGACCCCTGAAGAGGTCGGCTCTTTTTTTCGCTTCGATATTCCCCACCTTGCCTCCTATCCCGCCTCATGATACCACACGTCCTCCTTTTTTCCGCATGACCCCCAACCAGATTCTTTCCGCCATCGGTTCCGAAATGCAGCTCCAGCTCATGCGCTACATGCAAGATGAGCAGCGCCCAGCTTACAAAGCCATCATCAACACCTTGGCACCGCAGCGCAGGTTGCGCCCCACCTTCATCTATGAGAAATCGAAGGATAAGCAGGCTACTTGGCTCCTCGATCAGCTTCGCCTTCGCACAAACGAAGGTGTCACCGAACAGATCTTTCAGATCTGGCTCATCAAAGGCAAGGTGGACATGCTGACAGCCTTCTTGGATGGCGTTGGCATTACCCACGATGGCAAAGGAGAGATCACCGATCTCCCGGCTGAGATCGCTGAAGACAAAGCGGAGACGGCTGTCGCCGCCTTGCTCGCTGCGCATCCGGCCAAACACGTCGCCGTGTATTTGAGCCTTTTCCAGACCCAGCGTCCCGGTGGCTGGTCAGGGCTGACGAAGGCCATTGAGGCCCGTCCTGAGCTTCAACTCGCCTAAACAGGTCTTCATGCCCCTTCTGCTGCGATGCCCGCCGAACTTGATCGTGCCATCGCCCGCACACAGACTCATCTTTTGAGCCTGCGGAACGGTCAAGGTCATTGGGAAGGGGAGCTTAGCTCCAGCGCCCTTTCCACTGCCACGGCTATCGTCGCGCTGACACTCGTCGATGCCGCGAAGCATGTCGACTTCATCGAAAAAGGCGCTGCATGGCTCCGCCAGCATCAAAATGCCGACGGCGGCTGGGGCGACACGACGATCAGCAAAAGCAATCTATCTACCACGCTGCTTGGCTGGAGCGCGTTGCATCTGCTAGGCGTTTCGTCGCCTGCGGCGGAGAACTGGATCATCGCTCGCACGGGGTCGCTGGAGCCCGCAGCTATCGCAAAGGCCGTCATTGCCCGCTACGGCAAGGACAAGACCTTCAGCGTGCCCATTTTGATGCTCTGCTCGCTCTGCGGCACGCTCGGCGAGAAACCATGGCGACACGTCATCGCGCTGCCGTTTGAGCTTGCCGCGCTGCCGCGAACGTGGTTCGGAGCCATCGGACTGCCGGTCGTGAGTTATGCGCTGCCCGCACTCATTGCCATCGGGCACATCCGCTTTCGGAAAGCCCCTCCTGCCTGGTGGAATCCGCTGCGTTGGCTGCGGGCGCTCGCATGGAGACGCGTGCGGCCGATGCTCCAAACGCTGCAACCTTCCAGTGGCGGCTATTTGGAGGCCACGCCATTGACCAGTTTTGTCACCATGGCCCTCGCCGGGGCAGGGGATCTCGATCATCCTTGCCTGCCTCTCGCCGTAGAGTTTCTCCACCGTAGCATGCGCAGAGATGGCGCATGGCCCATCGACACCAACCTCGCCACCTGGGGCACGACGCTTGCCGTGCGGGCTTTGGAAGAGAGCGCAGACACTCCTGTCCGCCGAGTCGTGAGCGATTGGCTCCTCTCCCAGCAATACCGAGAGGTGCATCCCTTCACCAACGCTGCGCCCGGCGGATGGGCATGGACGGATCTCCCCGGCGGCGTGCCCGATGCTGATGATACCTCAAGCGCACTCATTGCTCTCCATCGGCTCTCTGCCCCAACGTTTCGAAACGCTTCATTCGACATTCGTCATTCTGCTTCAGCCGGTATCCAGTGGCTTCTGGACCTGCAAAACCGCGATGGCGGCATCCCGACCTTTTGTCGCGGCTGGGGCGCGCTGCCGTTTGATCGCTCCACGCCTGAAATCACCGCCCACGCGCTCCTCGCGTGTTGGACTTGGAAGGCCGAGCTGCCGGCCGATCTCCAAAAATCTATCGAGACAGCCACTCGCCGTGCTCTGGCCTATCTGAAGAAAAACCAGGCACCCGACGGTTCTTGGTTCCCTCTTTGGTTTGGCAATGAACACACGCCTAACGAAACGAACCCTGTCTATGGCACCGCGCAGGTCCTGAACCACCTCGGCAGTCATTTCGATCTCGCCGCCAGTGCTGCCGACCTCATCCAAGCCGGCCTGTACTTTCTAGGCCGCGCCCAAAAACCTGATGGCTCGTTCGGCGGCGATTCCTTGAGCTCGCCGAGTCTCGAAGAAACCGCCGTCGCGCTGCATGCCCTGTGCCTATCGGGTGCTTCGCGCTCCGCCATCCACCTTTCGCTCGATTGGCTCATCCAGGCCACGCAACACGGCACCCACTTCCCCAGTGCTCCGATTGGTCTCTATTTCGCCCGGCTGTGGTATCATGAGCGGCTCTATCCAGTTATCTGGACCCTCCAAGCTCTCCAATCTGCTCGGCAGCAACTGTCTGAGGATGAAAGATCGGTCTGACCGGCACATCAGGCCCATCCAATGCAAAACAGCCCCACCGACGGGAGTCAGATAGACATTGTGAGAATGGGTCTAGGCATCTTGTGACTTGCTTTAGAATCATTCCAATTCTAAAGCCAGAGCCGTCATGACACCCTCTGCCACCTCCACCCGTGTCCCTTCGAAGCCCACCGGCCTCGAGTGCCGCATGGCCGTCCTCGGTGCCGATGTGCGCCTCACACCCCACCGCCGCGAGGTTTTCGATGTGCTCGCCGCCTCCACGGACCACCCCACGGCCTACGACATCCTCGATCGCGTGAAGGCCCGCTCCCCCGGCATCTCTTTGGCCACGGTTTACAACTGCCTCGACCACCTCACCTCCGCCGGGCTGATCAAGCAGGTCCACCTCGAGCGCGGCCAGTCCCGCTACTGCGCGAACCTCCACGAGCACGTTCATTTCCACTGCGAAACCTGCGGCAAAGTCATCGACGCCCACCCGGCCACCGATTTTGACCCCGCCAAGTTCTGGAACCTCCCCAAAGGCACCCGCATCACCCGCACCGACCTCGCCATCCACGGCACCTGCGATGCCTGCGCGGCGAAGTAGTTCGTCATTCCTCATTTTTTCCCCGCCACCACCCACGACATGTCACTCGAGATCAAAGACCTCCACGCTCAGATTCCTGGCCGCGAAATCCTCAAAGGCCTGAACCTCATCATCAAGCCCGGTGAAGTTCACGCCATCATGGGCCCGAACGGCTCTGGCAAGAGCACGCTGAGCAAGGTCCTCTGCGGCCACGAAGACTACGAAGTCACCAGCGGCGAGGTCCTCCTCGATGGCGAAAACATCCTGGACATGGCCGTCGATGCTCGCAGCCGCGCCGGTCTGTTCCTCGCCTTCCAGTATCCGCATGAGATCCCCGGCGTCAGCAACGCCAACTTCCTCCGCGCCGCGCTGAAGGCCCGCCTGCCGAAGGGCGAGGACATCGATGCCGTGAAGTTCTACAAGCAGCTCTACGCCCGCATGGACCAGCTCGAGATGGACCGCAGCTTCACCAGCCGCAGCGTGAATGAAGGCTTCTCCGGCGGTGAAAAGAAGCGCAACGAGATCCTCCAGCTCATGATGCTGGAGCCGAAATACGCCATCCTCGACGAAACCGACTCCGGCCTCGACATCGACGCCCTCAAGATCGTCTCCCGCGGTGTGAACGCCATGCGCAGCGAGAACCGCGGCTTCCTCGTCATCACCCACTACCAGCGCCTGCTGAACTACATCCAGCCCGATATCGTCCACGTCCTCAAAGACGGCCGCATCGTCAAAACCGGCGGCAAAGAGCTCTCCCTCGAACTCGAAGAACGCGGCTACGACTGGGTGACTGAGGAGCCTTTGGCCGCTGCTGCATAAGTGCTCTGAAACCCTCCAACTTTATCATTATGGTCTCCGCCCCTGACTCCACCCTCGAACTTCCCGTCACGGAAGCCAACGACATCTCCGACATCCGCGTCGATAGCGTCGGCGACTTCACCTTCCCCGAGCGCAACAAGTTCGACTCCGGCTTCGGCATCACCGAAAAGACCATCGACTACATCGCCGATGTGAAGGGCGATCCCGATTGGATCCGTGAGTTCCGGCACAAAGCCTTGAAGGTCTTCCAGGAAAAGCCCATGCCCACGCATTGGGCCACGAAGGACCTCGAAAACATCAAGTTCGACGAGTTCCGCTACTACCTCAGCGACGGCCAGAAGCCGAAGCGCTCCTGGGACGAAGTGCCCGAGGACGTGAAGAAGACCTTCGATCGTCTCGGCATTCCTGAGCAAGAAAGAAAGTTCCTCGCCGGCGTCGAGGCGCAGTATGACAGCGAGGCCGCCTACTCGAACATCAAAGCCGCCGTCGAGGAGCAGGGCGTCATCTTCGTCAACAGCACCGAAGGCCTGCACAAATACCCCGAGATCTTCAAGAAGTGGTTCGGCAAGGTCATCCCCACCGGCGACAACAAATTCTCCGCGCTCAACAGCGCCGTCTTCAGCGGCGGCTCGTTCATCTACGTGCCGCCCGGCGTGAAGGTGAAGCATCCGCTTCAGGCCTACTTCCGCATCAACAGCGAGCAGTTCGGCCAGTTCGAGCGCACGCTCATCATCGCCGATGAAGGCGCGGAAGTGATGTACATGGAAGGCTGCACCGCGCCGAAGTTTGAGACCGCCACGCTGCACAGCGCCGTCGTCGAACTCGTCGCCATGAAAGGCGCGAAGATCCAATACGTCACCGTGCAGAACTGGAGCAGCAACGTCTTCAACCTCGTCACCAAGCGCGGCATCGCCCACGAAGACGCCGAAGTGCGCTGGATCGACTGCAACATCGGCAGCCGCCTCACCATGAAATACCCCGGCGTCATCATGAAAGGCCGCCGCGCCCGTGGCGAGGTCATCAGCATTGCTCTGGCCAACAGCGGCCAGCATCAGGACACCGGCGCCAAAATGGTCCACGCTGCCGACGATACCACCAGCAACGTCATCAGCAAATCCATCAGCATCGGCGAAGGTCGCGCCACCTACCGCGGCCTCGTGCACATCCCCAAGCACCTCAAAGGCTGCAAAAACAACACCGAGTGCGACGCCCTGCTCATCAACCCCAACAGCCGCACCGACACCTACCCCGCCATCAGCGTCCGCGGCAACCAGCACGCCACCCAGCATGAGGCCAGCGTCAGCCAGGTCAGCGCCGACCAAATCTTCTACCTCATGCAACGCGGCCTCACCGAAGCCGAAGCCATGAGCTTGTCCGTTAATGGTTTCATCAACGACCTCGTGAAGGAATTCCCCATGGAATACAGCGTCGAGCTGAAACGGCTTATCGACCTCGAAATGGAAGGCAGTGTTGGCTGACATTGCATTCGACACTCTGAATTCGCCATTCGCTACTTTTCTCGCTCAATGCCTACTGCTTCCTCCGAGACCTCCACTGGCCTTCTCTCCACCACACCTGCTCGTAGCACCTCCACGCCTGACTGGTTCCGCATTCGCTCAGAAGCCGCCTGGACCGAATTCCAGTCCCTGCCGCTTCCCGGCCTCAATGACGAGCACTGGCGCTACTCGAACGCGAAGAAGATCGAGCTCGCCGACCACGCTCAGGCTAAAACACCGACCGCCGAGCAGTCGAAAGCCGCGCTCGCAGCCACCGAAGGCCTCAAAGAACGCGCCGCACGATTTGTCTTCGTGAATGACACGCTCATCGAATCCGACACGAACAGTCTTCCCGCCGACGTTGTGTGCGTGAGCTTCGAGGAAGCCCTGAAATCGCATGAAGCCGTCCTCCAGCAGCATTTCATGAAGGGCGAACAAGCTCTGGGCTCGAATAAATTTGCCGCATTGCACCTCGCGCATGTCAAAGCGGGTACCGTCATCATCGTGCCGAAGAACGTCGTCATCGAAAAGCCCATTGAAGTCTTCCACTGGGTCGTCGGCGACCACGCCGCCATCTTCCCGCACACGCTCGTCGTCACGGGCGACCATGCGCAGGTCAGTGTCGTCGATCATTACCGCAGCCTCGAAGGGGAAGGCGGCCTCAGCATCGCCATCGCCGATCTCGTCGGCGGTAGCGGCAGCCAGATCACCTACGCCGCCTGCCAGGAGCTGGCCGATGACGCCCAGGCGCTTCATCTTTCCAGCATCACCGCCGGACGGGATGCCAGCGTGAAAAGCTTCCAGGTGCAGCTCGGTGCCGCCTTCAGCCGCAGCGAGAGCGTCAGCGATCTCGTCGGCCAGGGTGCCCGCAGCGACATGCTCAGCGTCAGTTTGCCCATCGGTGATCAAATCGTCGATCAGCGCACGCTTCAGCGTCACAAAGCTCCGCGTGCCACCAGCGACCTGCTCTACAAAAACGCCCTCTATGGCAAATCGCGCACCGTTTTCAGTGGCCTCATCATCGTCGATGAAGGCGCCCACTACACCGATGCCTATCAAACGTGTCGCAACCTGCTCAACAGCAATGAAGCCGAGGCCAACAGCCTTCCTGGTCTCGAAATCAATGCCGATCAGGTCAAATGCAGCCATGGCAGCACCAGTGGTCCCATCGCCGATGAAGAGCTCTTCTACCTGAAAGCTCGCGGCATCCCCGACACCGAAAGCCGCCGCCTCATCGTCGAAGGCTTCCTCGCCGACGTCATCGAACGCTTCGGCAATAGCGAGGTGCTCGACACGCTCGTCGCGCGCATCGACGAGAAGCTGCTCAAGGCGGAGTGAGTTTCATCAAACAAAACGGGACGAGCGAAGGCTCGTCCCGTTTTGGGTGAATGAATCTAGACCGGTTCTCAAAATGTCTGTCAGATTCCCGGCGGCGGGGCAGCCTCATTGGCGGCGTCATTCGCTCGTCAGCTATTGTCCCAATAGCATCCTCGCTCTTTCCTTGCCATTGAAGCCGCCGCGCTCGCCGGTCATTTCAGACATTCTTTTTTGAGAAACGGTCTATTTGGAAGGTAGGCCTTATCCTGCCGCTTCCACCTTCTCACCGGCGAGCTTGGCGGCACGTTCGGCGAGTTCAATGTGGAATTGCTCAGGCGTCGGGGCTTCACCCTTGGTTCGGGTGCGTGCGAACCAGTCGGCGAAGAGTTCGCCAGGCTGGCGCTCGGCTTTGAAGGCTTCTAGGAAGGTGCGGACCTTGCCGGGGATCTCGTCACCGAGCACGGATTTGAATTCGAGGCCGGCGAGCGCGTTGCCGCGGATGCTGCCACCGACGAACATCGCGTATTTGTTCGGCGCACGGCCCACGAAACCGAAATCGGCGTTGTAGGGGCGGCCGCAGCCATTGGGGCAACCAGTCATGCGGAAGAGGATGGGCTCGTCTTCTAGGCCCAGCTCCTTCAGGATCGGGTCGATCTTGTCGAGAATGCCGGGAAGGGCGCGTTCGGACTCGCTGAGGCTCAAACCGCAGGTTGGTAAAGCAACACAGGCGTGGGCGACCTTGCGGGCGCGGGTGAAGCCAGCCTCATCAGCGTGAACGACGCCATGTTTGGCGAGGATGGCATCGACGGAGGCTTTTTGCTCGGGCACGACCTCGGCAATGATGAGGTTCGTATTCGGTGTGACGATGAGAGGCAGCTTCAGCGTGGTGGCGATCTCAGCAAAGCAGGAGCGGTATTTCGGTCCATTTTCGCGATCGACGACGCGGCCCATGTTGACGTAAACGCAGCAGTAGAGCTTGCCGTCGCCCTGCTCATGCCAGCCCATGTTGTCTTCGACGGTGTTAAATTTCAGCTGCTTTGGCGGGAAGGTCTCGATGCCGGGCAAACGGCGCACGACTTCAGCGCGGAAACCATCGAGGCCCATGGTCTGCACGGTATATTTCAGGCGGGCGTTTTTGCGCTCGGTGCGGTTGCCGTGGTCGCGCTGGGTGGTGACGATGGCTTCGATGGCATCGACGACATTTGCACGCTTCGCGTAAAGTAGAGGCTGGCCGAGGAAAGGGCGCGTGTTGAGCTGGCCGTGGCTCATACCGAAGCCGCCGCCGACGGTGATGGTATAGCCTTCGACCTCGCCATTCACGACATGCGGCACGAGACCGACATCTTGCGAGTAGATGTCCGCGTCATTGAGTGGCTGGATGGCCACACCGATCTTGAATTTGCGCGGCAGATAGACTTTGCCGTAGATTGGGTCATCGCCTTCGGTGGCCTTGGTGGCCTCGCGCACGGCGGGATTGACCTCGGGGTCCTTGATCCAGTTGGGTTCAAGCTTTTCGCCATCGAGCCAGATGTCTGCGTAGGCGGAGCTGCGCCAGAGGAAGCGCTGGCTGATCTCTTCGGTGAGTTTTTGCGTATCAGCATGCACGGCGTCCTTGATCGGCGCGGCGGGGCCCATGGTGTTGCGCACGACGTCGCCGCAGGCGC
>Ga0075471_10000352_pt1 | contig 27392 bp, 20 predicted proteins | sample DEB19_08_DNA_2_FD_74787 | JGI IMG/M metagenome (GOLD analysis project Ga0075471, IMG submission 74787) | Aqueous microbial communities from the Delaware River and Bay under freshwater to marine salinity gradient to study organic matter... | ecosystem: Environmental > Aquatic > Marine > Coastal ...
CACTTCCGCTCCAGATCCTTCTCACCAAAGCCCTCGCTGTCTGCATAGCCGGCGGCATCCAGCCAGTGACGCCCCCAACGCTCGCCGTAGTGCGGCGAGGCCAGCAGGCGATCAATCCATTCACGCACCGCCGCCTCCGGGTTCCGGATTGAGTCCGCCACAAAGGCTTCCACCTCCTGAGGTGTCGGTGGCAGGCCCAGCAAGTCAAACGAAGCCCGGCGGATGTAGGTGGCCGGATCAGCTTCACGGGAAAAAGAGAGGCCTTTTTCGGCCAGTTTGTCCTGAATGAAGCCATCAAGGCTTTTGCGCGCCTTCGGCGAGATCGGCTGGAGCGACCACCATGCTCTTTCCTCATCGGTGAAAGCATGCTCGGGCCCTAGCGTATCCGGCTCAGGGCGGGCCGTTTTGGCTCCTCCGGCGATCCATTGCTCTAAAATGGCAATGTCACTGGCCTTGAGCTTGGTTTTACCCTTTGGCATCTCTCCAGCTTTGACCAAATCCATCAGATGACTTTTCGCCACATCCCCCGGAACGATTGCAGGGCCGCTCTCGCCCCCTTTTTGGAGGAAACGGGCCAGTCGCACATCCAAGCCGCCTTGGGTCTCCCCTTCCTCACCATGACAATGAAAGCAGTTCGCTTTCAAGATTGGACGCACATCTTTTTCAAAAGTCAGATTGAGGCCGGCAGCCCAAGGGGTGCCGGTCAAAAACATGGCAGAAATAGCCGAACGAAACATCATGCGCAGCATACGGTCAGCGATGCCCACCTCTTGCCTGTTCACTTTTTCATGTCCGGTTCTCAGGCAACCCGTGAGATAATCTAGTCCGCATGAATATCGCCGAAACCCACGCCGCACAGGTTTTCCTTGTCCATCACGACTTTGTGAAGGGCGTGGCGCTCAAGTATGCTCCTTGGCCAGGACTCATGGAGGATGTCACACAGCAGGTTTTTCTCGAGTTTATGGCAAAGGAATCGCAGTGGGACCTGAGTATGGATGCACGACCGCTATTGGCTACCATGACGCGCCACATTGCCATGCGGCTGTGGCGAGAGCGCACGCGGCAGCAACCGGATGTGGTGCAGAAGCTCGCCGATCACATCCGCCAGCTCGCCGAGGAACGAGAAATGCCACCGCGATACGAGGATGAAGTCCGCGTGCTGCGGACCTGCCTGCAAAAACTGCCGCAGAAGAGCCGCGAACTCGTGGAGCTCTATTATTACAATGATGTTAGCACGCCACAGATCGCCGAGCAGATCCAGATGAAAGCAGATACCGTCTGTCGTGCTCTCTCCCGTGTGAGAGAAAAATTGCGCGAATGCATCGAACAAAACCTCAACCGAGGAGGCCGCGCCCATGCCTGACGCGGATACCCTCATCCAGCATTACCTCGAAGGCACACTCACCCATGCCGAGGCGGAGGAGCTGCACACGCAGCTTCAAAACGAACCGCAGCTCGGCTCCAAACTGCTCCAGCACTTCGAAATGGACGCGATGCTCCGCTCTACCAAGCCGCTCGCCGTGCCTGGAAAGCTGATCCAGCCCGCCTTGATACCAAGACATCGTTTCACTTTTGGGACCGTCACCACGGTAGCGGCGGTAGCAGCCTGCATTGCACTCGCAGGAGCTTGGCTATTGCTTTCACTGCCAAAACCCACCACTGAAGACACCACGGCTTCCGTTGCCGTGCTCACGCGTGGCGTGAATCTCGAATGGGAATCCGCCGCCATCGCACCCGGCACGCCGCTCTCGCCTGGACTGCTCAAACTCAAGTCCGGCATCGCGCAGATCGAGTTTTATCAAGGTGCGCGCCTCTTAATTGAAGGCCCTGCCGAGTTCCAGCTCATCTCCAGTGGCGAAGCCGCCTGCACGCATGGCAAACTCAGCGTCAATGTACCACCGCAGGCTAAAGGTTTCCGCATCAACACCCCAAAAGGCACTATTGTCGATCTCGGCACCGAATTCGGTCTCGATGTGAGCGATGAGAGCGCTGAGGTCCATGTCTTCAAAGGCGAGGTCGAGCTGCACAAAGCCGCCGAGTCGATGAAGTCGCTTAAAGAAGGCCAGGCGATGGCCTTCGCCGCCGAATCGCAGATGCTCGAAGCCAATCTGTCGAACTTCGCCTCGCTTAGCGATCTCGATTCGCGCACCGCGCTATCGGATCGCACGCAGCTCGACCGCTGGCGTTTCGCAAGCGACCAACTCAACGCTGATTCCGCCCTGAAGCTGCATTTCAACTTCCAGGACGACGACAGTTCTCGCTCGCTGCAGAATCACGCCACGCATGGCGAGGACGGCAGCATCGTCGGTGCCTCGTGGACCACCGGCCGCTGGCCGGGCAAAGGAGCGCTGGAGTTCCGCAATGTCAGCGACCGCGTCCGTCTCAGCGCTCCGAATGAGGTTAAAGCGCTCACCATGGCCATGTGGGTGCGCATCAATGGCTTAGACCGTGCCTTTAACTCGCTCTTCATGTCCGAGGGCTGGGGCGATCGTAAAATCCACTGGCAAATCACTCGTGAGGGCAGGATTCGCCTCGGCATCGCGGGTGCAGCAGGCAAAGGCCATCAGGACTGCGATACCGAGGTCTTTTTCACACCAGAGCGCTTTGGCCGTTGGATGCATCTTACTGTCGTTTTCGATCCGCAGACGAAAGAAGTTCGTCATTATGCAAACGGCTCACTTTTGGCCAAAATCGCCCTCAAGGACGCCGCCCCGCTCAAACCCGGCGTTGCCGAGCTCGGCAATTGGAACGATCGCCGGTCCATCGGCAATGGCATCGCCATCCGCCACCTCAGCGGCACGATGGACGAATTCGCTCTTTGGGACCGCGTGCTGGGCGAAGCTGAGATTCAAGCGATGGCGAGATGATTTGATCGCTGGGCCAGATATCGGACCTGCATCTTCCGAATCAGTGGATCCCACATGATATGTTGCCATCAAGACGTAAACGCTGAATCATTGAGCAAATTTTTTGTGCTAGGAAAACCCAGCAGACCGTTGAAAAGCTAGGCTTCCTCCACCATCTGGCGAGTCCCTATTCTCTTTCATGCCTAGCATCACCGAAACCAGCCTTCGCTTTACCGGCGGCTATCCGCCACTGCCGGTCCTCGCACTGGCACTCGGGCTGGCGGCACTGATGGGATGGCTTTATGGGCGTGAGTCACGATCCGCGAGCTGGCCAGCAGCCAAGTTACCCGGCTTGCTGCGCTCGCTTGCGGTATTCGTACTCGTCATGGCGCTGGCGGGGCCAGTGCTGCGGCATGTCACTACGCTGAGGCAGCTCGGCAGAGTAGTCATCGCGATCGATGGATCAGCCAGCATGCAGCTCTCGGACGATGAGACGGAGAAATCGGCCGCGACAAAGAAATCGCGTTACCAACGCGCGGAAGACATGCTCCTCAAGGGTGCCAACCCGCTGCTCAAGAAGCTGGCAGAGACACAGGATGTGGAGTTGGTAGCCTTGCGGGGAAACAACACTCAGCGGCTTTGGTGGCATCGTCAGGGAGGCAAAGATACCTCAGGGGAAATTCCCCCCACGTTTGAACTTAGCCCTACCACGCCAATCACGAACCTCGACCAAGCGCTGCGCAGTGCTTTGGGCCCTGTGACTGCGGGAACGGCCTTGGTGGTTTTCACGGACGGGCAGCACAACGCCAGCGGGTCGCCGGAGGAATTTAGCGCAACGATGAAATCAGCCGGTGCACCCGTTTTCACCATCGGATTTGGCACCGAGGTGCCACCACCGGATCTCTCGCTTCTCGATGTCGTTGCACCTGAGTCAGTTTTCTCGAAGGAGAACTTCCAAGGGCGACTCACTCTTCAGGACAGCATGCCCGCCGGGCTGCCCGCCACCGTGCAGATCGACAGCCAAGGAAAAACGTTGTGGAAAAAAGATTTCACCACCGATGGCAAAGGTAGCAAAAGCTTCGATTTCATGTTTCCCGTGGCCTCCCTGCCTCCGGCGCTGCCCGGCACGCGAGACACGACCCTGCGCAGCGTAACCCTCCGCATCGCTGCGAGCGGAGACCGAGCATCGCTTGAAAAAACGCGAGCCAACAACCATCGGGAGCTCGCCATCCACCTACTCGAAAAGAAGCGCAAGGTGCTCATTCTCGACGGACGCCCGCGCTGGGAAACTCGCTATCTGCACAGCCATTTTGATCGCGATGAACGCTGGCAAGCCAGGTTGATCCTCGATGACTACGCAGAAGATAGGGCGAAAGGCACGCTGCAGGCTGATTTCCCCCAAACACGCGATGAACTGCTCACTTATGATTTGATCATTCTCGGCGATGCACCTCTCCAGCGCTTCAAAGGCGAGCATCTCGATTGGATTGTTGAATTCGTCGAAAAACGCGGTGGTGGCCTCATCCTGCTCGACGGCCAGCGCGGCCATCTACGCTCGTGGACCAGTGGAAAGACTTCGGCACTCATGCCGGTGCGTTTTCTCCAGCCCAACGATGCCCCAAAGCCTGCAAGCCTTGAACTCACCAGCGATGGTCAGCGATTTGAAGCCCTGCGACTGAGCGACAGTCCCAGTGCGAACACCACGCTCTGGCCCACACTGCCCAAGCTGACTTGGCACGCCCGGGTGGAACCGCAACCAGCCTCCGTCACGCTCATCAAGGCGAATGAGCCCGCGATGGTCTTTCGCCAAGTCGGTGCCGGAGCGGTGCTTTACCTCGGCACCGATGAAATGTGGCGCTGGCGTTTCCAAGTTGCAGACTTGTATCATCAGCGTTTGTGGATGCAGCTCGCCGCGTGGATCGCGGCTCCACCGTTCCAAATCGAGCAAAAAAAACTCGCCATCGGCACCGACCGCCTTCGATATGCGCCCGGCGAGACTTCCGAGATCCGCGTGCGTCTTCGTAATGAAAGGGGTGACATCGTCACGGAAGCACAACCGCGTGCCAATTTGATTTTGGAAGGTAAGGACGTAGCCACGCTCCAACTTGAACCCGATGCAACACACCCCGGTATATTCCGCGCCCTCACTCCCCCGCTGAAAGCCGGCACCTACGAGGTCGCCGTGGCCGAAAATCCCTCCGCGCCGCCCCATGACGCACGACTCTCACTGCATGTCTCCGACACTGGCAATCCCGAGTGGGCCTCACTCACGATGAACCGCGTGCTGCTCGAAACGATGGCGCAGAACAGCGGTGGACGTTTCCTTCGCGAGGAGCAAGCTGCCTCCGACTTGCCCAATCTGCTGCAAACTCTAGACCGCAAGCAAGTCATTACCAAGGAGACGATCCTGTGGTCGAGTTGGTGGTGGTTTGGGGCCGCGATTGCCCTCTTGACCGCCGAGTGGCTGCTGCGGAAGCGATTCAGGCTCGTTTGAGGTGCGACGAATGAATGCCCACAGCACTCCATTTCGCGATTACTTGCTGATGCATCTTGTCGTGGCCGCTTGGGGCTTTACGGCGATTTTGGGGAAATGGGTGACACTGACGCCGGTGGATGTGGCCGTCTGGCGAACGGGAATGGCGATGCTTGTCTTCGCCCTGCTTGCCATAAGACATGGAGGGCTGAGGCTGGCTTGGCGGGAATCTGCGCCGCTGCTAGGCGTGGGAACACTGCTTGGTGTGCATTGGGTGCTGTTTTTCCTTTCCGCCCGGCTTTCAACGGCCTCCGTATGCCTCGCGGCGATGCCCACGGCAATGCTTTGGTGCTCGCTCATCGAACCGCTGATCAATGGTTCGAAACGCTGGCAGCCACTGGAGCTCGGCGTGGGCCTGCTCATGGTTGGCGCGGTGTGGCTGATCTACCAAGTAGAGATCCAGCATTGGCTGGGCTTCACCGTGGCGATTGCCGCAGCCATCTTTGCCGCGTTGTTTGCCACCTTCACAAAGCAACAGGTCAGCCATCGGCACTGGAGTGTCATCGGCACCTATCAGATGGGTGGTTCCTTCTTCGCGGCGCTGATATGCAGGCCTTTTTTGGAGAACGGTCTCCTGCCCTCGCTACCAGATGCCCACTCGACCTTCGGACTGGCATTTTTAGTGCTTATTTGCACCGTCGCGGCCTACGCCGGCTTCATGAAGGCACTGCGCACGATGAGTGTGTTCTCCATGAACGTGATCTACAATCTCGAACCCATCTATGGCATTCTGCTTGCAATGCTGGTGTTTGGAAGCTCGGAACTCATGAGCCCGGGTTTCTATGTGGGGTCAGGCATTATCATTGCCAGCGTGCTACTGCTACCATGGCTGCGAGGATGGGTCGAGCGCACCTGATGGCTTTATCCATGGCATTCCTTGCCCCTTTGAGAGCCTAGGAGTAGTTTCCCGGCCCTGTTTATGACCCACGCCGTTCTCAGCCTCCTAAAAGAAAGCCGTTATCCCATGCGCATCAACCTCATCGGGGTCGCTGGCTCTGGCATGAGTGGGCTGGCACTGCTGCTGCTCGGCCTCGGCCATAAGGTCAGTGGTTCCGACAAAGCCACCACGCTGGAGACAGAGCGCCTACAAAAACTTGGTCTGCAATTCTTCCATGGCCACACGGAAAAAGAGGTCACCGATTGTGACATGGTCATCTACTCGAGCGCGATCAAGCCTGGAAACATGGCTTATGAGTCCGCCTACAAACAGGGCATCCCGCTGGTGCGACGCGCCGAGGCTCTGGCCGCAGTCATGGCGAACAAGAAGGGCGTCGTCGTGTGCGGCACGCATGGCAAAACGACCACTTCCGCGCTCACGGCCCATGTGTTGCGTCAAGGCGGCCTCAAGCCAAGCCACTATGTCGGCGCGGAAATACCGATCCTTGGCTCGAACGCGCACTGGGATACTGAAGGCGAGCTTTTTGTGGCCGAAGGCGATGAAAGCGATGGCACCTTGGTTCACTTCCATCCCCAACATGCTATCGTGCTCAACATTGAACCCGAGCATCTCGATTTCTACGAAGGCATCGAAGCGATCAAGGTCGTCTTCCGCCAGCTTTTGAGCCAAACGCCAGGTCACTGGGTCTACTGCGCCGAAGATCCTGTCGCCAAGGAGGTCTGTGCAGGTCCTAAAGGTGTGAGCTACGGCTGGAGCCGGGAACACGACTTCTCCGCGAACCTTGTCTCGATGCGACCCGATCACTCGGAGTTTGAAGTGTATCAAAACGAGCAAAAGCTCGGCACCGTCACGCTCGGCATTCCCGGCAAGCACAACGTCAGCAATGCACTGGCTGCCATCGCACTCGCCACGAAGTGCGGTGTGACGTTTGAGGCCATCCAACATGCCTTGAAAAGCTTTCGGGGCGCGAAACGCCGCTTTGAAATCCGTCATAGCGGCGAACGCTTCACCGTGGTCGATGATTATGGGCACCATCCCAGCGAAATCGCAGCCACTTTAGCTACAGCAAAGGGCTTGGATGCGAAACGCATGGTTTGCCTCTTCCAACCTCATCGCTTCAGCCGCACGCAACTGCTCAAGAAGGAGTTTGGAGCCAGTTTCGATGCAGTGGACGAACTTTTCGTGACCGATGTCTATCCGGCCAGCGAAAAACCGCTACCGGGTGTGAGTGGCGAGACCGTTTTGGAGGAAGTGATCACGCACCAAAGTGGACTCCCATCCGAAAAAAGAACCAAGACCGGTAGTACGCCGACCATGGCCTTCGCACGCGACAAAGTCGGCAACGCACTACGGCCCGGCGACTTGCTTATCACGCTCGGCGCAGGGAATGTGCACGAGGTGGGCCGCTGCATCGCGAAAGACCTTCCCACACTCGAAAAAATTTGCGCTATCCTCGACGCACAGGGTGGTGGAACAGCGCGGCTTTACGAACCGATGAACCGCCACACGACCTTCCTCATCGGCGGCCCGGCACAGTTTTGGATCGAGCCGCGCACAGTCGAAGCCTTCGCGGAAATCGTGCGCCACCTGCGCTCAGGCTCCATTCCGATCCGCGTGATCGGCCGCGGGTCGAACCTACTCGTCAAGGACGGAGGCATCCGCGGTGCGGTCATTCACCCAAGCAAAGGTGAGTTTGAGGACGTGAGAATCGATGGCACACGCCTCATCGTCGGGGTCGGTGCCCGCCTGAAAAAAATTGCCAGTGCGGCGCGCAGCGCAGGCCTCGGAGGCCTCGAATGGATGGAAGGCGTTCCCGGCAATCTCGGTGGCGGCTTGCGCATGAATGCGGGCGCGATGGGGGCGGAGATGTTTGACCATGTCGTCAGCGTCCGCTTCATCGCTAGGGATGGCAGCATTCGGGAAAAGCCGCTTGCCGAGATCGTGCATCGCTATCGTAGTGTGCCTGAATTTGAAGATTGCTACATTGTTAGTGCCGTGTTGGAGGGTAAGTCGGCGCCCGTTCAACAGATCGACGCCGGCCTTGAGGCTAGCCGCATCAAACGCCGCACCACACAACCGATTGGAGCCAGCGCCGGTTGCATCTTCAAAAACCCCGAGTTGTGCGGTGCTGGCAAGCTCGTCGATGACCTGGGACTGAAAGGCACCCGCGTTGGCAAAGCCGTTGTTTCGCATGTCCACGGCAATTTCATCATCAACGAAGGCGACGCGACCGCCCGTGAGGTGCTTGATTTGATCGCCAAGATCAGGGAAAAAGCTCTCGAAAAACGCGGAGTGAATTTGGAACTCGAAGTGAAAGTCATCGGCGAGGACCAGCCGCTGGCGATCTGAGTCACGCCTGCTGCAGGGTGGAGGAACTAGCCTCCTCCCTACAAGTCCTGAGGGCTTTTTGCTATCACCCGAGCTTCAGCGCAAAGCGTTCCCGCTGACGCGTGAGTTTGACCGTTGCACCATAAATGGAGCTGAGGTTGGCGCTGGTCAGAATATGATGCTTGGCACCGGAGGCAAAGACTTGGCCATCCTTCAACAACAGGCAGTGGGTAACGGAGGGAAGAATCTCCTCGACGTGATGGGTCACCATAACGAGCGAGGGGCTCTTCGGCCTCGCGGCAAGGGTTTGCATCCATTGCAGGTAATGCTCCCGGGACACCGGGTCGAGACCGGCACAAGGTTCATCCAAAATGAGCACCTTGAACTTCGCCATCAATGCACGGCAAATGAGCACTTTTTGCTTCTCACCCTGGGAAAGGGGACCCCATAGGGCATCTCGCAGGTATTCGCAGCCGACTTGCTTCAGCAGCTTTGCGGCCTCGCGGAACACAGCTCTGTCGGGGCGCTCAATAAGGTTGAGTTTGGCCTCGCGACCACTGGCGATGACATCGAGCACCGGCTCACCGCTTTCTAGGTAAGTGGTGAGGGTATTCGTCACCAACCCAACACGACGGCGTACTTCCCGCCAATCATCATCGCCGAAAACACTCTCTCCGATACGCATCACACCGTCAGTGGCGCTGTCGTAACCGGTGATCAGGTTGATGAGAGACGTTTTGCCACAGCCATTAGGGCCAAGAATGCACCAATGCTGACCCGATTCCACACGCCAAGAGATGCCTTTGAGAATGGGCCGACCACGGCGCAAAGTGAGATCGGTGACTTCGAGAACAGGAGAGGGCATTGGGATGATGTAGAAAACTGAAAGGGAAGGATAACAAATGGCTGACTTTTCAACCATGTCTTCGCAGTTGTAACAGGTTGTTACGGTTCTTGGGATGTGCGTTAGCTCTTAAGGCGAGGTGGAAGGCTTTAAATCGCATCTTGGCTTTTGGAAATTCGTGGATTCGATGTCTGCAAGGCCATCCATAGCCTTGCATGAGATGATTCCCGCTATCAGGGTGCTGGCAGGCTGAAGCGTAGGCGGATGAAGCGGCGCTCGGGACTGCCCGTCGTCAGCGGATCCCGAACCCGGATGGTCTGCATGGCACCGTCGGTGATGACTTGCACCGGCAGTGAGTTCCAGCTGCCAGCTTCAAGAGATTCGGAGGAGTCGGCACCATAAATGACGTCCGGCAAGTCTTTGGGCCGGGTGAAGGTCAGCGTCAGGCCGTTGGCGTCACGGATGGGTTGGAGGGCAGGTTCGCGGCTATTGGGGTTCATGCCGAGGGCATATTCCGCGAGATTGCTCCAGCCATCCCCATCCGGGTCAGCCATGTTCGCTGCTAAGCCATCATTGATTTGAAGCGCGGAAAAGTTGGCTATGCGCCAATCTGCCACGGGGATACCTCGAATAACGAGGGTGCCGGTGGTGGAGCCTTGGTAGGTGGTGTCATTGATGACCGCGCTGACCGCATAACTGCCATGGGCCGTAGGCGCGGTGGACGAGCCATCGTAAGTGATCGAAAAAGGCAGGCCAACAGGTGTGGTAGTGGCCGAGGCACTGCGTGCAGTGCCATTGTAGGTTTGGACCAGACCTGCGAGTACAATGGAGGCAGTGGTCTTGGGCACAGTGATGTTCACCGTTTGGGAGGTGCTGTTCCCATCCACATCCGTCGCGGAAACCGTCACGCTGGTGGTTCCGGGAGCCACTCCAGTGATTTGCAACTGTCCGGCATTGAGCGTGATGGTGGCCACGGCGCTGTTTGGTGACGCGGTGATGGCGTAGGTCATCACTGGCAGACTCGTGACAGCATTGATCTTCATTAGCTTGGTTTGATCGATGGTCTCTGGCACAGGCGTTTGATCGATGGGTATGTCTTGAAAAGCAAAATTCGTCGAACTGGGCGTTACGCCGTCTTGGCGAAGCTTGACGTTGTAGCTGCTGGTGAGCACTGCCCCCAACGCATTCAAGACACTGGTTGAAGCGGACGCCACGCGACCAAAGACGGAGAAGCCTCCGTTTTGATTGTCAAGGTTGGCGCTGTTGTTGCCAAAGCTCACAAAAAACTCGCTTGTCGCGCTGTCGGGATCATCCGCTGTTTTAGCCATGGCCAACGTGAGAGCCACATTGGAAATACCCGGTTCATTGGTGATGGGGGCCAATCGCGTCAGGGATTCAAATACATCCGGAGACTGAAAGCTGGTGTAGCCACCGCCTTGGAGCACAAAACCCGTAGGCGCTCGATGAAAGAGCGTACCAGCATAGTTGTAGGCTTTGAAATTGGCGACCGTTCCGGGTGTGAGTGTGGAGTAGAGCACTACATCGAGATTGCCCTTGGTGGTGCTGATGCGCACAGCCTCATCGGTGTCGGGATCAGCGAAGCTTGCCGCGAGGCTTACGGTAGTGTTGGTGCCAACGGCGATCTGCTGTGCTGCTACAGGAGTCTGGATCTGGGGGGCTGCGGGCGGGCGCAGGATGCGCAGGGCCAGATTGAGCACGTGATCCGGACCGCTGCTGAAGACTGCGGTCATTGGAACCTGAAAAAGCCCTGCCACCGTGGGTGTGCCGGAGATCACGCCGGTGGCGCTGTCAAAGCTGAGCCCAGCAGGAAGGCTGCCCACACTCCAACTGGTGCGCGTGCCCTGACTGATCGTGCTCATCTGGTAACTGAATGACTGGCCCAAAGTAATTGGGGCAAACGGTTTGCTGCTGAAGCCATTGCGCGTTGTCGTGGTGGCGAGAGGCGAGAATGCCGATGTGGATACGACGCTGCCTCCGGATGAAAAACGAGCGCGGATCTGAAACTCGTAAATGCTGCCGGGATCAAACTCAGGCAGGTTTGCCAGACTCATGGCATTAGGCGCGCTACCGCTGTTGGCACTGATGACCTTGCGTGTGGTGAAAGTGCCTCCCTGCTTGCGGGACTGAATCTCATATTCCGTCTCAACGGCAGAGTTGTCAGTCCACGCAAAACTGATGCGGTAAGGATCCGTAGTGGAAGCGGTCGCCGTGAAGCCACTGGGCGCATTGAAGGTGGTGGTCACCTCCGCCACATTCGAGAAAGCGGATTGAAATTGAGCCTGAGCACCCCAGGTAGCGCGCACTTGAAACTCCAACGTCTGGCCCGGGGCAATGATTTGGTTGGTAAGCGTCGTTGTGTTGGCGGCAACATAGGTCCATGAGCTCCAAGTTGGGGCTCCCTTGACGCGGGTTTGAACCTCGTAGTTGCCCTCGGCGGACGAATTGTCTGCCCATACAAGGTTCACCCGGCCTTCACCCGGCGTGGTGGCCACAAGGCTGGTGGGAGCATTGAAGGTAGCCGTACCGGTGGCAGTGTTGGAAAAGCTCGAGTAAAGCGTAGGCGCAGTGGTGCTGTTGTTCACCGAGCGAATGTAGGCCCGCATGCGGAACTCATAGCCCACTCCGGGGGGCAAAGCTCCCGTGTTGATCGAGTTGAAAAAAGGATCGTCCACATTACCCAGCTCGAGCCAATCGGCACTGCCTTGCTGTCGGTATTGAACATTGTATCCAGACTCCACGGTAGAGTTATTGGTGAAGCTCAAGGTGAAGGTGTTTTCCCCAACCCTAGCGGCTGTCAATCCAGTTGGAGCACGGAAAGCCTGCGTGGTGGCGCTGACTGTGCTGGTGAAGGCACTGGCATCGGCTGGATTATCCCAATCCACTGCTCGCAAACGAAAGTCATAGGCGGTTCCAGGCTGGAAATTCGGCAGGAACATGTCCGTCTGCACCGTGCGGTTTTGATAGCCGCCGACGTTGGTGCTGCTGACGTTAAAGTCGATCCCAGTCGCCGTCCACGTGCTGTCTGTGCTCTTCTTGTAATTCAGTTCGAAGTATTGCTCGGAGTTAGAGTTATCCGTGAAGCTGACTTGGAACTGACCATCACCGCTTGGAGTCACCGAAAGTCCACTGGGTGCTGTGGGGGTGGCTGAAACACTCTGAGGGCCAGGCCATGAGGAATAGAGGGATGCGTTCGAGACACCACTTTGCTCGGCAGGAGAAGATTTGTAAGCAGCAACAAGCCACTCAACATACCAACCAGTTCCAAAACTGCTAGAATTAACGTTTAACACAATGGCGAGCGGGCCGGTTGCGCTTTTGGTCGCTGCGTTTACTGGCAAATCACCATAAACATTCAGTGATTGTGCAGAACCGCCGATTCGATAAAAAATGCGAAATCCATCTTCATCTGTCGAGTTATCTGTCCATTCGAATCGCAACCTCATCTCATTCGAAGTGGCATAAGTCAGCGATGTGCTTAGGGCCGTCGGCGCATTAGGCGGGGCAGCTTGGAGAGAGGCGGTCGCGAGGAATGCGCTGACGAAGATCAAGACCGCACGGGACACAAAGAGTAAGCGATGGGTCATGGTTTGGCCGGGGTTGGACATTCACCTATCGGCCGTTTGCTCAAAATGGCTGGAGTGGGGGCATGTTGGCGTCCCAAAAAGGTCGTAGCGATTTCTCTTCCCACTAAGCGGAAAGCCGGATCGCAAAGCCTTGCTGAAGGAAGTGCTTCGCTATCTGGGCAGAACGAAACAAATGCAAAAAGAGGCGGATTCTTATGCAAAGGGGCTGCCTCTTGATGGCGTGTAGCTCCTCTCAGCGGCGGTCGAGCAGCAAGACGGCTGACCGCTTCCTGCGGAAAGGTTTCGAGGATGGGTTGGGAGCTCTTCAATCGTCGAAAAACAATTTGGAGCTTTCTATCTTTTTGAATGAATCTCAATGATTATCTCCTGATTGCTTCCCTTATCCGACCGCCCAATGCCTGCCTCCGACGAGCCTGTTCCCAGCCCGCAGAAGCTTTTCCGGCTCCTGGATGCAGGGCATATCTCTCGTGAAGCGTTTCAGCGTGGCATGGCCGTGCATGCCCGAGAGCTGATCGAGGAGATGGAACAATCCCGCAAGAATCCTGTCGCCGCCTGGATGCACCAGTGGTTTAACCGCCGCGAGGCTGCCCGCTGGTCCGGTGGGCACGGTGAGCGCCTCGTGAGGGAGATCCTGCTGGCCTTGGCCGAAGAGGAAACCTTCCCTCCCTCACGCTGGCTGTGGAACGCCTGCCATCCCCATGTGCCGCTGCATGTGTTTTTTCGTGCCCGTGAAATGCCGCGCTTTCGCTTTGTGCAGCTCCGTGCCTCCGCGCAGGCTGTCACCGTCGAAATTGAGCATGGCGGGAGCGATACGGCACCTCCTGTGCGGGAACAGTTTTATCTTCGGAGGTATCGGGACACGCGGTTGATGGTGGAACGCCGTGCCATGCTGGGCTAGTTACGCGGTATCCTCTCATGTTTTCGAACAAGGCGCCCGCTCTTTCTACGCCCTCCTTCCTGCTCCTCGCAGTCCTTGCGATGGCGGCGGCGGCGTTTTATCGGCTGCCATTGCTCGATGAGCGCCCCATGCATACCGACGAGGCCATTCTAGCCTTCAAAACGGCCGATTTGGCAACCACGGGTCAGTTCCAATACGACCCCAAAGACTACCACGGACCTGGCTTGCATTACGCAGCCAGCCTGTGGTCGAAGATGGCGTTCTGGGGAGCGCCCGACACATGGCATGACGATCAGCTGCGCACTGTCACCGCAATGTGCGGACTGCTCTTGATTCTTGCCACGCTTTTTTTGACTGATGCGCTGGGGCGTGGCGGGGTAGTGGCAGCCATGCTGCTGGCGGCCATCTCGCCGATGCAGGTGTATTACTCCCGCTATTACATCATGGAGATGCCCCTCGTGCTTCTCGTGATGATCGCGATGATTAGCTTCTGGCGCTACACACAAGACTCTAGAAAAATCTGGCTACTGATCGGCGGCATCGTCATCGGCCTCCAGCATGCGACGAAGGAAACCTTTGTCCTGAATATCGCCGCCGGACTCGTGGCGTGGTTCGTGGCGCAGGGTTTGTTTGGCCCGTTTGAGCCCCGCCGCAGCGGCTTATCCATGGGAGGCTCGACTCGCCAGCCTGCCAAACCGCTGCTCTGGGTGCTTATCTCCGCTATGGTGGTCAGCGTGGCCATGTATTCCGGCGGCTTCCATGACTGGGAGGCCGTTAAAAACAGTTTCACAACCTATGCGAGCTATTGGGAGCGTTCCGGCGGTGCCGGCCACGAAAAGCCTTGGCACTACTACCTCACCCTTTTGACTTGGCGCAGCGAGGGCGGCCTGAAATGGTCCGAGGGACTCATCGTGGGCTTGGCGCTCATCGGCATGACGCACGGCCTGGTGGGCAATCATATGAAGAATGGCCCGCGGCAGGCCTTCCTCGTTTTTTTGAGCCTCTACGCCGTGCTGCTACTCGGTGGTTACTCCATGCTGGCTTACAAAACGCCTTGGTCCATCCTCAGCGCCCAGCATGCCCTCCTGCTTTTGGCGGGTTACGGCACCAGCGTGCTCTTCTCCATCTTTCCGAAGGGTCTGCTGCGCAACGGTTTCCGAATCGCCTTAGGTCTCGGCTTGTATCACCTCTGCTACCAGACCAACCTAGCCAGCCATCGCTACGGCGCCGATGCCCGCAACCCGTGGGCTTATTCCCACACGGTGCAGGCCTTCCCCCGCCTACTGAGACAGGTTAACGAATTGCAACGCCTCGAACCCACACCCATAAGCCTCCTCGTCGTCAACAAAGACCTCGGCTGGCCGATGCGCTGGTATTGGCGCACAAACCCCAATGCCCACTACGAGCCCACCGTTCCCGAGCAAGAGCCTTCCGCCTCTGTCATGATCTGCGATGCTGAAGCGCTCCCGGCCTTGCAGGCGAAAATCACCAGCCGGTCCTACCACAATCCCGGCTTCTATGGCCTAAGGCCCAATGAAAACCTCGTTATGCTCGTCGAGCAGTCTCTGTGGGGGCGCTACGAGACTGCTCGAAACCCTGAGGGTGGCAAACCATGAGCCCTGCCCCCTTTCGTTACTCCCGCCACGCCATGGCGACGACCTTCGAGATCATCCTCTCGCAAGATGACGTTGACGAAGCCTACGCCGCTCAAAGTGCGAATGCCGCATTTGAAGAGATTGCTCGGCTTGAGGATGAACTCAGCCGATATCGTGCTGGCAGTGATATCTACCGAATCGGTCAACTCGAGGCCGGCGAAAGCCTGCGTCTTGGCATGGCGGCTTGGGATTGCCTCTCGCTTGCCAAGGCTGTGCATGCTGAGACCAAGGGGGCTTTTGACATCACCATCGGTCCCCTGATGGAGCTCTTCGTGACACACACGGGCGAGCCGCGGCATGTGAATACCTCCGTGCTTGAAGAAGCGCGCCAGATCATCGGCAGTCATCGCTTTGAACTCGATGAGGCAGAGATGACTGTCACGGTGCATGCCAGCCGCATGATTTTCGATCTTGGCGCCCTAGGTAAAGGCTACGCGCTCGACCAAGCCGCCGATGTGCTCGCCATGCACGGCGTGTACAATGCCGTACTCAATGCGGGAGACAGCACCGTGCTCGCCATCGGCAAACCACCGGACAAAGAGGCGTGGAATCTCACACTTAGCCACGGCAAGAGACAGCTCCAACTGCGAGATCGCGCTGTGAGCGGTAGCGGCTTTGCGGTGCAAGGCGCACACATCATGAATCCGCGCCTCTTCCAGCCTGTCCCCATCCAGAAACGGCGCACCTACGCCCTCGCACCCACCGCAGCCCTTTCCGATGCACTCTCCACCGCCTTCATGGTTATGGAAACGCACGAAATCAGCTCGCTATGCGAGCGCCTCGGGCAAGTGGAAGCACTGGAAATCATCGAGGAGTGATCCTTCAATCCATCGGCCACTCTTCGAGCAAGGAGTAGCCGATGCCACGATGCGTCACGATGGGGTCGATTCCTCCTTTCACTGCCCGCATACGGGCACGGAGCGTCTTCACATGCGTATCGATCGTGCGCTCCATGCTCGCATCCGGCTCCTCACTGCCCGCCTCCATGAGCTGCTCCCGGCTAAAGACACGACCCGGATGAGATGCAAAGGCTCTCAGCATGCGAAATTCATAGCGTGAGAGCAGCAATACCGTCCCGAAATACAAGGCTTGGCAGCGAATGTCATCAATCACCAGCGGAAGAGCCACACCTGGCTTTGCCGGCGGCAACGGCATCGTCGAGACACGGCGCAGAATTGCCCGCACACGAGCCGCGAGTTCGCGAGGGCTAAACGGCTTCACCACATAATCATCGCCGCCTATTTCGAGCCCCACCACACGGTCCACCTCGGAGGAGCGCGCTGTGAGAAAGAGAATCGGCAATGTCTGGGTCAGCCGTAACTCTTTGCATACCTCAAAGCCGCTCACATCCGGCAGCCCCACATCGAGAATGATCAACTGAAACGCTTGCGCGGCTGCTTTTGCGAGCGCTTCACGACCCGTCGTCACTGTCGTGACGGCAAATCCGTCCATCTCTAGAGCATACACGATGTTTTCGGTGATGGATGGCTCGTCTTCGACGACAAGGATTTTGGAGGACATAGCAAATGCGAAGGAAGATGCGTTGAATGAAAAACGAGGGCGGGACAAAAGGATTCTGCACCATCCCACATGATCCTTTGGCTGGAAATCGCAGGTCTTCAGCGAGATTTCAACCGCCAAACCTGCGGTGACCTCACGCCAGGCCGAGCCTCACCACCAGGTATAACGATGTGATTGTTCCACCACACCGCATTCGTCGTGACGAGTGAAAAAGGCACCTCGCCGGCACTAGACCAGTTTTTTGCCTCCAGATCGAAAGCCAACACTCCGCGAGGAAAGCCCGGGTGTGCCGATTTCGGCTCAAAGTTCACCAGCGTGCCATCATCACCGCCGATGATGAGAATTTTCCCGTCGAGCACCGGAGCAGGCCCCGGTGCCGCCGCAGCCACGCGAGGCATCTCAGACTGCTTTTGCCATCCAGAGGCTTCGGCATAACTCCAAGCATCCTTCAGCCAGATACGCTCCGCTTTGCCATCCGCGCCAGCTTTCAAAGCGGCTCCGCTGAAAAGCCACACACGACCCTCCGCTGCTGCCATGCAGCTCAAGATGCGGCCGCCACCAGGACAAGGCGGCAATTCCCGCCAGCCTGCGCTAGGCTGCTTCAGACGAAGCGACCAGAAAGTGTTCATCGCACTCGTCGCTGTCGGCGTCTCGATGCCACCGACGATGAAGATGACTTCATCCAGCACACAGCCGCTCATGAACGCACAGGGCTTTGGCAGCGGAGGCAGCTTGTCCGCTTTTTGCAGCCAGAAGACCTCGCGAAAATGCTCCGTGGCATTGCCGCCGCCCACGATGAGCAGCCCCTGCGGTGTCGTAAGGCTCACCCCATAGCCGTTTGCGCACGGCAGCTTTCCCGCGAGCTTCCACTCACCATCAAAAGCAAACACCGAGTCATACCAAACCTTTGTCCCGCCCTCCCACGGCATCTTATCGGTAAAATGCGTTCCACCGGCCACAATGAGCTTTCCATCCTGAACGCCTGCGAAAGCTCCCGCGAACCCGCGAGCATCAGGAATGTCAGGCAGACGCGTCCATGCGGTAGCAGCGATCAGGGCGAGGGAGGCAAGTTTCATGATACTGGATCACAACACGGCCTTCTTCACTTTGCCGAAATCAGTGCCGAGGAAGCGCTTGGCGAGGTTTTCAGCCTGCTCGGAGTGGTCAGTGAGGTAGATTTCGAGCGACGGCTTGGTTTTGGTCGTTCGCAGCAGGTTGTCCTGTTTCAGCTTCGCCTTCACATGCGCCGCACAGGTGCTGGCAGAGTCCACGAGGCGGACTTTTTGCCCCAGCATGCGTTTCAGCACGGGGACGAGCAGCGGATAGTGCGTGCAGCCGAGCACGAGCGTGTCGATGCCCTTGTCGAGCATCGGCTTCAAATACTCCCGCAGCACGGATTTGAGCGCCGGATGATCTGTCCATCCTTCCTCGACGAATGGGACCAGCAGCGGCGTCGCGCGCGCCTCGATCATCACATCCGGCCGCCGCATGGCGATCTCATGCTGATACGCATGACTCCGAATCGTCCCCGCCGTGCCGATGATGCCCACACGCTCGCAATTCGGCTCTGAAAGCGTTGCTTCAACCCCTGGGCCGAGCACACCGATCACCGGCACGCGAAACGTTGCCTGCAAAACCGGCAGCGCATGCGCCGTCGCTGTATTGCATGCCACCACGACTGCCTTTACGCCATGCGAGACAAGGAACTGCGTGTCCTCCATCGAGAACCGCCGAATCGTGTCCGGCGACTTCGAGCCATAGGGCACACGCGCCGTGTCGCCGAGATAGACGATGGACTCATTCGGCAGCAAATCCCGCAGCGCCCTCACGACCGTCAAGCCACCCACGCCAGAGTCGAAGACGCCAAGGGGGCTGTTTGCGATGACAGGCTTGCTCATAGGCAATCAGCTTTTCCTCGTGATCTCCACGATCACCGCCTTCTGGGCATGCAGGCGGTTTTCGGCCTGGTCGAAGATGACATCGGCGTTGGCTTCCATGACTTCGTCGGTGATTTCCTTGCCGCGGTAGGCGGGCAGGCAGTGCATGACGATAGCGTTCGGTTTGGCGTGCTTGAGCAGCGCGTCGTTGATCTGCCAAGACTTCAAAATTTCGATGCGGTCAGCGCTTTCGGCTTCTTTGCCCATGCTGACCCACACGTCGGTGTAGAGCACGTCGCAACCTTTCACGGCCTCGGCGGGATCATCAACGACGCGAATGGTTCCACGCGGCACAGTGCGCATGAAGCTCTCCTGAGGCTGGAAGGCCTTCGGAGCACCGATGACGAGATCGAAACCGAGTCGTGCCGAGGCCCAGATCCAAGAGCGGGCGACGTTGCAATCGCCATCGCCGAGGAAACACACGCGTTTACCCGCCCAGCTGCCAAAACGTTCTTGGATTGTCTGCAAATCCGCCAGAATCTGGCAGGGATGTTCGTCGTCGGTCAACGCGTTGATCGTGGGGATGCCACTGTAGCGAGCGAAGTCTACGACATCTTGCTGCGCAAAGGTCCGGATCACAGCTCCGTGAATCATGCGGCCCAGAACGCGGGCGGTGTCCTTGATTGGCTCGCCGCGGCCGAGCTGGATGTCAGCGCTTGAGAGGAACATGACCTGCCCGCCCAGCTCGCGAATGCCAACCTCAAAACTCACGCGCGTGCGAGTAGAAGATTTGGTGAAGATCAGCGCCCACTGCTGGCCGTTCAGCACTTGAGGCGAAGCCTTGCGGTCTTTCTTGAGGGCACAGGCAAGATCAATCAGCTTTTCGATCTGCTCCTTGCTGAGTTCTTCGATGGAAAGAAGATGGTTCATTTTATTTTTCAGTTCAGATGAGCGAATCGAGAACGCTTTTGAATATGGAGAGACCTTCATTCGCGTGTGCCTCACTGATATTGAGAGGCGAGAGCCAGCGGACAACACTAGGGCCTGCGGGTGTAACCATCATGCCGGCATCGAGGAGCTTTTGCGCGAGGAAGATGGAAGCAGGCTTGTCACCAGCTTTGGCTTTGAAGGCATCGGCGTTGAGTTCCCAGCCGATGAAGAGACCGAGTTGGCGCACTTCTTGGATGAGCGGGTGATTCCATGCACGTCCGGCGGTGGCAATGGCCAAGCCAAGCATCTTGGCGTTGTCGCAAAGTTTTCCGTCGAGGATCGTGCGCAGCGTAGCGATGCCGACAGCGCAGGCGAGAGGCGAGCCGCCGTAGGTGGTGCCATGGGTGCCTGGACCGAGCACTTTGCCGGGCTCCCGACGGTCGTTGATCCAGAACGAGCCGAGCGGAAAACCGCTGCCAATCGCTTTGGCCCAGCTAATGCCATCGGGCTGAATTTCATTGCCAGGTAGAATGCTGCGCCAGCCGGCCATTTCGCCTGCACGGCCAAAACCGACCTGCACTTCGTCGAGGAGTAGCAGCAGATCTTTTTCGCGGCACAAGGACTGCGCGCCGCGCAAAAACTCGGCGGAAACGGCGTTCACGCCGCTTTCACCCTGCACGGGTTCAACGAGGATGGCGACGGTTTTGTCGGTGATCGCGGCTCGGAGGGCTTCAAGATCATTGAAGGGCACATAGATAAATCCGGGCGGCAGCGGACCGAATCCACCGTGGATTTTTTCCTGCGCCGTAGCGGTCATCGCACCGAAGGTGCGGCCGTGGAAGCTGCCGGTGAAGGTGATGATCTCGTAACGACCGCCGGTCTGCTGGCCGTATTTGCGTGCAAACTTGATCAGGCCTTCATTTGCTTCGGCACCGCTGTTGCAGAAGAAGCACTTACCGGGGATTCCCACGCATTCCTCCACGATGAGACGCGCCAGCTCAGCCTGCTTGTCGATGCAATACCAATTCGATACATGGATGAGCGTGCTCGCCTGCTCGGCGAGCACCTTCACCACAGGCGGCGGGCAATGCCCGAGCGGGCACACCGCCACACCGCCCGCGAAGTCGAGATACTTCTTACCATCACGATCCCACACATACGGACCCTCACCTCGCACCGGCCACACGTCATATCGGCCGTAGTTGCCGAGCACGTATTGCGAGAGCCATTGGTTTTCAGGATGAGGAGCGGACATCGGGCGATGGAGAAGTGGGGTGCTGTATGCTACAAATGAATCTCCGTGCCGATGCCGCCATCGGTGAAGATTTCGAGGATCAACGCATGCGGCAGACGCCCGTCGATGAGGTGGACTTTGCCAACGCCACCGCGGAGGGAGTCGAGCGAGGAGTCCACTTTCGGAATCATGCCGCCGCTGATGACTTTTTCGGCCTTCAGTTTGGCAATGCTGGCCTCGTCGAGGCTCGGGATGAGGGTGCTGTCGTCTTTCGGATCGCGCATCACGCCACGGACGTCGCTCAGGAAGATAAGTTTGGTGGCCTTGAGGCGCTTCGCGAGGGCGCAGGCGGCGAGGTCGGCGTTGACGTTGAGCGTCTTGCCGCTGGCGAGCTCGCGAGCGACTGGCGACACAACGGGAACGAATTCGCCAGCCACAGCAGCCTGAATGAGCCCGAGTTTGCAATCATTCACTTCGCCGACCCATCCAAGATCACCCTTCATCTTCTCACCAAGGAAGACTTCGGTTCCGGGAATGCCGACGGCCTTGCCGCCAAAGCTATTGATCTTATTCACAATCTCCGGGTTAATTACGCGAGCCAAAGTCTCTTCGACGATTTGAATTGTTTCATCGTCCGTGACCCGCATGCCGTTGATGAACTTGGCCTCCAGCCCGGATTCGACCATTGCTTTGCTGATCGCTTTACCACCACCATGCACAATGACAGGGTTAATGCCCACGGCTTCGAGGAAGACGACATCCCGCAGAAACGAATCGACCTGCACTGGGTCTTCCATAGCGCTGCCACCGACTTTGATGAGAAAGGTGCAGCCACGAAAAGACTGCATGTAGGGCAATGCCTCAAGCAGCACCGAGGATTTTTGGATTTGTTCAGTCATGCCAGTCCTTTTTGACGTTTCGCATGGATCGCAGCCGAGTACTCGGCACTGTTGAAATCGACATACTCCTCAGAAAGGTCACTGGTGTACACCGTGTAACCGCTGGTGCCACTGTTGAGGTCAATGGTAACCGTGAATTTCGGCTCTTTGACGACTTTTTCCATCTCAGCGACGGGTGTTTTGGTCGCGAGACCCCCTTTGCACGCAAGCAAGCCACCAAAATAGATATCGATGAGCTCTTCACGAATTTTTGCACCGCTGTAGCCCACGGCATGGATGATGCGCCCCCAATTCGGGTCGCAGCCGTGAAAGCTGCACTTCACGAGTAGGCTCTTGGCGACGGTTTCGGCCACCTTCCGAGCATCCCCAAGCGTGCGCGCGTTGCGGACGCGTATCTCGACGAACTTGGTCACACGCTCACCGTCGCACACAATCATCTTGGCAAGTTCGAGCATGACTTTGTGCAGGGCGCAGCGGAAAAGCTCAGCCTCGGGTGTGTTGCGCTTGATGGTGGGCACATTGCACTGACCATTGCTCATCACGATGACGGTGTCGTTCGTCGAGGTGTCGCCGTCGATGGTGATGCAGTTGAAGCTTTTCTCGACCGCGTAGCGCATGCTGCGCTTCAACTCGTCCTTCGCAACTTTGGCGTCGGTAGTGATGAAGCAGAGCATGGTGGCCATGTTCGGACAGATCATGCCGGCGCCTTTGGCAATGCCACCGATGCGGAAGCTGCCATTTTTACCTACTGGGACCTCGATAGAGAAGGTCTTCGGACGCGTGTCGCTGGTCATGATGGCACGCATGGCGTCCTCGCTGCCTTTGTCGTTCAGTTTAGCGACAACGTCAGGCACTTTGGGTATGATGCGCTCGATGGGCAGTGGCATGCCGATGATGCCGGTGGAGCAGACGAGCACTTGGCGCATCTTCACGCCAATTTCCTCGGCGACAGCCTTGGTCATTGCCTTGGCATCGTGAATGCCCTGCAGACCGGTACAGGCGTTTGCATTCCCGCTGTTGGCGATAATGGCACGAGTGTCGATTTCCTTGATGTGCTGCTGACACACGCGCACACACGCGGCGCGGACCTTGTTGGTGGTGAACACGGCATCTGTGACGGTCGGCGCATCGGAAACGATGAGCGCGAGATCAAGACGAGTGGCCTCCGGATTTTTGATGCCACAAGTGACGGCTGAGGCACGGAAACCCTTGGCAGAGGTGACGCCTCCTTCGACAATTTTAAACGGCACGCGGCATTCGCGCTCTTCAGTGACTTTGGAGGGCATGACGGTCAGATGTTGAGAAGTCCGGCGGTTGGTTCGAAACCGCAGATGAGGTTCATGTTTTGAACCGCTTGGCCGGATGCACCTTTGCCGATGTTATCCTCGGCGCTCATCAAAATGAGCTGTCTGGCACGTGCATCATAGGCCCAGCCGATATCGATGAAGTTCGTTCCGGTTACGTTTTTGGTATCAGGTGAATGGTTTACGCCCAGCAAGCGCACAAAAGGCTGCGCATCGTAGGCAGCATGCAAAACCCCGCCGACCTGCTCGACGGTCACGCCGGGCTTAAGCTGCGCAAATGTGGTGGTGCAGATGCCGGAGTGAGTGGGCATGAGGTGCGGAACGAAGGAGAGTTTCACGTCGTGACCAGCGGCAAGAGCAAGTTCCTGGCCGATTTCGCTCAAGTGGCGATGCATCGGCACAGAGTAGCTGCGCACGCTGTTTTGCACCTCGCAGAAGAGCAGCGGGATGCTTTCTTTGCGCCCCGCACCGCTCGCACCGCTCATGCTGGCGACAGCGAGAGGCGAATTCGCCAGCAAACTGGCCTTCAGCAGCGGAATCAGCGGCAAAAGGATGCTGGTGGGATAGCAGCCAGGGCATGCGATGAGTCGAGCGGTCTTGATTTGTTCGGCACGCACCTCCGGAAGTGCATAAACAGCTTCGTCGAGCAGGCTTGGCGCAGGATGTGCATGGCCATAGAACTCCTCATAAAGAGCGGCGCTGCGCAGGCGAAAATCCGCGCTGAGATCAATCACCTTGATGCCGAGTTCGAGCAAAGGTTTCGCATATTCCGACGCGACGCCATGCGGCACGGCAAGGAAGGCGATCTCAGCTCCCGCAGCGTTGAGAGCATTCGCATCAGGAGCCGTGAAGGTAAGCGAATCCGCCATGCCGACACCACGGAAGCGCGGAAACTCGTTCGATAGCACCTTGCCCGCGAGCGAGCGCGAGGTGACTGCCACTAGTTCCACATTCGGGTGACGCAGCAGCAAGCGCAGAAGCTCGGCTCCTGAATAACCACTGGCTCCAACGACGGCAACTTTGACGGGTGCGGACATGATACGGGGGGCGGAGTATGGGAGGACGCTGGGATGGCGCAACCCTGAAAACAAGCTTTGAAATGAGATGGGGAAAAAGAAAGCCCCGCGTTTCCGCGGGGCTTTGCAAACAACACACGTTGCACATCCAACGCACTTAGCGTTTGGAGAACTGGAAGCGCTTGCGGGCACCGGGACGACCGGGCTTCTTACGCTCCTTGGCGCGGCTATCACGGGTGAGAAGGCCATTCGCCTTCAGAGCAGCACGGTTTTCAGGGTTCACGCGAATCAGTGCGCGAGCAATGCCGAGACGGACCGCACCGACCTGACCCGTGACACCGCCACCAGTGGTAGAGACAGTGAAATCATAAGTCATGCGGCTGTTCGTCAGCGCGAGAGGGAAAAGAACCTGATTTTGGTGGGTGACGACAGGAAAGTATTCCTCGAAGTCGCGGCCGTTGACAGTGATGCTACCGCTGCCTTCGCGAATGAAAACGCGGGCAATGGCGGTTTTACGGCGGCCGGTGGAAGTGGCGATGGGCTTGCTCATGAAATGCTGCGAAAAAGGGATCAGGCGACAGAAAAGGGCTTCGGATTCTGAGCCTCGTGAGGATGCTCGGTGCCAGTGTAGACCTTAAGTTTCTTCAAGACGGCGCGACCCAGACGATTGTGAGGCACCATACCTTTGACAGCACGCTCGATCAGGAGCTCTGGACGACGCTGACGAACACGCTCAACGTTTTCGACTTTCTGGTTGCCGATGTAACCCTTCTTGGAGGTGTAAATCTTCTGCTGCTCCTTTTTGCCACTGAGACGCACTTCCGCGGCATTCAGCACGACCACGAAGTCGCCGGTGTCCACGTGGGGGGTAAAGGTGGGCTTTGTCTTACCACGGATGATGTTGGCGGCGGCTAGGGCTACATCGCCGAGGATCTGATCCTTGGCATCGATGACATACCACTGCCGGTTGGTCTGCTCTTGGGCTTTGGCTGAAAAGGTCTTCATGAGGAATTCTAACAGGAGGGGAGTTTCCACCCCTTGGGGGCGAAGGGGCGGCGAGAATAGAGGTCGGACCCCGAGTGTCAAACGGAATCTAGGACGTTGTGAACAACCCAAGGGCTTACTTGCCGCTCGTCCACGTGGCAGCGTTGATGAGGATCTGCTGATAGGGCCTCAAATCATGCGTGCGGCCATCGTGGCCAAGCGCGATGCCCACAACGCGGGCTTTCGGATGCTGGGTGATCCACACGCTCGGATGGGGCTTTTGGTATTTGTCACTTTTGCTCGTTTCAGCGAGCACTTCGATGGCCGCAGTGCCTTCGGGAGCGCCTTCGGCATTGATGTAATATAACTCGTCTTCGACCGTGAAGCTGGCGGGCACATTCTTCATCACGGGATGGTCAGCTTGCAGGGCTTTCACATCGAAGGGATGAATTCGGTCATGGCCACGGGCACCTCCTCCGACGATTTGGGTATTGAGTTCGGGCCAGCCACCGAAACCATACCAAGTGCCGGGATGCAGCATGACGATGCCTTTGCCCGCAGCGGCGAAGTCGAAAAGCGCCTTACGATACGCGGCGGTGTCGAAGAATTTGCGGTTCACGCTGATGATGGCGGCGTCGGCATTGGCGAGTTCAGCAGCGGCTTGGTCGCGGTCTTCGGTGTAGTGGACGGTGAAGCCGGCGGCTTTGAGCGTCGCGACATCGGTCTCACCAAAGAACTTGGCGAAGTTGTGCGAAGAACCTCCGCCGATGACGAGCACACGCGCTTTGCCGGCTTCCCATTGCACGGGCGAGGCAGGAACGAGAGGACCGTCTCCTTTACCACCTTCTTTGGGGCCTGCTTCGGGAGTGGTGCGTGCACTTTTAGCCGCACCGGGAGCCTTGCCTTTGCGGACAGCCGCACCCACATCTTTTTTCCCTGCAACTTTCTCCGCACTCGCGGTGATGGCGACGGTGCAGGGCGCGATGATGCTGCCACTGGTCTTGAGCGTGAGCTTTTTGAGCTGTGCTTTTTTCTTCAAATTGACGGCGAGATAACGCAACTGGCCGCGGCGCGTGAAATCGCCCGCATCGTCGCTCAGCGGCACTTCGGCGCGGCCGATGTAGTCGGCGAAATGCTCACCATTTTTCAGAACGATGGACTCACTATCACCGTCCGCGTATTCGACGTGCACAGTCATCGCGGATTGGCCGATCGCGGCGTCACCGCCGAACGGCCAGGCCCAGCCGGCCACACCGCCGAGCATGTGGAGGCTCGCCGCCGTCGCGTTGGTGGCGATTTCGACCTGCGTGGGGAAATGATCGGCCACCGTGCCTTTGCCGCCGCCTTTGAGCGCGATGAGGCTGGCACCAGTCTGAGATTTTTCAGGGTCCATGATGAAGAAGGGCACGCCATGCACGGTGACGTTGCCGAACTTGTGCAGGGTGACGGTTTCGTCCTTAAACTCCTCACCACGGAAGATGCCGACACGGCTGTCAGCATTGTAGGCGGCGCGGAGGTCGATCACGCGATACTTCGAGTCACCACTGCCGCAGATGAAGGCGAGGATGTCGCGCAGCACCTCGGGGCCGAGCGCCTCCAAACCTTCTGGCATAAGACTGCGGCGGGTGTTTTCACGCATGGCGATGTCACTCTTCTTGATCTCCACGTCGCCTCCTTGGTTGCGCAGGTTGATGCTGGCGGCGTTTTCACTGGTGATGACGCCGACGTGCACGTCGCCGTTCTTTTTGGTGATGTTCCAGGCCCAGAAGCTCGGATCAACCTCACGATTCGGGTCCACGATGTGCACGAGCAGCTCTGCCGGTCCGTGCGCGCCCATGCCGACGAGCGGCGGGGCCACGTCTTTACCGATATCGCCCAGCTTGTGGCACACAGCGCAGGCGGCAGTGAACATGGCCTTGCCGTTGGTCAAATTGCCGGGCTTTTCGACCTCGGGCGTGAGTTTGGCGATGATTTCGTTCTTCGCCTTCGCACCGGGATTGAGCTTGTCCATCATCGCATT
>Ga0075471_10000354_pt1 | contig 27352 bp, 25 predicted proteins | sample DEB19_08_DNA_2_FD_74787 | JGI IMG/M metagenome (GOLD analysis project Ga0075471, IMG submission 74787) | Aqueous microbial communities from the Delaware River and Bay under freshwater to marine salinity gradient to study organic matter... | ecosystem: Environmental > Aquatic > Marine > Coastal ...
GAGCACCTCCTGGCCCGGGCCCCGGCCCTGCAGTGGGTGGCGATCAACGGCACGCCGGCGGCCTGCGAGCCCCGGACGCTCACGCTGCCCCGGCGACCCGGCGTCGAGTTCATCGAGCACTGACCCAGGCTGCGGCGCGGATTGGCCGCGCCGGGGCCCCCGGGGGGAGTATTCCGGCTCCACCCGGGGGCCGCTCGCCCGCCGGTCCGCCCCGCACCCCACTAGGAGCGCGCATGTCCGAAGCGGCAGTCCTCACCGAGGTCGTCGACGGCGTCCTCGTCGTCACGATCAACCGCCCCGAGGCCAAGAACGCGGCCAACGGCGAGGTCGCCCGCGGCATCGCCGCCGCCATGGACCAGCTCGACGGCGACGACGGTCTGCGCGTCGGCATCATCACCGGCGCCGGCGGCACGTTCTGCGCCGGCATGGACCTCAAGGGCTTCCTCACCGGCGACCTGCCGGTGGTCGAGGGCCGCGGCTTCGCGGGCGTGGCCGAGGCGCCACCGCGCAAGCCGCTCATCGCCGCGGTCGAGGGCTACGCGCTCGCCGGTGGGTTCGAACTCGCGATCACCTGTGACCTCATCGTCGCGGCCGACACCTCGAAGTTCGGCATCACCGAGGTGAAGCGGGGCCTCGTCGCCGCGGGCGGCGGCCTCGTGCGCCTGCCCCGGCAGATCCCGCCGCGCCTGGCCATGGAGTTCGCCATCGTCGGCGACTTCGTCGACGCGCAGCGGGCCTACGACATGGGCCTCGTCAACCGGGTCGTGCCCCAGGGCACCGCCCTCGACGCGGCGAAGGAGCTCGCGGCCAAGATCGCGGCGAACGGTCCGCTCGCGGTCGCGGTCAGCAAGCAGATCATCACCGAGTCGGCCGACTGGTCGACCGACGAGATGTTCAAGAAGCAGGGCGCGCTGGCCATGCCGGTGTTCTCGAGCGCCGACGCCACCGAGGGCGCCACCGCGTTCGCCGAGAAGCGTGCCCCGAACTGGACCGGCAAGTAGTCCGGGTCCGTCCACACCACCGATCCGCTCCACCCACCACCCGAAAGGAACCACCATGCCCCGTCTCGACCTGAACGGCGCCTCGGCGATCGTCACCGGCGGTGCCTCCGGCATCGGTGAGGCCTGCGCCCGCCAGCTCGCCGCGCTCGGCGCCCGCGTCGTCATCGCAGACCTCAACGAGGAGCGCGGCACCGCCGTGGCCAAGGAACTCGGCGGCCTGTTCGTCAAGTGCGACGTTTCGAACGAGGAGCACGCGGCCGAGGCCGTGGCCGCCGCCTCCGAGATGGGGCCGCTGCGTGTGCTCGTGAACTCGGCGGGTATCGGCTTCGCGGCCCGCACGATCGACCGCAACAACGAGCCGATGCAGCAGGCCCACTTCGACTTCGTCATCAAGGTGAACCTGCTCGGCACGTTCAACATGCTGCGGCAGTCCGCGGCCGCGATGGCCAAGACCGAGCCGCTCACCGAGGACGGCCAGCGCGGGGCGATCGTGAACATGGCCTCGGTGGCCGCGTTCGACGGTCAGATCGGCCAGGCCGCGTACTCGGCGTCGAAGGGTGGCGTGGTCGGCATGACGCTCCCGATCGCCCGTGACCTGTCGGCCGCCGGCATCCGGGTGAACACCGTCGCGCCGGGCCTCATCGACACGCCGATCTACGGCGAGGGTGAGGCGTCCGAGGCGTTCAAGGCGAACCTCGGCAAGTCGGTCCTGTTCCCGAAGCGCCTCGGCTCGGGTGAGGAGCTCGCCTTCATGGTGCTCGACCTCATCACGAACCCGTACATGAACGCCCAGACGATCCGCGTCGACGGCGGCATCCGGATGCCACCGAAGTGAACCGGCGCGCCCTCGCGGCGCACCGATGACCCCTCGAGGTCGTCGAACGGACCCGGTGCTTCGGCGCCGGGTCCGTTCTACCGTCCGAAGGGGTCGGCGCCGTGACCGACCGCTGCGTCAGCGTCGGGCCGGCTTGGGTACGAACGACTCCTCGATCCCCGCACCCGCGAACGCCTCGGGCACGCGGCCGTCCACCGCGTACCGATACAGCGCCGTGCGGAAGATCCCGGACAGTGCCGACATCACGGTCGCACCGAGGAGCGCGTAGACCACGGCGACGGCGATGAGGGGTACGGCGACGATCGCGGTGCCCGAGGCCGCGCCCAGCCCGAAGAGGAGCGCCGCCGGGAGGAACACCACGAGGAGGCCGAGGAGGCCGAAGCCCGCGTTGCCCGCGATGTTCTCGCCCCAGGTCTGTTTCAACAGCGCGCCCGACCGCTTGAGCGCACGGAGCGGGCCGAGATCCTCGAGCACGATGATCGGGATCGCGAGGAAGGTCACGACCGACCACGCCGCGCTCACGAGTCCGGCCACGAGGTCGCCGACGAAGCCGAACCGTTCCTCGGTCGCATCGATGATGATCGACACGGTGGCCACCACGGCGGACCACTCGAGGATGCGGGTCAGTCGGGCGTTCGCCGCAGCGAAGCATTCGCCGAGCGTGGAGTCGCCGCCCTGGAGTCGGGTGTTCGCACCGCTGACGAGGGCGGCGGTGAAGTAGACCGTGACGAACGCCAGCAGCAGGTACCCGACCACGCCGATCACGAGGGTGGCGACATTGGCGGTCGGGTTCGTCGTGCCGTCGATTCCCGTCTCCTCCCCGAGCGTGGCCCAAGCGGCCGTGGCCAGCACGCCGAGCACCACCAGCGAGGTGATCGCCGAGAGGACCGGCAGGAGGGCGAGGTGGCGTTCGATCCGGAGGACCGCCCACGAGGTCTTCAGGAGCGTGATGGCGCGTCGGATGCGGGTCATGGGCGCCGAGGATACGGGGCGCCAGCGCCCCGGCGGGGACAGCCGGGCGTGGTGTCCGAAGGGGTCGGTAGCTTCGGCGCCCATGGAACCGGAGCAGGGTGGGGCGGTGACCGGGGTCGGAGGCGGCCCGACCGGGGCGGATGCGGGGTGGTTCGTCGATCCGGTTGGTCGCTCGCACGCGCGCTGGCACGACGGCACCGCGTGGACGGCCACGATCGCCCTCGGCGGCGCAGCGGTCACCGACCCGTGGGGGACCGAAGGGGTCGACGCCGATGCACCACGGTTCGTCGTCGGGTCGCCCGTGGTGCCTGAGGTCCTCGCCGCGTCGAACCCGCGTCGTCGCCGCCGTGCGGCCCGTCGGGCCCGGCGCGAGGCCCGGCGGGCCCACGAACGCGCGGTGGCCGCGGCGGATCGGGCGGTGCGCGACCTCGAGCAGGCACGGGACGAGGAGTTGCGACGGGCGCGGATGGCGCTGGCTGCGGCCGAGGATCCCCGCGGCGGTCGGGTCGGCGAGTACCGCGGCATCGTGCTGTTCGAGCGGGTCCTCATCACGCCGAGCGGGGTTGAGGTGCTGCTGCGCGGAGCGAGCGCATCCGTCGACTCCGGGGGTTCGCTCGCCGTCACCCACCGACCGACGTTGACCCGGGCCGCGGCCGGCGGGCTGCTGCTCGGGCCGATCGGCGTCCTGGGCTCGCTCGCGGTGCGCAAGCGGGAGGTGCACGACGGGCGCGAGGTGTTCCTCCACATCGACACCGAACTCGGCGCGCTCGTCGTGCAGTGCCCCGGATCGGACGGCCTCGTCGCCCGGCAGTTCGCCACGACCATCGTCAACCTCGCCCGCGGGCTCGAGGCGCGGGACCGGGAACGGGCCGAGGTTGCGTCGGCCGCCCGGGCCGTGATCGCCCGCCTCGAGTCCGACACCCGTGCGCTGGACTCGGCCCGGGCCGAGGCGGCGCGCGTGCGTGTCGATCCGGGTCTCCTCGGCGCGATCGAGGCGAGCGAGCGCGTGATCGCGGCGCTCGAGGCGGGCCCGGCCGCGCCGCACGTGCGCCGCCCGGACGGGGAGGACGCGACGCAGGGCGATTCGGGACCCAAGCCCCTGCCGTGACGGTCCGCCCCGGTGCAGGATGGTCCCGAGGGCCCGCGCTCGTCGGGTCGGAGGAGGGACGATGCGAGCACCGGCGGTACGGGTGATGCGGATGGTCGGCGTGGCCGCGCTCGTCGTGACCGTCGCCGCGTGCAACGGGTCCGACTCCTCGGACGGCACGACCACCTCCTCGAGTCGCCGGAGCACGACGACCTCGTCGTCGACCACGACGGTTCCGGTCGACACCTCGACGGCGGTGTTCCCGGTGGGCGCGTCGACCTTCACGTCGGCCGCCGAGGTCGCACGCGCGTTCTCGGTGGACTACGTGGGGTTCACCGACCCGATCGTCGGCACGCCGGCGTCGGGCGACGCCCGCTCGGGCGAGGTGCCCGTCCGGACCACGGAACGGGGTCCGGTCACCACGGTGCTGGTCCGCCAACTCGACGGCGTCCACTGGTGGGTGCTGGGGGCATCGAGTCCCAACCTCATCCTCGACTCGCCGGCGGCCAACGAGGTGATCGGGTCCCCCGTGACGCTGCGCGGGAGGAGCACGGCCTTCGAGGCGCAGATCCGGACGGAGGTGCGCCAGGACGGCACCGCACCGCCGCTCGGTGAGGGCACGGCGATGGGCGGTTCGATGGGGGAGATGGGTCCGTTCTCCGACGTGCTCGCGTTCACCCGGCCCTCGGCGGCCCGTGGCGCGGTCATGCTCTCGACCCGGTCGATGATGGACGGCACGATCGCCGAGGCGACGGTGGTGCGGATCGCGTTCGGCATCGAGTAGCCGCCCTCCGTTCACCGCAGCGCCACCCGGCGGTCGGGCCCGCGCGCGACGATGCGGTCATGACCGCATCGAGCGAGACCAACCCCTCCGAGGCCCGCCTGCCGGCGCGCAAGCGGATCGCCCTCGTCGCCCACGACCACGAGAAGGAGCACCTCCTCGAGTGGGCGCGGGAGCACCGTGACGTGCTCGCCGAGCACACGCTGTGCGCGACGGGCACGACGGGCGGCCTGCTGGCCTCGGCCCTCGACCTCCCCATCGAACGGCTCCGATCCGGACCACTCGGCGGTGATCAGCAGATCGGGGCGCGCATCGCCGACTACGGCATCGACATGCTGCTGTTCTTCTGGGATCCGCTCGAGCCGCAACCGCACGATCCCGACGTGCGCGCGCTGCTGCGCATCGCCGTCGTGTGGAACATCCCGGTCGCGTGCAACCGATCGACCGCGGACTTCCTCGTGAGCTCGCCGCTGTTCTCGGCGGAGTACGACCGGCAGGTCGCGCCGCACGTCGCCGCCTGAGCGGGGCGGGTCAGTCCCCGGGTCGGGTGCCCCAGCGGTCGAGGTGGGTCACCTCGGCCACCGGCAGCCGGGGCGCGGGCCTGAACGTCCCGCCGGTGAAGTACGCGACCGGGAGCAGCGCGGCTTGGGTGATGTGGTCCGGGATGCCCAGCACCTCGGCCGCCTCCCGCTCGAACATGAGGTGCAGCGTGGTCCACGCGGTGCCGAGACCCCGGGCCCGCGCCGCAAGGGCGAAGGACCAGACCGCCGGCAGGATCGAGCCGTAGGTCGAGGCCTGGGCGAGCACGCCGGCCTCCTCGACCCGACCCTCGATGCAGGGCACGAGGTGGACCGGGACCTCGTGCAGGTGGTCGGCGAGGTACCGGGCGGAGTCGGCGACCTTCTCGCCGCTCGCCGCGCGCGGGTCACCCGCCTCGTACTCGGGACGCGGCATCTGCATGTAGAGGTCGACGGCCCGCAGGTACAGACGCGCGAGTTCGGCGCGCTGGTCGCGGTCGCGTACGACCAGGAACGACCAACCCTGCCGGTTCGAACCGGTCGGAGCCTGCAGCGCGACGTCGAGGCACTCGAGCACGACCTCGAGGGGAACGTCGCGGGTGAGGTCGAGGCGCTTGCGCACCGAGCGCGTGGTGCGAAGCAGTTCGTCGGCGGCGAGGAGATCGATCACGGTGGGTGCCTTCGGGTCGGACGCGCCGAGGCCCCCGCTCGGAAGCGGGGGCCTCGCGCACGGCAGGCGGTCGGCTCAGCCGACCTTGCGGAGGGTGTTGCGGTCCGTGTGCTGGACCGTGAGGCCCTTGGACTTGACCTCGTAGGTCGTGCACTCGTCGTAGGACCAGGTGCCGTCCTCGTTCACCGTGATGGAGCAGGTGTACTCGGGAGTGGTGGAGAACTCCTGGAGGTACTGGTTCGACAGGATGCCGTAGGTGTTCGAGCCGTTCTCTGCGGCCATGGTGAAGGACGTCGCGTCCGCCGTGGCGGAACCGCCGGCGATCACGACCTGACCGCGGGGCACCATGAAGCAGCGCATGACCTGTCCGGCCTTGGCGTCCCAGAGCCAGTAGCCCACCTCGGTGTGGAACGGCTCGTCCTCGCCCTCCTTGAAGGCCGACATGCGGTAGTCGAGGCCGAAGAGCTGCTGGGTGCCGTTGTCGACCGGGCCGAACGGCTTGAGGTCGACCTTCTCGCGGTACGGGGTCTCGCCGATCTCGCCCTCCGCGTGGTGGTACGAGATGTCGAGGCCCTGGTCACCCTCCCAGGTGCCGGCGAGGGCGGCGAGGGGGCCGAGGTCCTTGGGGTCGGGTGCGGGCATCGCAGGTCCTTTCGAGGGTGGTGCGGATGGTGGTCGGGGAGGGCAGGCTATCCGGAGGCCCCGCCGGGATCCCAAGGCGGCCGGGGCCGTGACCCGGGCGGGTCCGGGGGGTCGACGGTCCTGCAGGGGGTCCGGGATGGGGCAGGATATGGGCGTGGCAGGACACGACGGAACCCAGGCCGACGAGGACTACGAATCCGCGGCGGTCGCCCGCTTCGGCGTCGCGGTCGGTGAGCGGCTGCGCGCCGTACGCATGCAGAAGGGCCTCTCGCTGTACGCGGTCGAGGTCGAGTCCGACCACGAGTTCAAGGCCTCGGTGCTCGGAGCGTACGAACGGGGCGAACGGGCCATCTCGGCCCCGCGGCTGCTGCGGCTCGCCGCCTTCTACGGCGTGCCCGCGGACGTGCTCGTGCCCCGCCCGAACGACGACATCGTCCTGCCGGGGGCCTCGGCGACCGAGAGCCTGCGCCTCGATCTCGTGAAGCTCGCCGACCTCCGGACGCCCGAGGCGGTCGCGATCTCGCGGTACGCGTCGGCGATCCAGATCCGCCGCGGCGACTTCGCGGGCAAGGTCATCACCCTGCGCCGCGACGACCTCACCGTGCTCGCCTCGGTGCTCGGCACGACGACCACGGCGCTCGTCGCCGACCTCGAGTCCCAGGGCCTCGTCGTCCCGTCGTGACCTCGCCGCTCGCGGTCGTCATCCTCGTCGTCGCCCCCGATCGTCCGGGCCTCGTGGCGGACACGACGGTGTACGTGCGCGAGGCGGCCGGCAACATCGAGGAGGCCGAGCAGCACACGATGCATGGGGGCACGTTCGTCCAGCGCATCCATGCGACCTTCCCGGAGACCACCGATCCGGCGACCCTCGAGCGGGACATCGCGGCGCTGACCGGCGGTCGGGTGCACGTGCACCGGGCGGGTGAGCGCACACGGGCCGCCCTCTTCGTGTCCCGGCAGGGCCACGCCGCCTACGACGTCATGTCGCGGGTCGCACTCGGCTCCCTGCCCCTCGACGTCACCTGCATCGTCTCCGACCACCCGGTCCACGCGGACCTGGCCCGACGCTTCGAGGTTCCGTTCATCGAGGTGTCGGTGGCGGGGCGCAGCCGAGAGGAGCACGAGGCCGACGTCCTCGCGGCGCTCGCACCCCACCGGGTCGAGCTCGTGATCCTCGCCCGGTACATGCGGATCCTCACAGCCGAGTTCCTCGAGCGCCTCGGGTGCCCGGCGATCAACGTCCACCACTCGCTGCTCCCGGCCTTCATCGGGGCGGGCGCCTACCAGCGGGCCTGGGAGCGGGGGGTCAAGCTCATCGGCGCGACCGCCCACTACGCCACCACCGACCTCGACGAGGGGCCGATCATCGCCCAAGCCGCGACGCAGGCATCCCACCGGGACGGTCCCGACGATCTCGCCCGGCGTGGGCGGGAACTCGAGTCCGCGGTGCTCGCCGAGGCGCTCTCCGCACACTGCGAGCACCGGGTCGTCCTCGACGCCAACCGCACGATCATCTTCGAGGGCTGACCGGGTCGACGGATGCGGACGCGAGGACGGCGGGGCCGTGGGCCCCGCCGTCCTCACGTCACCGCTGGTGCAGCGGACTATGCGAACTGCTGGCGGATCCAGGTCGAGGATCGGGCGATCACGTCGGCCCGGGTGTCCGGGTGGTGCAGCAGGTCGTGGTTGGCTCGCGGGTACCAGTGCACGGACACGGAGGTTCCGGCGTTCTGGAGCGCCGCGGCGAGCAGCGTCGTCTGCGAGGGTACGACGATCGTGTCGTCGACGCCGTGCAGGGCGAGCGTCGGCGCCTGGATGGCACCGGCGGAGGCGACGACGTTCACGTCCGCGGTGGGGTAGGGCGAGGGCCATCCGCCGACCTGGCCGGTGACCATCCCGGAGATGTCGACGATCGGGTTCCGGGCGCCGGTCCGTGCGGCTCGGAGGAGGGCGGCACCGCCCCCGCGCGAGTACCCGATGATCGCCAACCGGTCGGCCGATACGCCGGTGGCCTCGAGGGCGGCCGCCACGAGGGCGTCGACCGAGGCGACCGAGCCCTCGGAGACCCCGTCGAAGGTGGGGCCGTTGGCGCAGTCCGTGCGGATCGTGTCGTCGGCGTCGGGGAAGGCGAACCAGCACCCGGTCGCCGCGTCGAAGCCCTGGGCCGCGAACTCACGGGCGAGGCGGATGTAGTCGTCGTGGAGGCCGTCGCTGCCCGGCAGGATGAGCACCACGGGGTGCGGGCCTTCGCCCTCGGCGCGCACGAGGGCCAGACGGACCTCGCGAGCACCGGCGGCCGGCGAGGCGTACCACTCGACACCGGAGACGTCGGCGGTGCGGTCGGGGGAGGGGATGCGGGTGAAGGCGGTGACCGGGAGCGCGCTGCACGACGCAGCCGCGAGCGACAGGCCGATGACGGCGGCGATCGCACGTGCGCGTCGCGTCCATCGGCGTCGTCCCGTTCGGTTGGTGGTCCCGGTGGTGCCCATCTCGCTGTACCTCGTGCTCGGTGACACGTGAGGTATCGGCAAGGACGGGCTGGGTCTTGAGTCCCGCCTCGGACGGGTCCGCGGGGCTCGCGCGGTGGGGTGTTCTGGGCCGAAGGGCCCGGACGGAGCGGCGGATCAGGCGCCGAGGCCGGCGCAGGCGCGCCGGTTCGCGAACTCGGCGAGGTCCTGGCTGCGTGCCGGTTCGCCGAGCACGCGGGGCAGGCCGCCGCTGATGCGGGCCGGCACCCACTCCGAGCCGGTGATGCGGCGGCCGACCGCGGTCACCCGCAGCACGCCGGTGCGCCCGCTCTCGCCGGACTCGTTGTAGAAGACGAAGTTGCCGAGGCCGTAGTCGACGAACGCGTCGCCGTACCGCCCGCCGCCCTGCACCCGGTGGGCATGGGATCCCACCACGATGTCGGCACCGGCGGCGACGAGCGCCGCTGCGAGCTCCCGCTGGCGAGCGGTCGGACAGAAGGTCCCCTCGGCGCCCCAGTGGAGGTACACGACGAGCGTGTCGGTCCCCCGGCGGGCATCCCGGACCGCCGCCTCGAGTCGGGCCTGTTGGGCGCCCTTCGCCGACGCCAGTCCGCCCTGGGTGGCCGTCGCGGTCCAGGACGAGATGAGCCAGTCGTCGATGACGTCGGTGGCCGCGAGCACAGCGATGCGCTGACCCCGCACGGTGGTCCGCCACGGGGCGTAGGCCTCGTCCGCGTTCGCGCCGATGCCGAGCACGGGGATCCCCGCGCCGGGCTTCGCGGCGAGGCTGTCGGCGAGGCCCTCGCTCCCGAAGTCGAGCCCGTGGTTGTTCGCCATCGTGGTGACGTCGACGCCGGCGCTCCGCAGCGCGGTGAAGGCCGAGGCGGGCGATCGGAAGTTGTAGGCCTTGGCGGCCGGCGTGCCGCGTTCGGTGATGGCGGCCTCGAGGTTGACCATCGCGATGTCGGCATCCGCGAGCAGCGGAGCGACCGAGCTCAGCGCCGTGCTCGGCTGGTTGAGGCGCCACCGGAGGTTCCCCTCGAAGTGGACGTCTCCGCCGAAGGCGAAGGTCACGGGGTTCCCGTTGCCCTCGGACTGGGTCGTGGTCGTCGGTGCGGGTTGCGTGGTGGTCGGGGCCACGGTCGTCGTCGGGGGTGCTGCGACGGGGTCGGCCGGGCCGGAGTCCTCACCGCCGACGAGAGTCGCCGCGCCGACGGCGGCGAGGACGATGGCTCCGGCGACGAGGGCGACCCGAACGGGGGACTGCACCGCAGGTCCGATCAGGTGTCAGCGAGCACGACGATCGCACCCGTGTAGATGGCCACCCAGACCCGATCGCGGGTCGGCTCGTAGGTCACGCCGATCGGGTGCACGCCGGTGGGGATCGTCTGGAGCACTGCGAGGTCGGAGGTGCGGACCTTGGCCAGCGAGTTCGACTCGTAGTTCACGACGTAGAGCGCGGTGCCGTCCGGGGAGATGTCCATCGAACGCGGCTGGGTGCCGGTCGCGACCCGTCCGACGACCGTGCCCGAGGTGGTGTCGACCTTCACCACCTGGCCGTCCTTGTTGAGGGTCGCGTACAGGTGGCGACCCGACGGGTCGATCACGAGGTGGCGGGGTCCGCCACCGACGTTGCGGATGTACGAGGCGGTGAGCGACCCGAGGTCGACGACGGCCACGTCGCGACCGCCCATGATCGCCACGTAGGCCTTGGAGGAGTTCGGCGCGACGGCGATCCCGCGCGGGTACGCGCCGAGTGGGATCCGCTTCACCTCGCGCATGCTCGCGCGGTCGACGACGCTGAGTGCGTACGAGCACCAGTTGCTCACGAGGACGTAGCGCTGGTCTGGGGTGACGGCCACGTACTTCGGGACGGCGCCGACCGCCGCGACCCCGTCGATGGCGAGTGTCCGCATGTCGATCCGGTACAGGAACGACTCGGAGGTGCCGTCGCCGGCGGTGCAGTCGTCGGATCCCTCGGGGCCGAAGCCGTTGCCGTACATGGCGTAGTTCGAGACGTACGCGTACCGCCCGTCGCGGGAGTACGCGGCCTCGACCGGGGCACCCTTCGAGATGCCGGGGTGCCCGGCCACGCCGAAGGCGGCGAGGTCGACGCTGTCGGGGATCGTGCGCGCGAGGTTGCCGTCGGCGTCGTACACGGTCACCGAGTGCTGGTACATCATGTTCTGCGCGCTCACGTACCCCTTGCCCGAGGCCACCACCGACTTCGGCGAGATCGCTCCGTTGATGGTGCGGAAGGGGGTGAGTCGACGCGCCTCGGCCGGCGCGGTCGGGCGAGTGGTGGTCGTGGTGGTCGAGGTGCTCGGCGCCGGGGGAGCGGTCGTGGTGGTCGGCACGGGTTCGGTCGCGGCACTCGAACCGGTGCCGGACGATCCCCCGATGAGCGCGCCGACCCCGACCGCCGCGCCGACCACTGCGACCGCAACGGCGATGAGGGTGAGCAGGCGGCGGTCCATCGGGGCGGATCGTACCGGGGTGCGCCCTGTGTTCGTGGTCAGCGGGCACGAGGCGCGTACGCGGCCTACGGTCGCGCCGGGTCCCCGGAACGGGGGAGCGTGCGGAGGATCGTGATGGGACGGCTCGACGGCAGGGTGGCGATCATCACGGGCGCGGCCCGCGGGATCGGCGAGGCGATGGCACGGCTCTTCGCGGCCGAGGGCGCGTCGGTGGTCGTGGCCGACCTCCTCGACGACGAGGTCGATGCGGTGGCGGCCTCCATCCGGGACCGGGTGCTCGGTGCGCACCTCGACGTGACCGACGAGTCGTCCTGGCGGGAGGTGCTCGCACAGGCGGTCGACGCCTTCGGGGTCCCCGACGTGCTCGTCAACAACGCGGGGATCCTCGCGATGGCGCCGCTCGTGGAGACGACCATCGAGACCTTCCGGTCGATCGTCGACGTCGACCTCCTCGGACCGTTCCTCGGCATGAAGGTCGTCGGCGGCGCGATGGCCGAGGCCGGCCACGGATCCATCGTCAACGTCTCGTCGGCGGCCGGGATGATCGGGTTCTCCAACATCGGCGCGTACGCCGCAGCCAAGTGGGGCCTGCGCGGGATCACGAAGACCGCAGCGCTCGAGTTCGGGCCCTCCGGCGTGCGCGTGAACTCGATCCACCCGGGTGGCGTGACGACGCCGATGGTGGGCGTCGTCGGCGAACCGGCGCTCGGCGAGCCGCCCGCCCCCGGGACCGTCGATCCCGATCCGGTGCTGGCCGAGGCTGACCTGATGGCCGCCGACCAGCCGATCGCCCGGATGGGCCGCCCGGTCGAGATCGCGCGCCTCGCCCTGTTCCTGGCCTCGGACGAGTCCTCGTACTGCACCGGTGCGGAGTTCGTCGTCGACGGCGGGCAGACCGCGGGGCACCGGATCGGCGACTGACCGGAACCTGCGGCGCGGTCCACGGTACGGGTCAACTTCGGCTCAGGATCGGGGCGCGGACCGGCGGGTGATGGCCCGGCGGCTCGGCGTGGCCCTAGCCTCCCGCCGTGCTCTGGCTGACCTCGCTCCCGACCGGCGTCGTGTTCGTCGGCCTCATCGTGGTCATGGGTGGGATCGCGGCGATCGCCCACCACCTCATGATCACCCGCATCTCGCCCGAGCGACGCGTGGGCATGGCCAAGACCGCCACCGTCTACATCACGGAACTCGGCACGCTGTTCGCGATCCTCACCGGGTTCCTCATCTCGGCCGAGTACTCGATCTACCGGCAGGCCCAGACCGCCATCGCCCAGGAGACCGCCGCGGGGACGAACCTCGCGTACTCGACCCGACCGCTGCCGGCCGTGGACATCTCCCAGATCCAGGCCCGCGAGGCGCAGTACATCGACGCGATCCAGCGGGAGGACTGGGCGGCGCTCAAGCGCGGTGCGTTGCCCGGTGGGGAGACCTTCGACCGGATGCGGGATCTCCAGGGCGCCGCGTACCTGCTCACGGCGCGGGAGTACACGCCGGCCTCGACCGAGTGGGAACTGCGCCAGGCGGTCGACGATCTCATCGCGCGGCGGAAGGAACGGCTCGCGATCGGCACCCTCACGCTGCCCGGACTCATGTTCCTGCTCAGCGTCGCCGCCGGGCTCGCCCTCGTCATCAACGCGGTCATGGTGAGCCTGCGCGAGGGCCGCTACGCCGCACTCGTCGCGGTGACGATCGTGCTCATCGTGGCGCTCGACCTCGCGCTCATCATCGCGTTGAGCGCGCCGTTCCGCGGTGGCTTCATCGTGTCGCAGGCGCCCCTCGACATCCTGCGCGATGAGCTCCACCAGGGCCGGTACCTCCCGTGGATCCAGGGCTGATGCGACGGCTCGGAGCGCTCGCACTGTCGATCGGACTCGTGCTGGCCGGGACGACGGCCTGCGGCGGTGGATCGTCGGAGTCGGTCGAGGACGAGTGCGCGAACTCGGGGTGCATCGAGATCGGGCCGAAGGATCCGATCCGACTCGGCGCGCTCCTCTGGCTCGAGACCCTCGAGGACGAGACGGGTCGGGACACGCTGCGCGGGGTGGAACTCGCGGTGGACTACCTCGACTGGGACCTCGACGGCATCGACGGCGACCTGTTCGGGCACCGGGTGCTCATCGACACCGCCGATGACGGCTGCGATCCGGTCGCGGGATCGGTCGGTGCCGAGCGACTCCTCGCCCGCGGCACCGGGCTCATCGGCGCGATCGGCACGACCTGTTCCGGTTCGGCGCTCGGTGCGGCCGACGTCGTGTTCGCACGGGCGGGTCTACCGCTCATCTCCCCGTCGAACACCGCGCCGTCCCTCACCGAGCCCGGGAAGCACGCGGCGACCTACCTGCGGACCGCGCCGAACGACCGGATCCAGGGTGAGGTCGATGCGAACTTCGCCCGCCTCGGCCTCCGCAGCCAACGGGCCGCGACCATCTCCACCCCGACGCCGTACCCGGCCGCGCTCGCCGAGGTGTTCGCCGAGGCCTACCGGTCGAGCGGCGGCGAGATCGTCGCCACGGCGTCCTTCGAGGTGGGGGCCTCGCCCGACGCGGCGGTCGCCGAGGTCGCCGCGGCGGCGCCCGACGTCGTGTTCGTGCCGGTGCAGACCACCGAGGCCTGCTCGGGCACGATCGCCCGGCTCCGGGCCGAGCCGCGCCTCGCAACGGCCCACATCATCACCGCGGACGGCTGCCTGACCTCGGCCACCCTGGCGACGCTCGGACGCGATCCGAACCGCCCGGTGTACGCATCGGGTCCGGACTCCGACACCGTCATGAAGAACGCCTTCTACGCGCAGCAGTTGCTGCCCGCCTACACGTCGCTATTCGGCACGGAACCGCCGGGCGTGTGGCATCCGCACGCCTTCGACGCGGCGACCCTGCTCTTCGACGCGCTGCGGCGGGCCGCCCAGGTGCGGGCCGACGGGTCGATCCTCATCGTCAAGCGTGACCTCATGCGCGAGCTGCGGCGGGCCGACGGGTTCGAGGGCGTGTCGGGCACCCTCGAGTGTCGGCCGACCGGGGATTGCGCCCAGGCGGCTCGGATCGCCGTCTACGCGTCACCGGCCTGGCCGGTCTCCGGCGGCGACGCGAACGCCCGCCCGGTGTTCTCCCAGCAGGTCACGCTCGCCGACGCGCTCAACTGAGCGGGGCGGGGGTCAGCCCCGGAGTCGGATGACGAAGCGGGCCCGCACCGTCCCGCCGAGGGCTGCTTGCCGGGAGCCGACGAAGGTGCCGCGCCCCTTCGCGCGCAGCCACTCGCCGGTCCCGCCGAGCACCGTGAGCTTGGCCCGGAACGTGGCGTCGGTGCCGTTGGGCAGGGCGCGGGCCGAGCCGTCCATCCGGACGCCGAGGCTCGAGCCGTCGGCGGCGGTGAACGTGATGGTCCCGAAGAACGGGCCGTTGCCCTTCGTGTAGGTGACGTTGCCGATCATCTGCACCTGCACGGGCGACGCGCCGCTCGTGTCGGTGCCCTCGAGGAGGTTGAACCCGTAGGTGACCCGGTCGTTCGGGCCCGCCGTGTGGAGGATCTTCTGCGTGGAGGTGAGCTCGGCCTTCACCGTGACGCGCCTGGGCGTGATCGTCGCTGCCGGGGCGGCCGTCGCGAGCGGGCCGAGGAGCGCGAAGCCGGTCAGCGCCGCGGTGGTCGCGACGGTGGTGGTGCGGATGCGGGACATGGGGCTCCTCTCGCGGTCGATGTCCGGACGGTAGTGGGCCGGGGGCGCCCGGTCCGGCACCGCGCTTGGCGACATCCCGGTGAGGGTGGTTGTATCGGTCCATGACCGATTCGAGTGTCCACGAGGCCCGCGTCGCGGCGGCGGCGGCGATCCGACGGCTCAGCCACGCGATGGTCTCGCGTGACCTCGACCGCGACATGCTCGAACGCCTGCGGGAGGAGGCCGACGCGCTCGCCGCCGCGATCGAGCCGGCGCCCCGACGGGACCGACAGGCCATGCTCACCGAGCACGTCGAGCGCATGTTCGGCATGGGGGATGCGACCGAGGAGCCGGAGACCGGGCACGCCGCGTTCGACGTGATGGCCGACCGGGCCATCGGCGGCCCCGCGAACCCGATGGGCGTGCACGTCGACGTCGAGTTCACCGAGGACGAGGTCGTCGGCGTCACGACCCTGCTCCCGGCCTACGAGGGGGGTCCGGGGCGCGCCCACGGCGGCATGGTCGCCGCGATCTTCGACGACATCACCGGCTACGTGCTGCGCATCGCCCAGACCGCGGCCTTCACGGGCACGCTCACGGTCCGGTACCACAAGCCGACGCCGATGGAGCGACCCCTCACGTTCCGGGCCCGGCTCGTGGGACGCGAGGACCGCAGGTTGTTCATCACCGCGGACTGCCACGACGGGGAGACGCTCATCTCCTCCTGCGAGGCGACGTACATCACGATCGATCCGAAGATCTTCGCCTAGGTCTCAGCGGGCGGGGCGCCTCAGGCGCAGCCCGGCAGCTTGAACGAGCCGATGCGCGTCCGCCAGGCGCTCCCGGTGGTCGCGTAGTACTCGCCCGTGTACCAGAACGTGCAACCGTCGGGGTCGAGCGCGAGGTCGGAGTAGTCGCCCCAGCGGTTGTACCCACCCTTCTGGGCGCCCGTCCCGGCGACGAGGATGCGCTCGGTCTGGTCGAAGGTCCCCAGGGTCGCAGCGGCCGACCGGCCCGCGTAGCGCAGGCTCGGGTACGCGGCCGCGCCCGACATCGTGTAGCCGACCGCGGCGTTGCCGACCTTGTCGACCGCGATCGAGCCCATCCACCGGTGGTTGCCGGTGTCGGGGGCGTACGTGCCGGACTGGCGGATCTTCGGCGTCGTGCCGGACACGTCGACCTGGTACCAGCGGATCGCGCCCCGTGAGCTGCTCGACACGCTGTGGGTCGCCCACAACGACGGCGTGCCGGTCGAGGTGTACTGCACGCGGTTCATGAGTCGATCGCTCAACGCGTCGAGGCGGTCACCGGTCGGCTGGGTCGCACTCGGCGCCCGCGTGTAGGAGGCGACGGTGACGCTCGTCGGACCGGTGAGCGTGGATGCGCTCGGGGTCGTCCAGTTCACGCTCATGCGCCAGACCCGCAGGCTCGTGCTCGTGCCGAGCGACACCAGGTACTGGGGCGTCCCGGCCGGTACCGCCGAGGCCCGGGCGTTGGCGGCCAGCAGGCTCGCGTACGAGGAGGAGGTCTGGAAGGAGACGAAGCGCAGCGTCGCGCCCGAGATGAGGTCGTCCCGGTTGAAGGCCCACACCCGGGAACCGGCGAAGGTCGACGCCTTGGTGAACATGTTGGCGGTCAGGTAGATGCCGTCCGCCCAGACCGACATCTTCGGGTAGTCGTTGAGCGCGGTCGTGGACGCGACGACCGAGTAAACCCACCAGCCCCCGGCCACCGGGTCGGCGGTCTTCGAGACGGCGATGCACTGGTAGTACGGCCCGGCCGAGATCGCGGCGGGCCACGCGAAACCCGAGACGATCCACCGGCCGGAGTACTGGTCGTAGACCACGGTCGGGTCGCCCTGGTTGGCGGTCGCGCAGGGTCCGCTCGCGCCGGCCCCGGTGAAGAAGGCGTTGAGCGAGAGGCCGACCACGCGGGTGAGCGGGCTCTTCGTGTAGATGCCCACCGAGCCGTTCACGGCCTGGATGTAGTGGTTAGGACCGACGTCGCCCGTCGTGTCCGGCGGCCAGCCGGTACCGAAGGCGCCGAAGTCGAGGCCGTCGCCGGTCGCGATCGGCGCGGGTGCTGGCGCGAGCGGCCCGGTCGGCTTCGGCGCGTTGCGCACGAGCGGATCGGCCTTCGCGCCGCCGCCCGGGATCATGCTCGGGATCATCGCCTCGGGCCGCAACTTCTTGACCGGCGTGATGTTCGCGACGTCGCGCAGGTCGCCGGAGAAGCTCACCGCCGCGGCGGTGCGCCCCGTGAAGCGCTGGGTCGGTGCCGGCGGCGCGATCTTCGCGTCGAACTCACCGTTGGCGGCCTCCTCGGCGCGGCGCTCCGGGGACTCCCTTCCCTCGCGCTCCCACTCGGCCTCCTCCCGGTCCCGACGGCGCTCCGCGTCGGCGGACGACGACGCGCCACAGGCGGAGAGCGCGACGGCGCTCAGGACGGCGATGGCGATGGCGACCCGGGGGCCATGCGCAGCTGCTCGCATGGAGTGACGACTTCCTCTCGCAGAGTGGTCAGGAAGGCATCATGGCACGTTCCGGACTCTGACTTGAGGGCCGAAGGGCCCTCTCGCAGGAGAAATCCCGCGGCGCCTCCGGTCGGCCGGGGGTGCTGGCGAGGGTCCTCAGCCCCGGCCGAGGACCCGGGAGACCGCGATCTCGATGACCGCCCGATCCGGGTTCGGGCGCGGATCTCGGTACCGCTCGGTGTACCGCCGCTCCCCCTCGGCGACCGCCTCGGGCCCGGTGGCCAGCGTCGCCGGGCCCTCGAGCGAGAGCCACCGCGGGCCGTCGACCTGGGCGACCACGGCACGGCTCCCGGCCGCGACGTTGCGGGCCTTGCGGCTGTTCCGTCCGGTGATGATGCGAGCGGTCGCGGTGTCCGGGTCGTAGGTGAAGCCGACCGCGCACGCGTGGAGGCGACCCCCCGGGTCGGTGGTCGTGAGGATCGCGAGGTGGCGTTCGGTGAGGAAGGCACGCGCCTCGACGGTGAGCGCGTGCGGATCGATGCTCATGGGGTGGGGCTCGGATCGTCGAGTCGCACGACCCGGCACTGCGGGTGCTCGATCTCGGATCGCAGCCACCGGAACATGACGTACCCCTGGTGGTGGCCGGCGGTGTCGAGCCAGTTCGGGACGCCGGGGTCGCGATCGGCGACGAGGATCCGGAACCGCCCGTCGGGTTCGAGGACCGCGTCGCGCTGGTTGAGGATGATCCGGTGGTGCCGGTAGTCGAGGGACTCCATCCACCGGCTCATGAGCAGCACCGACCAGTACCGACCGGCCGGGGGTCGGCCGGTGATCTCGAGTGCCTCTCCGGGATCGAGTCGGTACCAGCCGGCCACGTACACGTTGTCGGGCGTCGGGTAGAACGCGGCCGCGCTCTCGGCGCTGTTCACGGAGAACGTGTTCGGTTCGCCCGCCTCGAGCATCCGGGCGAACCCGGCCGAGAGTTCGGTGCCGATCCGGGTGAACGCGGCGACGGCGCGGAGTCGACGGGCCACGCGGTCCGGGGCCGGCGGCTTCGGCGGTCCCGGGTCGTCAATCGGTGCGATGCGGTAGGTGGCCTCGACCTCCGCGTCCCGGTCCAGGAAGTACTGCCGCACGACCAGCGCGTCCGCCTCCGGCGCAGTGGCGAGCCAGTCCGCGTCGAGGCCGGGCTCGGGGGACTCGACCGCGAGCACGAGACGGAACCGACCATCGGCATCGAAGGTGAGGTCCTCGTCGCTCACGCTCCCGAGGATGCGGTTCGCGCCGCCGGCGTCCGGTCCGTAGACGCAGAACGAGAGGTAGTGACAGGTGCCCCGCGTGCCCTCGACGAGGTAGCGGACCGGTCCGGCGAGCGGCGCGTAGTCGTACGCGGTGTCGGGGTTGTCGCCGAAGAACTTGCGCGTCGGGGTCATGAGCCGGGTGAATCCGGGGCGGACCGGGTCGCCGTTCTCGAGCGTCATATCCAGCGATGCGGACAGCAGTCGGGTCACGAACCGGTACCCCTCGGCGAGCTCGACGGGATCGTGCACGTCGGCGGCCACCGCGGCGCCGCTCGCCTCGAGGCCGTCGAGCAGCTCGCGCCACGCGCCCGCGAGGGCGTCGGTCGACTCGGCGGTGTCGTCTGCGGCCATGGGTCCTCCTGTCGGGTTCGACGCCGAGCCTAGGGATGCACGCCGCGACGGTGCCCCGGAGGGTCCCGGACCGGGTGGCAGACTGCGGTCCGACGAGGCCCCGACCGGGTGCCCGTCGGTCCCGTCGGATCCCCCCACCCCGGAAGGAAGCCGTGTTGTCGATCCGATCCCGCTCCGTGACCTGCGTCGGCCTCGCCCTGCTCACCATCGGCCTCGCCGCCGTCCCGGCGTTCGGCCACGCCGAGATCGCCCCGGACACCGCGACGGCCGGCTCGGAGCAGGCCTTCACGCTGACGCTCGAGAACGAGAGTTCCACCGCCGCCACCGTCAAGGTGGAGCTGTTCTTCCCGGACGGGCAGGAGATCCCGGTCCTCGCGGTGCCGGACGTGGGCGAGTGGACCGGAGCACCCCAGGGCGGTGCGGGCGGCGGACCGGGTTCGCTGGGCGATCCCGCCCCCGGCATCACCTGGCAGCGGGCCGGAGGCTCGCCGGAGGAGGACCCGGCGCTCGGGTTCACCCTGCGCCTGCCGGACCGGGCGGGCACCATCCAGATGGCCGTCCTCCAGACGTACGCGGACGGTCGCGTCGACCGGTGGATCGAGCGCTGGCCGGTGGGCCAGCCCGAACCGGAGCGACCGGGCCCCCGGGTGACGGTGACCGAGGCCGCGTCCACGACGACATCGGCGCCCCCGACGACCACGCGCGCGCCCGTACCGACCACCACGACCGAACCGGCCGACGCCGGATCGTCGTCGAACCGGGTGGTGCTCGTCGCCGGTCTCGTGGCCATCGCCGTGATCATCGGGTTCGCGGTGGCGTTGCGCCGCCGACGCCGCTGATCCCGGACCCCGCCTAGAGTCGCCGCCCGACGGCGGCGCGGACCGAGCGCCCCACGATGCGGCGGGAGCACGGATGGCCGGCGTACCCCAGGGCGGGCTCGAGGGCATGGCGGTGCTCGTCACCGGCGGTGGCAGCGGCATCGGTCTCGGCTGCGCCCGACGCTTCGCCCGCGACGGTGCGCACGTCACGATCTGCGGCCGGAGCGAGGAACGTCTCGCCGGCGCGCTCCGGGAGCTCGAACCGGTCGCCGCCGCCGGGGGCAGCGTCCGAGCGGTCGCGGCCGACGTCACCGACGAGGCGGCGGTCGTCCGGGCGGTGGAGTTCGCCGCCGAACCGCTGGGTGCGCTGCACGGCGTCGTGGCGAGCGCCGGCGGTTCCGAATCGATCGGGCCGGTCACCCAGCTCGACGCCGCGGCGTTCCGCAACACGCTCGAGCTCAACGTCACCGGCACGATGCTCGTGCTCAAGCACGCGGCGCGGCGCATGGTGCGCGCGGGCGGTGGCTCGTTCGTCGGGATCTCGTCGATCGCCGCATCGAACACCCATCGCTGGTTCGGGGCGTACGGACCGGCCAAGGCGGGCATCGACATGCTCTGCATGCAGGCGGCCGACGAACTCGGCCCGAGCGGCGTGCGGGTCAACGTGATCCGCCCCGGTCTCGTGGACACCGAACTCGTCGGCTTCGTGACCGCCGGGGGACCGGTCCTCGAGGACTACCTGGAGTGCATGCCGATCTCGAGGGTCGGGACACCCGAGGACATCGCAGCGATGGCCCGGTTCCTCATCGGCCCCGAGAGCACCTGGGTCACCGGGCAGCTGCTGAACGTCGACGGCGGCAACTCGATCCGTCGGGGGCCGGACTACTCGGGTGTGTTCCGGGACGTGTTCGGCGCGGACGGTCTGCGCGGCGTGGTGGAGGAGGACTGACGTGGCCCACGGCTCCCTCACCTCCTGGGACGACTTCCCCGTGCACCAGGTCGCCGAGACCGTGCGGCACGCCGGGACCTCGGACCGGAACTTCTACGACCGGTACTACTTCAACCTGCACGGCTCCTCCGACGAGCTCTTCATGATCATGGGGATGGGTCAGTACCCGAACCTGGGAACCCAGGACGCGTTCGCCAGCGTGACCCGCGGCGAGCAGTACCACGTCGTGCGGGCCTCCCGGGTCCTCGACGACCGCATGGACACCTCGGTCGGGCCGTTCCGGATCGAGGTCGTCGAACCGCTGCGCACGGTCCGGTACATCCTCGAACCCGCCGACGATCGGGCGATCGCGTTCGACGTCACGTGGGAGGGAGCGATCCCGGCGTTCGAGGAACCCCGGCAGTACAAGCGCATGTTCGGTCGTGTCGTGTTCGACACCATGCGGTTCGCGCAGACCGGGTGCTGGACCGGGTCACTCGAGGTCGACGGGGAGTCCTTCGCGATCACGCCGGACCGCTGGAAGGGCACGCGGGATCGCTCGTGGGGCGTGCGGCCGGTGGGGGAGGCCGAGCCCGCAGGGATCCGCGAGGAGATCGGCCAGATGGTCGGCTTCTGGAACTACGCCCCGATGCAGTTCGACGACTTCTCGATCCTCTACATCGTGCAGGAGGAGCCCGACGGCCACCGCACGATCGAGGAGGCCGTGCGCATCTGGGCCGACCCGGACCGGGACCCGGAGTGGTTGGGGCGGCCCGAGTTCGAGCACCGTCTCGAACCCGGCACCCGCCTCATCGCGACGCCGAGCACGCTCCGCTTCCCCGAGGCGCCCGGTGGCGCCTTCGACGTGCGCGTCACGCCGCTGATGCACTCCTACATCGCCATCGGCACCGGGTACGGCGTGGGTGACGAGTTCCGCCACGGCATGTACCGCGGGCGCGACCTCGTGGTGGAGTCGAAGACCTGGTCGATGGCCGAACTCGAGACCTGGGCGTGGTTCGGCATCGTCGACCACGTGGCGCGGTTCGAACTCGGCGACCTCGTCGGCTACGGGCTCCACGAGCACGGCGTGTTCGGTGCCTACCCGCCCTTCGGGCTCGAGACGGGGCACGACACCGCCCCGGGCTGATCCGGGACGGTCGGCCCGTCCGAACCGTCGCCCGGGTGCGGGCGGCGGCGAACGCCCGGGCTCGGAGCGCGCCACCGCCGAGGGTTCTGCCCCACGGTGGGTGTCGGGAGGTGTTGCACGACGAGACGCGTGGCCCGGCGGGCCCCGGTCAGGGAGCCGCCCGTTCGTTCGGGACGGCACGGCGTCGGAACACGATGACGACGTTCCAGGTCGCGACCTCTCGGAGGCCCGGGATCCGTGCGATCCAGGACAGCCAGTCGGGCAGGTACCGCGGCCGGACCTCGTACACCTCGAGGTCGGGCCGGACCCGGAACCAGTCGATGACCGTGCCGGCCCGGACGGCGTGGAGGCTCCGCCCGTACTCGTTCTTCGGGTCGGCGCCGTGCTTGCGGCGGTAACGCCGAACCGCGCGGTCGCCGCCGAGGTAGTGCCACGGTGAGGTCTCGTGTCCGCCCCACGGGGAGAGCCAGGGGGTGAACGAGAGGTACCCGACGCCCCGCTTGGGTTCGAGGACCCGCACGATCTCCTCGCAGAGCTCGGGCCAGTCGGCGACGTGCTCGAGCACGTTCGAGCAGTGCACGACCCGGGCGCTCCCGGTGCGGAACGGGAGGCGTCGGCCGTCACCCTGCACCGCGCCGGTCGGGACACGTTCGTGCAGGCGCAGTTCGTCGACGTCGTGGTCGATGATGACGCACTCCGCCCCGGCGTGCCGCAGGGCCTCGGCGACGTAGCCGGGGCCGCCGCCCACATCGACCGTCAGCGTGTCGCGCACGTCGGCGTGCCGTTCGATGCTCCGCACCGTGTCCGCAGCGAGGTAGTGGTAGAAGCGATCCGGATCCTCCGCCTCGCGGCGGAAGAGCGAGAAGAGGTGGCGGGACCGCGCGATCCCCTTCTCCGGACCCTCAGCGCGCGGGTCGTGGAGCGCGGTGGTGCTCGCCTCCTCGGCCGCGTCGAGGAACGTCTCGATGGTGTGTTGCCAGGTGAAGTCCTGCGATCGCACCTGCGCCGTCGCCCCGAGGCGTTCCCGACGCTCGGTGTCCTCCGTGAGCCCGATCCACGCCTCGAGGAACGCGTCCTCGTCCTTGGCGAGGAGGCCGGTCTGCCCGTGGATGATGGCGTCGCGCACTCCCTTGACCCGGAAACCCACCGACGGGGTCCCGCACCGTGCCGCCTCAAGGATCACGAGGCCCCAACCCTCCCGCTCGGCCGGGTGCACCAGGAGCCAGGCCTCGTGCATGAGTTCGGTCTTCCGCTCGGCGCTCACGCGTCCGAGGATCTCGACGCCGTCGATGCGCTCCTCCCGCACGCGACGCTCCAGCCGTTCCCGCTCCGGACCGTCGCCGACGATGGCGAGTCGTCCGCCCACGCTCGCCCTGACCTTCGGCCACAGGTCGAGGAGGATGTCGATGCGCTTGTTGCGCGCGAGGCGACCGACCGCGACGAAGAGCGGATCGCGTGATCGCTCCGGCGGTGTGTCGATCTCGGCGAGGTCCACGCCGAGGTTGAGCACGAACATGTGGCGTGGGCTCACGCCGAGGTTCTGGAGTTCGACCGCGCTCGACTGCGAGATCGTGATGACGGGCACGTCGCGGTAGATGTTCGGCACGCCGCGCTGTTCGAGGGAGGCGAACACCCGAGCGATCAGCGGCGGGAAGTACTTCCGCCACTGGTTGCCGTGGATGTGGAAGAAGATGCAGACCGAGGGGCCGCGCCGCCACATCGGTGTGAGGTACGGCACACCGTTGGCGACGTCGACGACGAGGTCGACGTCGCGGAAGTGACGCCAGTAGCGGAAGGGGGCGGTGAAGTACTGGCTGTAGGTTCCCCCGTTGCGGACGACGCGGTAGGGCCGATCCTCCACCGGCCCGCCGCACATGAGGATCGCCTCGTGGCCACGGTCGTTGAGCTCGCGGATGAGCCGATCGATGACGACCTCGGAACCGCCGGCGTTCGGGTGGGCGAGGTCGCGCCAGGCGAGGAACAGGATGCGCACGCGTCAGGCCTCGGACCCGATCGGATCGGGGAGGGTGCGGCCACACGGTGCCGATCGCGACGCGCGTGTGTGCATCGTGGCCTCACCACCTCGCGCCATGCGTGGATCCCCCCGGACGCGCCCTTCCGGCGCTCGTGCGATAGGGGAGTGTAGACGCGCTCCGACGGGCCTCCGACCGTGTCCTCCCCGCCGCACGCGCCCGCCGAGGGCGGCATGCTCAGGTGAGTTCGTCGGTCGCGCCGGGCCCGTCCTCGCGCCGGAGGGTCGCCACGAGGACGTCGAGGGCCAGCGCGACGACGGCACACCATGCCAGCCAACGAGCCCATTCGAAGTGGCTCGTCCAATCGAACGCCGCCGTGTGCCGCTCGATCCGCTGCTGCACCGGGGTGCCCACCGCGATCACGAGCAGGAGCACGGGCGGTGCGAGCCGTATCCCGCGTCGGATCCGACCCCCGCCGCAGGCGACCCACGCGACGAGGCCCGTGACGATGCCGACGATGGGGCCGATGGCCAAACCGGCGACGAGCGCGGCCCCGACGCTGAGTCCGACGCGGCGCCGCCGTTCGACCGCGCCCACCGTCGTGCTGACGCGAACCTGCGGGCCGTCGAGACGGGGCGCAGGTCGCCGCCGTCGCCGACGCAGGCCAACGCCGACGATGACGAGACACGCGATGCCACCCACCAGCGACACCCACAGTGCGATGTTCACCGCGCGCTGTGGTGCCCATGCGAGTTCGACCCGCATCGGACCGGAGGCCTTCGGCCGGATGTACCACGCGTTCGCGTACCCGTCGACGAGCTGTGGCTCACCGAGATCCATGCCGTCGGCGGTGGCGCGCCAGCCGTCGTTGTAGGACTGGCCGAGGACGAGCCAGAACGGTGCGTCGGTCTCGGAGACCCGCAACGATGCGGTCCAGCGGGTCTCGTCGACGACGCGGACCTCGGGGGTCCGCGGGCGAGCCCGCGGAGTCCCGGCCGCCACCGCCGCTGCGCCGGACGACGGGTCGGGCTCGGTCGAGGGCGGTGCACCGGTGACCTCGGCCGCCGATGCCGCCGCACCGCCGGCGGCCGACGCGAGGACGATGCGGCTCACGTCGAACCCGGTCGGGTTGCGTGGCGATTCCGCGACGCGGATCTCATGTTCACCGGCGCCGAGGGTGAGGTCGGGTCCGCACGGGATCACCGGCAACTTCTCCTCGTCGATCGCGTCACGGGTGGTCCCGGGGATCCGCACGGGGAACGGCCGACCATCGATCGTGACGATCCGATCGGTGCATTCGCCCGCGAGTTCGGTCGCGTACGACCGCTGTGTGTCGGCGATCCCCAGTTCGGCGATGGCGGCCGGGAGCACGATCTCGGCCCGTCGTACCGGTACCGAGGTGCGGACGGAGACCCTGATCTTGCGTCCGGTCACCGCCGGGAAGCTGATGGGGAACTCGGTGAGGCCGCTGGGGGACTTCGTGGCGAGGATCGGCAGCGTGACGTTGCGGCGGGCTCCCTTGTCGGCACGGATGGAGATGACTCGGGGGACCGAATGGAGTCCGTCGGTGACGAGTTGGAGTGTCATGCGGTCGATCGTGCGCGGTGTGGGGAACTCGAGCTTGAGTTCCGCGCGCGGGTTGCCGAGGGTGCTCACCCAGGCGGTGGTCGGATCTCCGTCGGTGGCCGCTCCGGCCCGGGTCAGGACGGACACGTAGCGCGCGGACGAACTCGCGGTGTAGGCGCCTTCGCTCGCGTCGGCCGCCCCGAGCGCTCGATCGATGTCCTGATCACGTGCGTACGGGCTGAGGCGCGCCGTACCGGCGAACGAGAACGACCGCGCGGTGGGCAGCGTGAACCGCCTCGAGAACCTCGTGGCGTCCATCGTGCCCTCGCGCGTCAACACGATGGCGAGCGGGTGTCGGAGGCTGTCGGCCCCGAGGGTGCGCAGCATCGCGGTCGGCATCCGCATCGATTCGGCGATGCGAACGGAACCGTCACCGTCGGGGGCGGGAATGCGCACCTCGCTGAGGCCGACCGCGTTGCGCCGTCCCGCCGCCTCGATGTCCTTGCCGGTCGAGTCGAGGATCGTGATGTCGAGGCGCTGGAACGTACGTTCGGGGAAGGTGAGCGTCTGGCCCCGTTTGCGCTTCGACGCTCGCGTGAGTGTGCGGACGACGCTGGGTCCGTCATCGAAGGTGAGGCGCACGCTTCGGATCGAGCGGTACCGCGCGGACTTCCGGAGGGCAGCGCTGGGACTGACCTGCACGATGTTGATGTGGTTCGTGGTCGAGGGTCGCTCGAGGACGACCTCGAGGCGTTCGTTCCCGACGGGGAGCCCAGCATCGACGCGCCACCCGGTCTTGACGTCGCCGTCGAAGGCCGCTGCCGGTCGCTCGCTCGGCGAGAATCCGAACGCGGGGATGCCGTACGAGGTGGCGCGGACGCTGCGGACGCCTGACAGCTCCGCCACCGTGCGGTCCGCGTCGGTGCTGCCGGGGAACACCTCGAGGCGCTGGTCGGTCGGGTCGTCCGTGATGGCCGCCTCGCCTGCCACCTCGGTGTAGCCGAACTGGTCATGCAGCACCCCCCACCGTTGCCCGCGTCGACGGTTCGAGTCCGTGATCACGAGCAGGGTGGATTCCGGGAGGTCGCGCATCGCCCGCGCCGCTCCGGCGTACGAGGAGGCGAAGAGTACGACCCGATCCGAGTCGAGCAGCGATGCCGCGGCCAGGTCGACGACGCCCTCGCCGTCCCCGGCGATGAGGATCGGCGCGTCCGCGGTCTTCGCGCCGTAGATCGGGGACGGGTCCTCGACCTCCATGATCGCGACGGGTGGGGGATCGGCCTGCTCGGCGTTCGGCCGCGTGAGGTCACCCAGCTCCGGGAACCGCAGCCGACCCGGGATCCGCGTGCCGTACCGCACCGGCGAGCTCAGGCCCGCCGCCGGATCATCGGTCATGATCTTCCAGAGCGTCCCTGACGGCACGATGTTCCACTGATCCGTGCGCAGGTCGAGGCGAAGCAGCACCGACCCCACGCGCATGAGGCGCAGCACCTCAGCCAGACCGTCGGGCTCGACACTGCCGTCCTGCACTCGGCGATCGACGGCCTGGAGGAACGCGACGGCCTGTTCGGAACCCAGCGGCACGATCTCGCGTGCCACATACGGGCGGTCCATGAGGCCCGGTTCGATGGGGTCCCGGGTGTCGCCCCAGCGGTAGCTCGCGAAGTCGGAACCCGGCAGGGCCAGGACCCGGGT
>Ga0075471_10000355_pt1 | contig 27344 bp, 24 predicted proteins | sample DEB19_08_DNA_2_FD_74787 | JGI IMG/M metagenome (GOLD analysis project Ga0075471, IMG submission 74787) | Aqueous microbial communities from the Delaware River and Bay under freshwater to marine salinity gradient to study organic matter... | ecosystem: Environmental > Aquatic > Marine > Coastal ...
GCGGGAACGTGTACGGCCTGAACCATGGCTGGTGCACTCTTGACGATGCGTACCTTGCCTTCAGCTTCGGTAATTTCAAGTTCAGAGACGTTTGACTCTGACACCAGGTCAATCAGGGTTTTGAGTTTTCTTAAATCCATGAGAAGTCCTAGAATTTATGGAAAATATTTGCAATTCAAGGCAAGTTAGACGATTTTGGCGCCAAATTGCTGGAAACTGGATTTTAGGCAAAAAATAAGTCAGCTCCTTGGCAATGGCTACCGAAGGGCTGGATCTTAGGCCAGATCACGCCAAGAAGCCAGGGTTTGAGGCGTGAGCTTTCCAATTTTTTTCGTCAAAATGTTGCCATCAGCAGAGAAAACCACACTAAAGGGTAGCCCTCCAGCAGCATTGCCCATCATCTTGCTCAAAGCCACACCGCCCGCCCCAGCCATCAGGATAGGGAAATCCAAGGGGGTCTTGCTGATAAAACTGCGCACGGCCGCCGCTTGATCAACGGCCAATCCCAAAATTTGCCAACCCTTTGCTGAATTTTGAGCATAAAAGTCGTTCAACATTGGCAATTCTTCAATGCACGGGGGGCACCAGGTTGCCCAGAAGTTGAGCAGAAGCGGACGACCCCGGTACCTAGACAGGGCAACTGAGTGACCTTCGGGGGTTTCCAGTTCCAGCTTCCAGAACTCAGCTTCAGCCCCTGCCTGGGTCGAGCCTGGCATCAGGCGCCACCAGGCCAGGCCGGCCCCAGCCAGGGCGGCGGTGGCCCCCAGCCCCAGCAGCAGACCGCGACGCGGGGGCTGTTGAGACGTTTGGGGCATTTGGGACATGTTCGAGATTTGCGGCGTTGGGGTGTTCTGGGTCATTGGCTGACTTGACCTGTTGAATTCATCGGTCATTTTCGTCCTCTTCTAGCAAGCGGCGCACAGCCGCCAAGTCACCCCGAGGCGCCCGTTTGCGCCCATCCGGCAGCAGGGCCCCACGCAGGTCGTCCCGATCATGCACCAGAAAGTGCACGCCGATGGTTTCTCCAAGCTCTGCGCAGAAATAGTGCAAACTCAAAGCTTCAACGGGTTCGCCGTTGAAACCATGGACGGTTCGGGCCTGGTAGTCAAGTCCGAGGTTCAGCAAGGCTAGTTCGGCTGATTTTTCATCTTCACAAAAGAGCTGGATGTAAATATCCGATAGTCGGGTTGCAGTGCCCCGCCAGACCGCCCCTGACAAGTAGGGTTGATGGGATGCCAGCCGCTCCATCCAGTACACCGCACAGCGCCGCAAAGCGCGCAATTCTGCTGGTTGGGTATCCGCACAAAAGAGGCTGATGTAGTCACGCACCGCGTCCTCGAGTTCATCCTGGCCAGGCAAGGCGGATCGGGCGGGCAAACCCAACAACTTGAGGGCGCGCCGTTTGGCAGAGCCGTAATCCAGCCCCTCCTCAACCACCAGCCGGGCGGCGGCCTCGGCTATCTCATGTTTGCTCATCACCTGATTGTCGCCGGCATGAGCCGATCGAGCAGGACCAGCCCCTAGAATCCACAGATGCATATCCATATTCTGGGCATCTGTGGCACCTTCATGGGCGGGCTGGCCGCGCTGGCCCGTGAGGCTGGCCACAAAGTCACCGGTTGTGATGCCGGCGTCTATCCACCCATGAGCGAGCAACTGCGCAGCCTGGGCATCGACCTGATCGAAGGCTTTGGCGCCGAGCAGCTCGACCTCAACCCGGACATGTTCGTGATCGGCAATGTGGTCAGCCGGGCCCGGCTGGCCGATGGCAGCCCGAAATTTCCCCTCATGGAAGCCCTCCTGGACGCTGGCCTGCCCTATACCAGCGGCCCGCAATGGCTGGCCGAGCACGTCTTGCAGGGTCGCCACGTACTGGCGGTAGCCGGCACGCACGGCAAAACCACCACCACCTCCATGCTGGCCTGGGTGCTGGAAAGTACCGGCCGACATCCTGGCTTTCTCGTTGGTGGGGTTCCGATGAATTTTGGCGTCTCAGCGCGCCTGGGCGGCGGGGTGCAGACGCGCAGCAGCATGGCACCCGTGGCGGGGAGCGTGGGGGCCCCCTTCGTCATTGAGGCCGACGAGTACGACACGGCCTTCTTTGACAAACGCAGCAAGTTCGTGCACTACCGACCGCGCACCGCGGTGCTGAACAACCTCGAGTTCGACCACGCCGATATCTTTGACGACCTGGCTGCCATCGAGCGTCAGTTCCATCATCTGGTTCGAACCGTACCGGGCTCGGGGCGTATTGTGGTCAATGGGCTGGAGGAAAGTCTGGCCCGCGTGCTGCATCAGGGCTGCTGGAGCGAGGTGCGCAGCTTTGGCGCTGCGGTAAGCGATTTCACGGCCCGCGGAGAACCGCAGGATTTCGAGGTCTTGTTTCAGGGCAAGCGGGTTGGGCGCGTGCAATGGGAATTGACGGGCGTTCACAACCAGCTCAATGCCCTGGCTGCCATCGCAGCAGCCGAGCATGTGGGCGTTGCGCCAGCCGATGCCGCTCAGGCGCTTGGCAATTTCCAAAACGTCAAGCGGCGCATGGAGATGCGTGGCTCAGCCCGCGGCATCACTGTCTACGATGACTTTGCCCACCATCCCACAGCCATGCGCACCACCGTCGATGGTCTGCGGCGCAAGGTAGGCGACAGCGCGCGTATCCTGGCCATCTTCGAGCCTCGCAGCAACACCATGAAACTGGGCTCCATGAAGTCGCAATTGCCCTGGAGTCTGGAGCAGGCCAATCTGGCTTTTTGTCATGCAGGCGGCCTGGGCTGGGACGCGCGCGCAGCGCTCACCGCCATGGGATCTCGGGCCCTGGTGGCCGACAGCATTGAAGAGCTGGTGCGCCAGGTGGTGGCAGCCGCGCGGCCAGGCGACCACCTGCTATGCATGAGCAATGGCAGCTTTGGTGGCGTGCACCAGAAGCTGCTTGCAGCGCTGGGCGCCTAACGCTTGCGGCGGGTAACAACCGCCGCAGAAAGAACCTCAAGCGCCTCGATCGAGTCGTCCCACCCCAAACAGGCATCGGTAATGCTCTTGCCGAATTCCAGCTTGCTTGCATCATCCTTGCCGGGTGTGAACTTTTGCGCGCCGGCATTCAGATGCCCTTCGACCATTACGCCGAAAATGCTTCTGGAGCCGCTGGAGATTTGCGCGGCAATGTCGCGCGCCACATCAAGCTGTTTTTCGTGCTGCTTGCTGCTGTTGGCATGGCTGCAGTCCACCATCAGTGTGGCCGGCAACTTGGCCGCCTCCAGCTCCTTGCAGGCCGCAGCCACACTGGCAGCGTCATAGTTCGGGCTTTTGCCACCGCGCAGAATGACATGGCAATCCTTGTTGCCGTTGGTCTGAACGATGGCCACCTGGCCGTTTTTGTGGACCGATAAAAAGTGATGCCCTCGCGCAGCAGCCTGAATGGCATCGGTCGCGATCTTGATGTTGCCATCGGTGCCGTTCTTGAAACCGATCGGGGCTGAAATACCCGAGGCCAGCTCGCGGTGTACCTGGCTTTCGGTGGTGCGTGCACCGATGGCGCCCCAGGCAATCAGATCGCCAATGTATTGAGGGGAAATGACGTCGAGAAACTCGCTGCCAGCAGGCAGTCCCAGGCGGTTGATTTCAATGAGCAGTTGACGGGCAATGCGCAAGCCTTCATCGATCCGGAAACTTCCATCAAGGTAAGGATCGTTGATCAGGCCCTTCCATCCCACCGTGGTGCGCGGCTTTTCAAAATACACCCGCATCACGATCTCCAGGGTGTCCTTGTACTTCTCGCGCTGAGCCTTCAGGCGGCGGGCGTACTCCAGGGCTGCTGCCGGGTCATGGATTGAGCAAGGTCCGATGATTACCAGCAGGCGATCATCCTTGTTGTTCATGATGTCATGAATGGTGCGGCGGGTCTGGGTGATCAGGGTCTCCACCGGCGTTCCCTGAATCGGAAAGAAGCGAATCAGATGTTCGGGCGGCGGCAACACGGTAATGTCTTTGATGCGCTGATCGTCCGTTCGGCTGGTCTTGTCAGAGGGGTGTGCATACCAGCCCTCGCCTGCAGCCTGCGTTGCTTTTGCATTCATGGTTCGCTCCTGTAGATTCAATAAAACTCTAGATGGGAATAAAAAAACCGCCGGGTTTGCCGGCGGTTTTTTGGAATTCTTAGCGTCTTTCGCTTGCGTTTAGAACTCTCTCCCGCCGCTGGCGTATGAGAACCAAAAATAAGCAAAAAAGTAAAAACGGCTTGTAAGCATGCGAGGCACTATAGCACAGAAAACAGGGCTTCCAGAGCGCTAAGCCGTACCGCCCACGGTCAGTCCATCAATGCGCAAGGTCGGCTGCCCGACCCCGACTGGCACGCTCTGCCCTTCCTTGCCGCAAGTACCCACACCACTGTCCAGGCGCATGTCATCACCAATCATGCTGACCCGGGTCAGGGCGTCGGGCCCGTTACCCACCAGCGTGGCCCCCTTGACCGGGTACTGAATCTTGCCGTTTTCCACCCAGAACGCCTCGCTCGCAGAAAAAACAAACTTGCCCGAGGTAATGTCGACCTGCCCACCGCCAAAATTGGTGGCATACAGCCCCCGCTTGATGCTGGCCACAATTTCTTCCGGCCTGGTCTTGCCTCCCAGCATGTAGGTGTTGGTCATGCGCGGCATGGGGACATGGGCATAACTCTCGCGACGGCCGTTGCCCGTTGGGCGCACCTTCATCAGGCGCGCGTTCATAGCGTCCTGCATATAGCCCTTGAGAATGCCGTCTTCAATCAACACATTGCGCTGGGTGGTCTGCCCCTCGTCGTCAATGTTCAGCGAGCCCCGCCGATCGGACAGGGTCCCATCATCCAGCACGGTGACGCCTTTGGCCGCCACCCGCTGACCGATGCGACCGGAAAAGGCACTCGAACCCTTGCGGTTGAAGTCGCCTTCGAGCCCGTGGCCGATGGCCTCATGCAACAGCACCCCGGGCCAACCCGGGCCCAGCACCACCGTCAGTTCGCCAGCTGGGGCAGGCCTGGCCTGCAAGTTGGTGAGCGCCGCATCGACCGCCTGCTGGACATACTGTCCGATCAGGGCCTCATCAAAATAATCCAGGCCAAAGCGCCCGCCACCACCAGATGAGCCCACCTCGCGCCGGCCGGCCTGTTCGGCGATCACGCTCACGCTCAAGCGCACCAGCGGCCGCACATCCGCAGCCAAGGTGCCATCGGCACGTGCCACCAGCACCACATCGTATTCACCCGCCAAACCGGCCATGACCTGCACTATGCGGGGATCGCGCGCACGCGCGAGTTTTTCAACTTTCTCCAGCAACTGGACCTTGGCCGTGCTGTTGAGCGATGCAATCGGATCAAGCTCAGGGTAGAGCGAGCGGGCAGCTGCCACCCGATGGGCCACCGCTTTGACCCGACGACTCTGACCGGCATCAGAGATGGTGCGCACGGTATGGGCGGCATCCAGCAGCGAGGCCAGGGAAATATCGTCGGAGTAGGCAAAAGCAGTCTTTTCGCCGCTGACTGCACGCACACCCACGCCCTGGTCGATCGAGAAAGAGCCCGTCTTGACAATACCCTCCTCCAGGCTCCAGCCTTCGCTGCGGGTGTACTGGAAATAGAGGTCGGCGTCATCGACCCGATGCGCACGGATTTCGGCCAGAGCCTGGATCAGGTGAGATTCGTCGAGTCCAAAGGGTGTGAGCAACAGGTCTGTGGCAATGGCCAGGCGTTGCAAGGTGGGTTCATGAGAGATCATGGCCTGATTGTAGATTCGCCCTCAAACCAGCGCAGCACAGCCGCATCGTCCAGCTCATCCAGGCCGCTGGCACTGGCTTGCGCAAAAACTCGGCTAGCCAACTCGCCCAGCAGGCTGTCAAATCCCAACGCCTGCGCCGCCTGCACCGCGAGCCGGGTGTCCTTTTCCAGCAGGGTCATGTGGGCCCGGGGCGCCCAATCACCTGAAAGGGCACGCCGCATACGGTCACTGCCAATCCAGCTTTGACCGCTGGAGCGCTCCATCACGTCCAGGGTGCGATTTCCATCCAGTCCCATGCGTCGTGCCAATGCCAATACCTCGGCAGCTCCGACCAGATTGATGCCGGCGGCCAGGTTATTGACCAGCTTGGTGCGGGCGCCATCACCGATCCGCTCGCCTACCCGAAAAATCTGGCTGGACAGGTCCTGCAACAAACGTCGATGACTGTCAAACACAGCATCGCGGCCAGCCACCATCAAGCTCATGCTGCCATCGCGTGCACGCGCGGGCCCACCTGACATCGGCGTGTCAAGCACGGCCAGCTGGCAAGCCTGCAAGCGCATGGCCAATGCCACGGTGTCCTCAGGTGCGATGGTTGGTGTCAACATGACCAGCTGACCTGGCTGCATAGCCGCAGCGGCCCCCTCAGGCCCGAAAAGCACCGCCTCGGTTTGTGCTGCATCAACCACACACACGATCAAGGCCTGGGCAGCACAAGCCGCCTGCGCCGCCGAGGTGTGGCCCTGCGCGCCCAGCGTTTGCATTGCCTTGATTTTTTCTTCAACACAATCGAAGACATGCACCTCCCAGCCGCGTGCCAGCAAGTTGGCCGCCATGGCGCCACCCATATTGCCTGTGCCGACAATGGCAACCGCAAAAGGCTTGTCAGAGATCGGCGTCTTCATGTCTGAACCAATCGACGGGCTCGCGAAATCGACATCAGGATGCCCAGGGCCATACCCAGCGTCACCATCGCCGTTCCGCCGTAACTGATGAAGGGCAGCGGAACGCCAACCACCGGCAGGATGCCACTGACCATGCCCATATTGACGAAAGCATAGGCAAAGAAAATCATGGCCATGCTACCCCCCAGCAATCGAGTAAACAGGGTGGGCGCCTCCAGGGCAATGTTCAGGGCCCGCATGATCAGGAACATGAAACCCAGGATCAGCAAAAGGTTGCCCAGCAAGCCAAATTCTTCGGCAAATGCGGCAAATATGAAGTCGGTGGTTCGCTCAGGAATAAATTCCAGGTGGGTCTGTGTACCCTGCATGAAGCCCTTGCCGGTCAGGCCGCCCGATCCGATGGCAATCATGCCCTGCAAGATGTGAAAGCCCTTGCCCAATGGGTCGCGGCCCGGGTCGAGCAAGGTACAGATCCGCTGCTGCTGGTAGTCATGCAAGACGACCCAGCTCACACCTGACGCACACAGCTGGGGCTCCAGCATGACCAGCAACACAATGCCGATAACCCCCAGCACGATGGGCGGGACGATCAACTTCCAGCTCAGGCCAGCAAAGTAGATCACCGACAGGCCCGCCACCAGAACCAGCAAGGCGGTCCCCAGGTCAGGCTGCCTGGCAATGAGGCCCACCGGAATGGCCAGCAACACACCGGCAACCAGAAAATCCAGCGCTTGTAACTGCCCTTCGCGCTTTTGAAACCACCAGGCCATCATCAGAGGCATGGCAATCTTCAGGATCTCACTGGGCTGAATGACGACCCCCAGGTTGATCCAGCGCCTGGCCCCCTTCTTGGTGATGCCAAAAATTGCAACCGCAATCAAGAGCGCCACCCCCAGCAGATACAAGGGCACCGCCAGCGCCATCAGTCGCTGTGGCGGGATCTGAGCCATCACAAACATGATGAATCCTGCAATCAGCATGTTGCGTCCATGATCGACGAAGCGCGTGCCGTGGTCGTAGCCCGAGGAGTACATGGTCAGCAGACCGGCGCCGGCCAACATGAAAACAGCAAACGCCAGCGGGCCATCGAATCCCTGAAACATGGTCAGGATTCGTTGCAGCAGAGTAGGTCTTTCCAAAACGACTGGCATGCCGTGATTATCCCGCGCATGCGCGTTGGTCGTCGGGCGGGAAGCACCGGTTTGGACGCCTTCACCCTGAAATTGTTAAATTCTTGCGCACAATTGGTCCTTGGCCACTGCTGAGTCCTTACCCTCATGACCACCCCCCCAGTTCAACCCATCAGCCACCTGCTGTACTTGCATGGTTTTCGCTCGTCGCCGCGCTCGACCAAGGCAGAACTGGTGCGCCAGCATGTCAGCCAACATTACCCTGCACTGACCTTCTGGTGCCCACAGTTACCGGCCTCCCCGCAGGCGGCCATCCAGCAGATCATGCAGGGCATCGCCTCATGGCCAAAGGCTCAGATGGGTGTGATGGGCTCTTCATTGGGTGGCTTCTATGCAAGCTGGGTGGCCGAACAGACCGGCTGCCGGGCCGTTCTGCTCAACCCGGCGATTGACCCGGCGCGCGATCTGGCCGCTTACATTGGGGAGAACTCAGCCTGGCACAACCCGCAGGAACGCTTTTTATTTCAGCCGGATTATGTGGACCAGCTGGCCGCCCTGCGGCTGGACCGGGTAAGCCGGGCAGAGCGTTACCTTGCTTTGATTGCCAAGGGCGATGAAGTGCTTGACTGGCGCGAAATGGTGGCACGCTACCCCGGAGTCCGACTCCTTCTGCTCGAAGGCGGAGACCACGCCCTGAGCAATTTTCCTGACTACCTGGGGCTGACCCTGGAATTTCTAGGTCTGCCAGGCTAAGGACGTCCCCATGGGACAATGCCCATCATGTATGTTTTGTATGAAGAAGCCGGCAAGTTTCAGTCCGGCCGGGTTCTGAGCGAGGCCGAGGCTTCGGCCCAAATTGAGCTGAGTTCGGGAAAACGGGTCAAGGTCAAGACGGCCAATATCCTCTTGCGGTTCGACCAGCCTGAACCAAGCGCCTTGCTCAATGCGGCCCAGGCCCTGAGCCAGACTATCGAGCTCGATCTGGCCTGGGAATTCGCGCCAGACGAGGACTTTGGGTTCGACGAGTTGGCCAGCATGTACTTCAACGAACGGCCATCGCTCGACCAGCAATTGGCGACCTTGTTGGCTCTGCATGAGGCGCCCCATTATTTTCGCCGTGCCGGCAAGGGCAGCTTTCGCAAGGCTGCAGCAGAAACTGTGCAGCAGGCCTTGGCAGCCATCGAGAAGAAAAGGCTGATCCAGATCCAAATTCAAGAATGGGCCGAGGCACTGGTGCGGGGTGAGTGCCCGGCACCGATCCGCGAGCAGCTCTACAAGATTCTTTTCAAACCCGACAAGAACGCACCGGAGTACAAGGCGGTTGTGGAGGCCTCACGCGCCAGTCATACTGCCCCGCTGGAATTGCTGCAAAAAGCCGGCGCCATTGAGTCGCCCTATCAGTTTCACTGGCGCCGTTTTCTGTTCGAAAATTTTCCCAAGGGCTACGCATTTCCCGCCCTGCAGGCGCCTGACATTGAAGACGATTTGCCGCTGGGCTCGGCCCAGGCTTTTTCAATTGACGACTCTGCGACCACAGAAATTGATGACGCCCTGTCTGTACAGGGTATGGGCCAGGGGGTTGTCACGGTAGGCATCCATATTGCCGCCCCCGGATTGGCAGTTCGGCCTGGCGACCCTGTCGATGCAGTAGCCCGATCGCGCCTATCGACCGTCTACATGCCGGGCTACAAAATCACCATGCTGCCAGAAGAGGTTGTCAACAAGTACACCTTGCAGGCAGGGCGCGACTGCCCGGCTGTTTCCTTGTATGTTGCCCTGGATGAATCGACGCTCAGTGTGTTGGGCCATGAAACCCGGCTGGAACGCATACGCATTGCACACAACCTGCGTCATGATCAGCTTGATGCACTGGTCACGGCTGAATGGTTGACCCAAATCCCGACCACAACGCAAGCGCTGGAGCCAACCTCAGCCCTCAGCCCTGAATTGCAACCGCAACTGGCTTTTCTGTACCGATGGGCGCAGCACCTCAAAAGCCAGCGTGAACAGGTGCGCGGCAAGCCCGAGACTTTCAATCGGCCGGACTACACATTTAGATTGATCGGCAACGATCAGACAGAACCGCTTGGTCACGAACAGGTGCAAATCGGCACCCGCCAACGGGGCGCCCCGATGGACCTGATGGTGGCCGAAGCCATGATTCTGGCCAACAGCACCTGGGGCATGTGGTTGGCCGATCACGGCGTGCCGGGGATCTACCGCAGTCAGGCCAGCCTGGCCCCGGGGGTCAAGGTGCGCATGGGAACCAAGGCTCTGCCCCATGCGGGCATCGGTGTCAAAAGTTATGCCTGGAGCACTTCGCCCCTGAGGCGCTATACCGATCTGGTCAACCAGTGGCAGATCATTGCCTGTGCTCGCCATGGCAAGACCGCCGCACTGGCCGCTCCCTTTAGGCCCAAGGACGCCGACCTGTTTTCAATCGTCTCGGGCTTTGATGCCGCCCACAGCGCCTACAACACCTACCAGGCCTCCATTGAGCGCTACTGGACCCTGAAGTATCTGCAGCAAAACAGCATCAGCGAACTGGTAGCCACCGTGTTCAAGGACAACCTGGCCAGAGCCGAGGCGTTGCCGCTGGTGTTGCCCGTTTTAGGCATGCAGGATCTGCCGCGTGGCGCCCGGATCCGGATTCAACTGGGGGAAATCGATGAAGTCACACTGGATGTGCGAGGGACCGTGCTGGAGCGACTCGATGCCCTGCCTCCGGACCTGATTGAAGAAGAGACTGAGGATTCCGAGGAAGAAGCGCTGGCTGCTGGCCCCCTGGAGATTGCGGTTGATGTCACCCCGAGCGAAGCGCCCACGGGCGATAATTCAGTGCCGTGAACTTGCGCCGCTTAAGTACGCTACAGCTTGCCTTGGGCCTGTCGCTGGCCGTGCACGCTGCCGCACTGAGCGTTCGCTTTGTCGATCCGGTTGCTGTAGAACGTTTGTTCAAGGACACCCCACTGGATGTCATTCTGGTCAACGCACGCAGCCTTGAGCGTCCCGAAAAGGCCCGCGCCATTGCCCAGGCCAACCTGGCTGGGGGCGGTGATGCCTCTGCCAAACGCAGCAACAGTCCCTTGCCTTACAGCAAGGACAATGACCAGGGTGATGGGTCTCAAACCGATTCGAGGAACAAGGCGCAACTCTTAAGGCAACAGCAAAACCTGTTGCTTGCCAATTTGCAGGAGCAGATTGCCAGTTTGCCAAAGCCACAAGCAGACAAGCAGGAACTCACGCCTGATCAGGCACTGCGTGAGGAAAAGCGGCAGCAGCTCATTCGCTTGCTGGCAGAACTGGAGCGTCGCATCGAGCTCGATAGCGGGCGTCCACGCAAGCGCTATATTGGCCCCTCAACCCGGGAGGAAGCCTATGCGCTTTACTATGATCGACTGCGCCGCAGCATCGAGGACAAAGGCACCCAGCATTTTCCTGAAGTCAACGGTCAGAAAATCTATGGTGAGCTGACCATGATGGTCACCGTCAATGCTGATGGACGGCTGTTGGGCACCGAGGTGGTGTCCAGCTCAGGCAATCCGCAACTCGATTTGCGGGCCCAGGCTATTGCCCGCAGTGCCGCCCCCTTTGGTCATTTCAACAGCGCCATGAGACGCAAGGCCGACCAGATTGTGGTGGTGTCACGCTTTCGCTTTACCCGCGAGGAAACCCTGGAAACACGGGTGGGCAGCCCCGATGGCGGGCGTTGAGTGACCATGAAAGCCCTGCTGCGCTGGTTCGCCTTGGTGTTAGTTGCAGCCATTGTGCTGCAGGTTTTCTTCGTGGCCCGCATTGCCTCCATGGCGGTCATCAATCCGAAGTCAACCGCCTTTGAGCGCTCTGAAGCCTGGCGTATCTACAGCGCCAAGGGCCGCATCCCATGGCGGCAGGAGTGGGTGGACTATGCCCAGATTTCTGATTACCTCAAGCGTGCAGTCATTGCCTCTGAGGATGATGCCTTCAGTTACCACGACGGCCTGGACTGGGAAGCCATGGAAAAAGCCTGGCAAAAAAATGCCCAGGCTGAGGCTCAGGCCACCAAACGCTCGGGCGGCAGTGGCAAGCCCACCAGGCCGCTCAAAATTGTGGGCGGCTCGACCATCACCCAGCAACTGGCCAAAAATCTTTTTCTGTCGGGCGAGCGCACCCTGCTGCGCAAGGGCCAGGAATTTCTTCTCACCGTGATGCTGGAAAGATTGCTGGACAAGCGCCGCATCCTTGAGCTCTATCTCAACCATGTGGAATGGGGTGAGGGTGTTTTTGGGGCTGAAGCTGCTTCACGGCACTATTTTCGAAAGTCGGCCAGCCAACTCACCCCGTTTGAGGCTGCCCGCCTGGCGGTGATGTTGCCCCGGCCCCGCTATTTCGAAAAACTGCCCAACTCGGCTTACCTGGCTGATCGGGCGACAGTCATCTCAGCCCGCCTGTGGCATGCGGAGCTGCCATGAGCCTCAGAATCCTTGGCATTGACCCAGGACTACGGACCACCGGCTTTGGTGTGATCGATGCAAACGGCCAACAACTCGACTATGTGGCCAGCGGCACCATCAGCACCACCCACCTGTCTCAAGGCAACCTGCCCGAACGGCTGAAAGTTCTGTTCGAAGGCGTACGAGAGGTGGTTCAGCGCTATCAGCCAGCACAGGCCGCCGTTGAAATTGTCTTTGTCAATGTCAATCCGCAGTCCACTTTGCTGCTGGGTCAGGCGCGCGGGGCCTGCATCAGCGCGCTGGTGAGCAGCCATCAAGCCGTCTCGGAGTACACCGCGCTTCAAATGAAACAGGCTGTCGTGGGGCACGGTCGCGCGCACAAGGCACAGGTACAAGCCATGGTGCAACGACTGCTGCGGCTGCCCGGCTTGCCGGGGCCCGATGCCGCCGACGCCTTGGGGCTGGCCATCGCGCATGCCCACGCCGGCCAGTCGCTGGCACGTCTGTCGCAGGCCACCCCGCTGACCCGCAAGGCCAGCGGCATGTACCGGGCAGGTCGCAGCCGATGAAAGCAAGCCTTGTGGGCCTCACGCTCTTGTTATAGAAATTGCAGCAATCGCTGCCTAGCAAAGGCTTGCTGAGACAAAGTCAGGCTATGCGCTCAAGAATCAATACCAGAAAGAAACCGGCAGCGGCGATCAGGGTCCATTTCAGGGTCAGCAGGCCCCACTGTCGATAGCGCGGCTGGCCAGTGCCTACATAGAGGGCGAAGCACACACCAGCCCCCAGCAGACACAGCAAGATCAGCCAACGGAACAGCAACATGCCAATTCACCAGGCTTGCGCCAATTTGGCAAATCCACTCGGCGCAAGCTTTTCGTCCGCAAAGGTCACGGCCTCCCAGGCGTCACCTTGTGCCAATAATGCCCGCAGCAATTTGTTGTTGAGCGCATGACCCGAGCGGAAAGCGCTGTAGGCAGCCAACAGTGGCTTGCCCAGGATGTACAGGTCGCCCATGGCGTCCAGGATCTTGTGTTTGACGAACTCGTCGTCATAGCGCAGACCTCCTGCATTGAGCACCTTGTAATCATCCATGACGATCGCGTTGTCCAGGCCACCGCCCAGGGCCAGACCATTGGCACGCATCATTTCGACATCACGCGTAAAGCCAAAGGTTCGGGCCCGGGCAATATCACGCGCGTAATTGTGGACGCTCATGTCAAACTCAACCCGCTGACCCGTGGAGTCCACGGCAGGATGGTCAAATTCGATTTGAAAATTGAGCCGGTAGCCCTGGTAGGGTTCCAGCCGCGCCCATTTTTCGCTGCTGCCCTGCCCTTCACGCACCTCGATGGTTCGCAGAACCCGGATGAAGCGCCTGGGCGCATTCTGCTGCTCGATGCCCGCACTCTGCAGTAGAAAAACAAAGGAAGCCGCTGACCCGTCAAGAATCGGCACCTCTTCTGCCGTGATATCCACATACAAGTTATCAATACCCAGGCCAGCACAGGCCGACATCAGATGTTCGACGGTATGTACCCTCGCATCTCCCTGCGACAAGGTGGATGCCAGCCGGGTATCACTGACAGCCGTGGCGCTGACAGGTATATCAACCGTGATCGGCAAATCCACCCGACGAAACACAATGCCGGTATCAGCAGGGGCCGGACGCAAAGTGATTTCTACCCGCTGACCACTGTGCAGGCCCACGCCGACCGCACGTGTCAGGGATTTGAGCGTTCTTTGCTTGAGCATGCTGGGATTTTATCGGCTTGCATTCAGCGCATGGATTTGACAGCAGCGCCTGCCCAGAGCAGGGCAAGCTGTCCTGGGCCTGTGCAGGTGAGCAACGCTGATCAGTCAGCCTGCTTGCGTAGGAAGGCCGGGATTTCGATGTCGTCCATCCCTCCAGACGACAGTGCGTCGACCCGCGCAGCCGCCTGGGTTCGGTTTCGCCACACCGCCGGGCCCTGCATGGACCCATAGTCAGTTTGTGAAAGTTGTGCAGCGGCTGGGCTGTTGCCTGCAGACATTGAGGAGCTGCTGGCGACATTCATCGGCCCACCCGACATTTGTACCGGTCTGTTGTCAGTGCCCGTGAGCAGAACCTTGAGCGGTGGCGCAGTACGACGCACCCCTTGGGCAGAAAGACCGGTGGCCACCACAGTCACCCTGATCTGATCTGCCAGTGAATCATCATAGGCGGTGCCGTAGATCACATGGGCATCAGGCGATGCAAAGTTGCGGATCGTCGTCATCGCGGTCTTGGACTCAGACAATTTGAGGGAGCCCTTGGCCGCTGAGATCAGCACCAGCACCCCTTTGGCGCCTGAAAGGTCAATGCCTTCGAGCAACGGGCAGGAGACGGCCTGTTCAGCGGCGATCCGTGCGCGGTCTGGACCACTGGCCAGAGCCGTGCCCATCATGGCCTTGCCGGGTTCGCCCATCACGGTACGCACATCTTCAAAGTCAACATTGACATGGCCCGGAACATTGATGATCTCGGCAATGCCGCCGACCGCATTTTTCAGCACGTCATTGGCGTGGGCAAACGCCTCATCTTGGGTCACATCCTCGCCCAGGACCTCCAGTAGTTTCTCGTTGAGCACGACGATGAGGGAGTCCACATTGGCCTCAAGCTCGGACAGGCCGGAATCCGCATTGGTCATGCGCCGGCCGCCCTCCCAGTCAAAGGGCTTGGTCACCACGCCAACGGTCAAAATGCCCATTTCCTTGGCTACCCGTGCAATCACGGGGGCCGCACCGGTACCGGTACCGCCGCCCATTCCCGCCGTGATGAACAGCATGTGAGCGCCGCTGATCGCCTCACGGATGTGATCATCGGCCACTTCAGCCGCTTCCCGCCCTTTTTCTGGTTTGCTGCCTGCCCCCAGACCGCTATGCCCCAACTGAATGGTTTTGTGGGCACTGCTGCGGGTCAATGCCTGCGCATCGGTGTTGGCGCAGATGAATTCGACGCCCTGAACATCACAGCTGATCATGTGTTCGACCGCGTTACCCCCGCCGCCGCCCACACCGATGACCTTGATCAGGGTTCCCTGGTTGAAAGTTTCTTCTTCAATCATTTCGATAGGCATTTTGAGCTCCTTGATACTTGCAGTTGCCACTAAACAGAATGTTGTATTTGGATAAGGGAAAAGATTCATGCAGGCGGCCCGAGGCACCGCCATCGACCCGGCGGCGAACCACGTAATAGCCAGAGCTTGCTAAACATCAAAAATTTCCTACAAACCAGTCCTTGACCCGGCCAAAAGCGGTCTTCATGGAGCCACTCTTGCTGGCCACCTTGAACCCGCGCAGTCTTGCCAGCCTCGCCTCCTCCAACAACCCCATCACCGTGGCAGCGCGGGGCTGGGCCACCATGTCGGCCAAGGCGCCTGAATACTTTGGTACGCCACGACGTACTGGCTTTAAAAATATGTCCTCGCCCAACTCGACCATGCCGGGCATGACTGCGCTGCCACCCGTGAGCACAATGCCAGACGAGAGCACTTCCTCGCAGCCCGACTCGCGCAGCACCTGGTGCACCAGAGAGAAAATTTCTTCAATGCGTGGCTCAATGACCCCGGCCAGCGCTTGCCGGCTCAGCATGCGAGGCCCCCGGTCGCCCAAGCCGGGCACCTCCACCTGCTGCTCCGGATCAGCCAGCAACTGCTTGGCGTAGCCGCTCTCCACCTTGATGTCTTCAGCGTCCTTGGTCGGTGTGCGCAAGGCCATAGCGATATCGCTGGTGATCAGGTCACCCGCGATCGGAATCACCGCGGTATGCCGAATTGCGCCGCCGGTGAAGATCGCCACATCGGTGGTCCCGGCCCCAATGTCCACCAGGGCCACCCCAAGTTCTTTTTCATCATCGGTCAGCACCGACAAACTCGAAGCCAGCGGGTTGAGCATCAGGTGTTCGACCTCCAGACCACAGCGCCTGACGCACTTGATGATGTTCTCTGCCGCACTCTGGGCACCCGTGACGATGTGCACCTTGGCTTCAAGCCGGATGCCGCTCATGCCGATTGGCTCACGAACATCATGACCATCAATGATGAACTCTTGCGGCTCCACCAGCAGCAGTCGCTGGTCGGATGAAATATTGATCGCCTTGGCCGTCTCCACCACCCGGGCGACATCGGCAGCACTGACCTCCTTGTCCTTCACCGCCACCATGCCGCTTGAGTTCAGTCCGCGGATATGACTTCCAGTGATGCCGGTATGGACCCTGCTGATCTTGCAATCAGCCATCAGCTCGGCCTCCTTGAGTGCCAGCTGGATGCTTTGTACCGTTGCATCAATATTGACCACCACACCCCGTTTGAGGCCGTTACCGGGTGCAACGCCCAGCCCGGCAAGCTTGAGCTCACCGCCTTGCTGCACCTCGGCAACAACCGCCATCACCTTGGCGGTGCCGATATCCAATCCAACAATCAGGTCTTTGTAATCTTTTGCCATAAGCGTTCCCGCCAAGTCAGTTGTTTGCCTTAATTCTTGCGTCCACCCTGCGGCTTGCCGGGGGTCAGCGTACTGACACCGGCCAACTTGAGGGCGTATCCATCGGTATGCCGTAAATCGGCCGACTCAAGCGCATGGGTAGCGCGCGCATAGCGCGATGTCACTTGCGTCAGCGTTTTTGCAAATTGGTTTGTGCGTGCAATAACCTCTTCCTCACGTCCCACACCGATGGCAATTTCAGCCCCGTTATCCAGTCGCAACTGCCAGGTGCCGCGCTCGCTAAGCCGCAATTCATCGATCCGAAGAGATAGTTTTTCAAATTCAGGGCGAATTGCCCGGTACACCCTGAGCATGGACATGGACTGCTGCTTCGGGCCCTTGAATCGTGGCAAGTTGTCCTGCTCCACCTCGCCCACATTGGCCTCGAACACTTCACCTTGGGTGTTGACCAGGCTGGACTCGCCGTCCTCTCCCCAGTACGCCACCGCCTGCTGCTCCTGCAAGCTGACCCTGAGCCGGTTGGGAAATTCCCGCTTGACCACAGCCTGCCGCACCCAGGGCATGGCTTCAAACGCCTGTCGCGCCACGGCCAGATCGAGGGTGAAAAAAGTACCCGTCAGACGGGGCCCGACATTGGCCCGCAAGGTCACTTCATTGTTATGTTCACTGTCGCCTCCCACCACGACGGCCCGGATGGCAAAAACCGGGTGTCGCGCAATCCAGCTTGCCAAGGCCGTTAACAACAGGCCGGCAAAAATCAGCAGCATCAGGTTTGCGGCAAACTCCATCAGACGGATATCGATAGGCAAGGGCTGAGGTTGACTCATCTCGATTCCCTCGCGTAATCCAGCGTGGCTGACGCCAGCAACTCGATGCACAGGTCTTCATAGCTGATGCCATCAGCGAGTGCCGACATCGGCACCAGGGAATGGCTGGTCATGCCCGGCGCAGTATTGATTTCAAGCAGCCACGGCTGCCGGGTCCGGGCATCCACCATCACATCTGCACGTGCCCAACCGCGGCATCCCAACACCTGGTATGCCTTCAACACCAGGTTCTGAATATGTTGCTCTTCCATCGCCGGCAGGCCGGAGGGGACCAGGTATTGCACATCGTCGGTGAAGTATTTGTTCTGGTAGTCGTAATTGCCATCGGGTGCAACAATCCTGATCACGGGCAGGGCCCGTGCCCTCTGGCCCGACCCGAGCACCGGCACCGTGACTTCCTCACCGCTGATGAATTGCTCGCACAAGACCCGGTCATCTTCACGCGCAGCAGCGGCAAAGGCGGCCGCGCACTGGCTGGCCTGGGTGACCTTGGTCAGACCGATTGAAGAGCCTTCACGTGCGGGCTTGACAATCATGGGCTGGCCCAACGCAGCAAGTGCATCACAGGTCGCCGCCACGCTGTCCACGATTCGCCAGGCCGGCGTCGGCAGCCCTTCGGCCTGCAGGATTTGCTTGGTCATCACCTTGTCAATGGCCAGGGCCGAAGCCAGCACGCCAGAGCCGGTGTAGGGTATGGCCAGCAACTCCAGCGCGCCCTGCACCGTGCCGTCCTCGCCGTATCGACCATGCAAGGCAATGAAGCAGCGCTCAAAGCCCTCGCGCTTCAGCTCTCCCAGATCACGCTGTGCTGGATCAAAGCCGTGCGCGTTGACGCCGCGGGACTGCAAGGCGCGCAAAACACCTGTGCCCGACAAGATCGAAATCTCCCGCTCGGCAGACAGGCCGCCCATCAGCACGGCCACCTTGCCCAGTGCGCCTGGGGATGACGCATTGGCATTGCCTGTCAGATGCGGGGTCTTCATCGGCTCATTCACGCTGCTGTCACTCCCTGGATTTGCACCACCCGAGCGGCCACCGTGCCAATCGAGCCCGCTCCCATGCACAAGACCACATCACCATCGCGTGCGTTAGCCACAATCACAGCGGGCATGTTCGCGATTTCATCGACAAAGACCGGCTCGACCTTGCCTGCCACACGAAGTGCTCGCGCCAGGCTGCGTCCGTCAGCGGCCACGATGGGTGTTTCGCCGGCGGCATAAACTTCGGCCAGCAACACGGCGTCTGCCTCGCCAATCACCTTGACAAAATCCTCGAAGCAGTCACGCGTGCGGGTATAGCGATGGGGCTGAAAAGCCAGTACCAGTCGTCGCCCGGGAAAGGCCCCACGCGCTGCCTCCAGCGTGGCCGCCATTTCAACTGGATGATGGCCGTAGTCATCTACCAGGGTGAAGCTGCCGCCGCCCTGGGCCAGTACCTCACCGTAACGCTGGAATCGACGACCCACTCCCTTGAACTCCGACAGGGCCCTCAGAAGATCTGCATCGGCGATATCCAGCTCTGCAGCAATGGCAATCGCCGACAGGGCGTTGAGCACATTGTGGTTGCCCGGCAGGTTGAGCACCACCTCCAGATCGGGCAGCACCACACCGTTGCGACGGTGCACTGTAAAACGCATCTTTCCGCCAGCCACTGCCTGAACATTCACCGCCCGCACCTGGGCATCCTTTGAAAACCCATAGCTGGTCACAGGACAGGAAACCTCTGGAACGATCTCGCGAACAGCAGGGTTGTCAATGCACAAAACGGCGGTTCCGTAAAACGGCATGCGGTGGATGAAGTCAATGAAGGCAGCTTTGAGGCGGCCAAAATCGTGCCCATAGGTTTCCATGTGATCAGCATCGATGTTGGTCACCACCGCCAACACCGGCAGCAGATTCAGGAACGACGCGTCGCTCTCATCGGCCTCGACCACGATGTAGTCGCCACTGCCCAGCCGCGCGTTGGCGCCCGCACTGTTGAGCCGCCCCCCGATGACAAAGGTTGGGTCCAACCCCGCCTCGGCCAGAACGCTGGCCACCAGGCTGGTGGTCGTGGTCTTGCCATGGGTTCCCGCGATGGCAATGCCCTTTTTCAGCCGCATCAGTTCAGCCAGCATCAGGGCACGCGGGACCACGGGGATTTTTCTGGCGCGGGAGGCCAGCACCTCCGGGTTGTCGGCCTGCACGGCAGTGGAGGTCACCACAGCATCAGCGCCCTCGATATTGACCGCGGAATGGCCCACATGGGTTCGGATGCCCAGCCCCTGGAGCCGCCGCAGCGTGGGACTGTCAGACAGATCGGAGCCGCTGATTTCGTAGCCCAGGTTGTGCAGCACCTCGGCGATGCCGGACATCCCGGCGCCACCCAGGCCCACAAAATGGATATGCCTGACCGCATGCCTCATGGCGCCAACTCCTCACAAGCCGCGACCAGTGCCTGGGTGGCCCCGGTTTTTCTGAGCTGATAGGCCTTTTGCGCCCAATCCAGCAGTGTGCTTCGATCAAGTTGCTGCAACAGTCCGGCCAGCTGCGGGGGACTCAGTGACTCTTGCACAAGCAGTTGGCCGGCGCCCTGGTCAGTCAGAAAGCGTGCATTAAAGGTCTGGTGATCATCGACAGCAAACGGGAAAGGCACAAACAGCGCGGCCGCACCCACTGCAGCAATTTCAGTGACCGTGCTGGCGCCGGCCCGACAAATTACCAGATCGGCCTGGGCGAAGGCAGCGGCGGTGTCCTCGATAAACGGTGTCAACTCGGCCTGAACCCCCGCCGCCTGGTAGGCATCGCGCAGCATGTCCAACTGCTGCTCGCCACTTTGGTGAATCAGCTGAGGCCTGTGCTCGGCAGGAATCAAGGCCACCGCTTTAGGCACAACTTCATTCAAGGCCCTGGCGCCCAGACTACCGCCCACCACCAGCACCCGCAGCGGACCGCTACGGCCTGCAAACCGATCGGCCGGCTGCTGCTGATCAAGAAATGCTTGGCGCAAGGGATTGCCGATGCAGCGCCCGTTGGCCAGAGCGCCCGGGAATGCCGTGAAGACGCGGTCTGCAATACCCGAGAGCACCTTGTTGACCATGCCGGCAATCGAGTTTTGCTCGTGCAGGATCAGTGGCTTGCCAAGCAGCACACTCATCAAGCCACCCGGAAAGGCGATGTACCCGCCCAGCCCGACCACCACCTGAGGACGCACCCGCCGAACCACACCCAGGCTCTGCCAAAAGGCTTTGAGCAGCCGCATTGGCAACAGCGCCAACGTCACCAGCCCCTTGCCGCGCACGCCTGAAAAGTCGATGGGCTCAAAGGCAAATCCTTTGGGTGGCACCAGCCGGCCTTCCATGCTGGAGGAGTTGCCCAGCCAATGCACTCGCCAGCCGCGTTCGCGCAATGCTTCGGCCACAGCCAGACCCGGAAAGATATGCCCTCCGGTTCCACCAGCCATCACCAGGGCGCACTTGCTCATGCTCGCCCTCCCTGCATCATTTGCCGGTTTTCATGGTCAATGCGCAGCACCAAGGCCAGGGCCACCAGGTTCATCAGAATGGCCGAGCCCCCATAACTCATCAAGGGAAGCGTCAGGCCCTTGGTTGGCAGAGCGCCCAGATTGACGCCCATGTTGATGAAGGCCTGGAAACCGATCCAGATCCCCACCCCTTGCGCTGCCAATCCGGCAAACACCCGATCCAGGGCAATGGCCTGGCGGCCGATATGCATGATGCGCCGGGCCATCCACAAGAACATACCGATGACCGTCAATACGCCCAGCAAGCCAAATTCCTCACCGATCACGGCCAACAGGAAGTCGGTGTGCGCCTCAGGTAGCCAGTGCAGCTTTTCCACACTTCCGCCCAGACCCACGCCAAAGATTTGTCCGCGTCCAATCGCTATCAGGGAATGGGAGAGTTGGTAGCCCTTGCCCAGAACGTGCCTTTCATCCCAGGGGTTGAGATAGGCAAAGATTCGTTCGCGTCGCCACTCGCTCAGGGCAATCATGAGGGCAAACGCAACCAGCAGGATGGCGGCAATCAAAAAGAACATGCGTGCATTGACACCCCCCAAAAAGAGAATGCCCATGGCAATGACTGCAATCACCATGAAGGCGCCCATATCTGGCTCGGCCAGCAGCAGCAAACCGACCACCGCAACCGCTGCTGCCATCGGCCACACCGCATGGAAAAAGCGCTCTTTGACATCCATCTTGCGCACCATGTAGTCAGCGGCATAAAGCAGCACGGCAAACTTGGCAAGTTCTGAGGGCTGGAAATTCATGAAACCCAGCGGTATCCAGCGACGCGCACCATTCACGCCCTTGCCAATCGCCGGGATCAACACCATGATGAGCAACAGCAGCGCCAGCACAAATAACCAGGGGGCGGCTTTTTCCCAGGTCTTGACCGGCACCTGAAACGCAATCAGCGCAACTGCAAAGGCCACCACCAGCGACAGCATGTGCCGCGTCACAAAATGTGTGTGCAGATAGCGGGTGAATTTCGGGTTGTCAGGCATGGCAATCGAGGCCGAGTACACCATCACCAGGCCCCAGGCCAGCAAAGCCACGGTCACCCAGATCAACGGCTGATCGATGCCTGAGAGCCGAAGCGGCCGGCTGTCGGTTGCCTGCCAGTCGGATCGGTCCAGCCGCACCGGCAGAGCATCGGCCGGGGCCGGTGTCCCAAACCAGCCAGGCAGCGCAGGCCAGGACCACTTCATGCACTGCCCTCCAGATGGGCGCCGCTTTCAAGCGCCAGCGCCTGAACCGCTTGGACAAACACACGCGCGCGATGCTCGTAGTTGTCAAACATGTCAAAACTGGCACAGGCAGGTGACAGCAGTACCGCATCACCCGACTTGGCGGTTTCGCTGGCCAGTTGGACTGCCTGCGGCAGGCTGTCGGCCTCAACCAGAGGCACCCCAGTGGCCGTCAGGGCTGAGCGAATCAACGGGGCATCGCGGCCGATCAGAATCACCGCCCTTGCGTGGCGTGCCACAGGTGCTGCCAGCGGCGAAAAGTCCTGGCCCTTGCCATCGCCACCCAGGATTACCACCAGGCGGCGCTCTGCGCCCAGACCATTCAAAGCCGCCACCGTGGCACCGACATTGGTGCCCTTGCTGTCGTCGAAATACTCCACCTGCTCAACCACGCCCACCGATTGCACCCGATGCGGCTCACCCCGGTACTCTCTGAGCCCATAGAGCAGGGGGGCCAGCGGGCAGTCAACCGCTTGCGCCAAGGCCAGGGCAGCCAGGGCATTGCTTGCGTTGTGCCGGCCATGGACTCGCAGAGCCCCCGCAGGCATCAGGCGCTGAATGAACAACTCTTCATCCTCTGTCTTGCGCCGCCGGTGCGTTTCATCGGCGGGCATCGCTCTGACCAACCAGGCCAATCCGTTGATCATTTCGATCCCGTAGTCACCCGGGCGCTGCGGCATGTCGCTGCCAAAGGTCAGGAAAGTCCGAGCCCTGGACTTGCCGGCACGACTGCGGGAGATCTCTTTCTTTTCCGGGTTCTGCTTGTCCGACGCGCCTGTTGACAGGCCATCGCGCATGGCCATCACCCGCTGGTCCTCGCGGTTGAGGATCATCAGGGCCTGCTGGCCAAAAATGCGGGCCTTGGCGGCGGCATAAGCCTGCATGTCGCCGTGCCAGTCCAGATGATCCTGAGACAGGTTGAGTACAGTCGCCGCGGTGGGCTCAAAACCTCGAACCGCATCAAGCTGAAAACTTGACAACTCAAGCACCCAGACCTCAGGCAGGTTGGCTGCTTCGAGCTGGTGGGTCAGAACATCCAGCAGATTGGGGCCGATATTGCCCGCAACCGCCACCCGCATGCCGGCGCGCTCAATCAGCTCTCCGGCCATGGCCGTGGTGGTGGTTTTGCCGTTGGTACCTGTCACGGCCAACAATTTGGGCGCGTAACCTTGTTCTGCATGCAGAACTTTGAGGGCATGGTTGAACAAATCTAGCTCGCCGCCCAGCCACAACCCCTGAGACTGGGCCGCTTGCCATACCGGTTCCACAACTGCCGGTGACAGGCCAGGACTTTTGAACACCGCCTGCATGCCGTTGATGTGGGCTCCCTCGTCCTGGGTCGTCAATAGTGCCGCGGTAAAGGGTCCGCTGACAAACTTCACACCCGCAATCCCTTGCAGGCTGCCCAGTTGCGGTGGGGTCTCGCGCGTGTCAGCAACCGTGACCTGTGCGCCCTGTCGCGCGCACCACCGCACCATGGCCAGCCCAGATGCCCCCAGACCCAGCACCAAGACCCGCAGTCCATGAAGGGACCGCAGGGTCTGATTTTCACTGACCGGTTCGGCCGACGGTACTTCCTCGGTGGGTGCCACCTCCGCCTCGGCCAAGGGCTCGTCAGACGCCGGGGACCCAGCTTCGGAAGCTGACGGCTGGTCAAACAGCTGCGCCACAAAAGCCGCCGCATCACGGGCTGCGGTCAGCGTTTGTGGCATGGACGCCGGGTCACGGGTTCCTGCGCTGCTCTTCGCATCGCTATCGATGCGGCTGACTGCACCGGCATTTGGGCTGGTCTGCAAATCTGCGCCCGACGGCTCCTGCACACCCGGGGTTGGCAAAGACTGGTCCATCTGGCCCTCAAGGCCAGCCTGCATGCCAGAACGTTCTTGATCGCTTTGGGTCATCTCAGCTTCAGGGTAGATAGTCCGACCAGACACAACAGCATGGTGATGATCCAGAACCGGATCACCACCTGCGTTTCCTTCCAGCCGCCTTTTTCAAAGTGGTGATGCAGTGGCGCCATCCTGAACAGTCGCCGGCCCTCGCCGAAGCGACGCCGGGTGAATTTGAAATACATCACTTGCAACATCACCGACAGCGCCTCCACTACAAAGATGCCCCCCATGATGGCCAGCACGATTTCCTGCCGCACGATGACGGCAATCGTCCCAAGGGCTGCGCCCAGCGCGAGTGCCCCCACATCACCCATGAAAACTTGGGCTGGATGGGCGTTGAACCAGAGAAAGGCCAGTCCAGCTCCTGCCATCGCTGCGGTGAATATCAGCAACTCACCTGAGCCCGGAATATGCGGAAAAAACAGGTACTTGGAGTAGACCGAACTGCCGGTGACATAGGCAAACACCCCCAAGGCCGACCCCACCATCACGACCGGCATGATGGCCAGGCCATCCAGGCCGTCAGTCAGGTTGACCGCGTTGCTTGAACCCACGATCACCAGGTAGGTCAGGATCACAAAACCAAACACACCCAGGGGGTAGCTCACCTCCTTGAAAAATGGCAGCAGCAACCCCGCCTTGGGTGGCAGGTTGATGTCAAAGCCCGATCTGACCCACTGGAAGAACAGTTCAAGCACACGCAGGTTGTTGCTTTCTGAAATGCTGAACACCAGATACAGCGCAGCCAGCAGGCCGATCAAGGACTGCCAGAAATATTTCTCCCGCGATCGCATGCCCTCGGGATCTTTGTTGACCACCTTGCGCCAGTCATCGACCCAGCCTATTGCGCCAAAACCCACGGTCACCAGCAGGACAATCCAGACGAATCGATTGGACAGGTCAAACCACAGCAGCGTGGAAATCGCGATCGACAGCAGGATCAGTACCCCTCCCATGGTGGGCGTGCCACGCTTAACCAGGTGTGTATCCACACCATAGCCTCGCACGGGCTGGCCAATCTTCAGTTCGGTCAACTTGCGAATCACGAACGGGCCGGCAAACAGGCCTATCAGTAAAGCTGTCAAGGCCGCCATCACGGCCCGAAAGGTGATGTACTGGAAGACCCGAAAAAATCCGAACTCGGGTGACATGGACTGCAACCACTGCGCCAGGCTAAGCAGCATGGGCTTCTCCCCGGTTGAACTCGGCCTGTTTGGATAAGGCCTGCACCACCCGTTCCATTTTCATGAAACGCGATCCCTTGACCAGCACGCTGCCCAGCCCGGGCAACATCTCCAGCACGGCCGCATTGAGCGTGTCGATATCGGCAAAATGACTGCCGGCACCATACGCCTTGAGGCTGGCCTGTGTTTGTTGCCCCATGGCGAACAATTGCTCAATGCCACGCTGACGGGCATACTCCCCGACCTCGGCATGAAACAGGGGGCCCTGGCTACCCACCTCGCCCATGTCGCCCAACACCAGCAGGCGTGGGCCTGGCAAGCCGGCCAACACATCGATGGCCGCGCGCACCGAGTCCGGGTTGGCGTTGTAGCTGTCATCCACCAGCGTCACCGCATGACCGGACACACGCAGTCTCTGAGCCCGTGAGCGACCCTTGACCGGCTCAAAAGACCCCAGCCCCTGCCGAATGGCCGCTAGTGGTACCCCAGCGGCGATGGCACAGGCCGCCGCCGCCAGGGCGTTGCGGACATTGTGAATGCCCGCCACCTGTAAGGTAAATTCAAGTGGCCCGCCCGGTGTGATGGCGTTGACCTGCCAACCGTCACCGCTCCAGGTGAACCCCACACCGATGATGTTGGCCTCAGCCCGATGGGCTGGTTCCAGCCCTGGTGTATGAGTCGCCATCCCAAAGGTCAGGCGCGGCCGCTCGCCTGCCAGGTCCGACCACAAATCTGTGAAGGCATCATCGGCAGGGAACACCGCCGTGCCGCTCGGTCCAAGCGCCTTGATCACTGCGCCATTTTCTTGCGCCACCGCCTGAATGCTGGTCATGAATTCCTGGTGTTCACGCTGGGCGTTGTTGACCAGGGCCACCGTTGGCTGGGCAACGCCAGCCAGCCAGGAGATCTCGCCGGGGTGATTCATACCGAGCTCGACCACCGCGATTTGGTGAATGGCCCGTAGCCCTAACAATGTCAAGGGCAGGCCTATTTCATTGTTCAAATTACCCTCGGTGGCCAGCACAGCCTGGGGCTTCCAGCAGCGCATGATCGCTGCAATCATCTGGGTGACAGTGGTCTTGCCGTTGCTGCCGGTGACAGCCACCAGGGGCAGCTTGAATTGTGAGCGCCAGGCTGCCGCCAGTTCCCCCAACGACTGCCGTGTATCGCTCACCACCAGACCCGGCAGTCCCGATTCGCGCAGGGCAGCCTCGTCACTGCAGATGGCGGCAGCAGCGCCGTCAGCGCGCGCCTGTGACAGAAACTGGTTGCCATCAAAGCGCTCACCTTTGAGGGCCACGAAAAGGTCCCCCTCCTGCAATGATCGCGTATCAGTGTGCACACGCCTGACGGCGGTGTTTTCCTGACCCAGCAGGTGTGCCCCCGTCAGCCAGTCTTGTGCCTGCTGTAAGGTAAACAGGGCTTGGGACTCCCCTCCGATCGACGCAGCGCCCGGCGACACCGCACCATCCTGATTGAGCATCTGGCGGTTCATGGCGGAGCGGGTCTGATTCATCCACGACCTCCAGCCTGATGGTTCGAGGGCCATGCCAGCAGCGCCTTGCGAGCCTCGAGGTGATCAGAAAAAGGCAGCCGCTGGCCCGCCACCTCCTGGTAGGCTTCATGCCCCTTTCCGGCCACCAGGACCAGATCGTTGGCATCGGCTTGCGCCAGCGTCTGCGCAATGGCCTGCGCCCGATCCGGCTCAACCTCCACCTGACTGCAGCCCTCCAGTCCCAACAGGATCTGACTGATGATGACCTCGGGTTTTTCGCTGCGGGGATTGTCACTGGTGAGAACCACCCGATGGGCATAACGTGCCGCAATTGCCCCCATCAGCGGACGCTTGCTGGCATCGCGATCACCGCCGCAACCAAATACACACCACAGTTGCCCTCCCCGCTCAGAAGCCTGCGGCAGCAAGGCCTGCAATACCTGCGCCAGCGCGTCAGGGGTGTGGGCATAGTCGATCACCACCATGGGCAAGGTCAAATGATTGTGAGTCGATGCATCCCCC
>Ga0075471_10000357_pt1 | contig 27309 bp, 20 predicted proteins | sample DEB19_08_DNA_2_FD_74787 | JGI IMG/M metagenome (GOLD analysis project Ga0075471, IMG submission 74787) | Aqueous microbial communities from the Delaware River and Bay under freshwater to marine salinity gradient to study organic matter... | ecosystem: Environmental > Aquatic > Marine > Coastal ...
GACTGGCATTGTCGCGCAGGTGGAGATTCTCGAATATCGTGAGAGCCACGGCATGGAAGTCCGCGGTGAGAAATGGCGCGAACAATTCAAAGGCAAATCCAGCGAGGCCAAACTCAGGCTAAATGACGACATCTACAACATCAGCGGTGCAACCATCTCGTGCCGCAACGTCACCGAGGGCGTTAAGCGCGTGCTGGCGACCTACGACGTTGTGCTGCGCCCTCAGCTTGGTTTGCTTGAGCGCGTGCCGGATGGCGCCGACAAACCCAAACCCTGGGCTGGTTCACCGTAGCCAGCCGTTGCTGGGAACGTTTGTCACCATCTCCGCTTGGGGGGCGGATTCCGCCCAGGTCCAATCCGCGATCTCTGCCGCCTTCGCCGAGATCCGAAGCGCCGATGCACTGATGAGCATTCATCGGGTGGACAGCGAACTCAGCCGGGTCAACTCACTGGCTGTGAGCAATGCGGTGCCGGTGTCGCCCGAGTTGTTCAAAGTGCTTCAAATTGCCCAGCGCCTCGCGGTTGAAACCGAGGGCAGCTTTGATGTCACCATCCGACCTTTGGCTGATTTGTGGGGCTTCATGTGGAAGGAACCTCGTTTGCCCGCCGAGCAAGAGCTCAAGGACGTTTTGCCGCGAGTGAACTTCCGTCACGTTGAACTTGATGCGTGTGAGCGAACGGTTCGCTTCCGGCAGCCGGGGGTCTCCATTGATTTGGGCGGCATCGGCAAGGGCGTGGCCGTCGACATGGCTATCGCCAAATTGCGTGAACTGGGCGTGACCAATGCGATGGTCAAGGCCGGCGGCGACCTGCGGGTGATGGGCGCGTCGCCGGGGCAAGAGTTCTGGACGGTGCAATTGGAGGACCCGCTCAAGCAGGGCCGACGTATCAACATCCCGTTACGCGATGCTGCCCTTTCCACGTCCGGTAACTACGAGAACTTCTTTGAGGTGGCAGGACAGAGATACAGTCACATCCTCGATCCGCGCACGGGCCTGCCGGTCCAGGGAGTAGCCGCCTGCACGGTAATCGCTCCGACCTGTGCGGAATCCGACGCTTGGGCAACTGCTTGTTTTGTTTATGGCGCGCCGCAAAGTCTGGAGCGGTTTGCCGGAACATTCCCGCTGCGCTTTGTCTTGTTGCCGGAATCAGACTCAACTGGCCCGCTGCGAGTGGTGGCATCTCCCAATTTCCCTGCTGCACTCGGCCCTGAACAGATGCCGTGATGGCGGCCAATGCCTGTTACTCCGAGCGCCGTTCAGCGCGGCATAGTTGCAGTCGTTTTGTTTGCAACAGGATTCAAGCTCCGTAGGACCGGAATATGCCGCCCCGACGAGGCTTGGTGATTTGACGTCGTGGATGCTACATAGATTTCGCTCCTGACGGAGCTGGGTAAGATGCTGCGAGCTGAAAAGATGAAGCGGGTTGTCGATTCGCTGCAAAGACCCGCTCAATGGCACAGCATCAACGTTTCTTACTGCCCTCAATTTTTCCTAGTCCTTTGGCCGGGCCTGCGTAGGCTCTGCGCCCATGCGTTGGACACAGACATTCATCCCGACTCTGAAAGAATCGCCGACGGATGCGGAGATCGCGTCGCACAAGCTGCTGCTGCGTGCGGGGCTCATCCGCAAGCTCGGCGCGGGCGTTTATACCTTCCTGCCGCTCGGCCTGCGTGCGCTCCGCAAGGTGGAGCAGATCATCCGCGAGGAAATGGATCGCGCCGGGGCGATGGAGGTGCTCATGCCCGCCATCCAGCCCAAGGAAATCTGGGAGCAGAGCGGACGATACGAGACAGCGAGCGGCGTGCTCTTCAAGGTGAAGGACAGCGCGCAACGCGACTGGGTGCTCAGCCCCACGGCCGAGGAGGTCATCACGTCGCTGGCGGCGAACGAAATCAGTTCCTACCGCCAGTTGCCGAAGAATTTTTACCAAGTGGGCGTGAAGTTCCGCGATGAGATCCGTCCGCGCTTCGGCCTGATGCGCGCGAAGGAGTTCATCATGAAGGATGCGTATTCGTTCGACACGACGGACGAGGGCGCGATGGCAAGCTATCATAAGATGTATGAGGCCTACCAACGCATCTTCGCGCGCTGCGGTTTGAAGGCGTTCCCGGTCGAGGCGGACACGGGCGTGATCGGCGGCAATTACTCGCACGAGTTCATGGTGCCGGCCGAGACGGGCGAGAATGACGTGGTGTATTGCGAGGCGTGCGGTTACGCGGCGAACCTCGAGAAGGCGACGAGCGGCCTGCCGAAGACGGCGCCGCGCGACATCGGTCCGGCGGTGGAGAAATTCCCGACGCCCGGCGTGGTGACGATCGAGGCGCTGGCGAAAGAGCCTTACAAGGTGGCGGCGAATCGCCAGATCAAGACGCTGGTGTATATCTTGGACAGCAGGCCGGTGATCATCCTTGTGCGCGGCGACGATCAGTTGAATGAGACCAAACTCATGGCGCGCACAGGCGCCGTGGCGGTGCGGCCCGCGACCGCGGACGAGATCGTCCCATTGCTCGGCGCGAAGCCGGGTTCGCTTGGCGCCGTGGTGAATGTGCCGTCGGAAGTGCCCGTTTATGCAGATGACCGTCTGCAAGGCGCGAACGACATGACGACGGGCGCGAACGAGGATGGTTTCCATTTTCGCAACGTCTCCCTGGAGCGCGACATCAAGGTGACGCAATGGTTCGACTTGCGCACCGTGAAGGTCGGCGAGCCGTGCGTGAAGTGCAACCAGCCGGTGAAGATCCAGCGCGCGATCGAGGTGGGTCACGTCTTCAAGCTCGGCACGAAATACAGCGAGAAGCTGAACGCGCTCTATCTAGACGAGGCGGGCAAGCAGCATCCGGCGGTGATGGGTTGCTACGGCATCGGCGTGACGCGCACGTTGCAGGCAGTCATCGAGCAGTCGAACGACAAGGACGGCATCGTCTGGCCCATCGGCACGGCGCCTTACACGGTCTGCATCACGCCGCTCAGCGTGAAGCCTGACAGCGACGTGATGAAGCTGGCGGAGCAGTATTACGCCGAACTCACGGCGAAGGGCGTGGATGTCATCCTCGACGACCGCGACGAACGGCCTGGGTTCAAGTTCAAGGACTCCGAGTTGGTCGGTTTCCCGATCCGCGTTGGCATTGGCGAGAAATCGCTGGCGAAGGGCGAGGTCGAAATCAAGCCGCGCTCCGGGCAGCTGATTGTAGCCAAGAGGGACGATGCGGTGGCGAAGGTGCTGGAACTAGTGGCTGCCGCTTAGCGAAGTGTGGGCAAGCGCATCGTCGTGTTTTTCTTCGGGCGGTCGACTGCGCTCCGGATGGCAGTCGTCAATGATGTGGGGTTGTAGGGCTTTTGCACGAAGTGGATGTTAGGGCTGCCGCTGACCTTGTCGGAGATGTCTTCCATGCTGTAGCCGCTGGTGATGACCACGGGCAGGGCGGGGTTGTCAGCGATGAGTTCCTCAGCCAAGTGCAACCCGGTCACTCCGCCAGGCATGACCATGTCGGTTACCACAAGTTGAATTTTGCTGCGATGTTGTTGCCAGACAGCCAAGGCCTCTACCCCCGAGCAGGCGCTAAGCGTTCGGTATCCGAAGCTGTTCAGGATCATCACGGCCAAGTCGCGCAGATCATCCTCGTCCTCCACCACGAGAATGGTTTCATGCCCCTCAAGGTGTTCGGTGTCGTGTGACGTGTTGGGCAGGGATGAGCTCACCGCAGCTGCACGGGCGGCTGCCGGGAAAAAGACATTGAAGGTCGAGCCACGCCCGCTTTCGCTTTCGACTTCAATCCATCCGCCGTGCTGCTTGACGATGCCGTAAACTGTGGCCAGTCCGAGGCCGGTGCCTTTGCCCACTTCCTTGGTGGTAAAAAACGGTTCGAAGATGCGGTCCATGGTGGGGCGGTCCATCCCGCATCCGGAGTCTGTGACGCGCAGTCGCACAAAGTTACCCAGGCGCGCCTGTGGGTGAAACGCCAGTGTGTTGGCGGTGATGGTTTCCAAGTCCAGACGGATGCTGAGTTGGCCGCTGCGACCAACCATCGCGTCGCGCGCATTCACGGCGAGGTTCATGATGACCTGCTCGATCTCGTTCTTATCCCCTTCGATCGGATTGACGCCGGATTGGGACTCCAAACGCATCGTGATGTTCTCGCCGATGAGGCGTTTCAACATGTCGCTCATGCTGTTGACCACCTCAAACAGGTGGAACTGTGAGAGTTGCTTCACATTTTTGCGGCTGAACATCAGCAACTGGCGCGTCAGGCCGGCGGCCCGCTCGGCGGCAAAGTAGATGGCCTGTGCCGAGTCGTCAGACCTGCCAGTCCGCTCCGACTTTTGCATGAGTATGCCCGCGTGGCCTTGGATGACGGTCAGCATGTTGTTGAAGTCATGCGCCACACCAGCAGCCAGTTGACCGATGGCCAGCATCTTGTCGGCTTGGCGCAGGTTGGACTCGATCTTTTCACGCTCCGTCACGTCAGTGATGTAGCAATGCAGCAACTGGCTCTCGGGCACGGGATGGATCAGCCACGCAAGCGTGCGACCGCCGAGTTCGGTCTTTTGTTCAACCCGGTCATGGCCGAAGACAAGGCATTGTTCGATCAGGTCGCCGATGTTTGACGGCAAAAGATCGTTGGGTGAGGTAACGCCCACGTCCATCACCAGTTTGAACGCCGCATCGTTGGCGTAAGTGACTTCCGCGAGGAGGTTCATCTCGATTGCGGGCGTGGGATTAAGTTGAGCGAACCCGGCGCGTTTTTGGATTTCCCGCTCGGCACGGTTGCGGTCAATGGTCATGGCCAGCAGATTGGCCACGGCACGCACGAATTGCTCTTCGTCGTTGGTGAACACGCGCGGGCTGGTCGCGTGAACACTCAACACTCCGAAGACGCGCAAGTGGCTGCGTCCTACGATAGGGACACAGATGCCGCTTACGGCCCCGTGGTAACGAGCCAGCATGGGAGCGGCGAGCCGTTGCTCGGTTCGATAATCATTCACCCGCACGGCTTCCTGTGAGGAGATGACCAATCCCAGCACGGAATCTTTGCCGATGATTTCGCGGTGATAGCCGACCAAGCCTTCCCGCCAACCGTAACCGTCGCGCAAGACGAGCTCATCGGAAACCATGCTAAGTTCAAGCACGTCACAGAATTCGACCTCCAACGTCTGGGCGATCAGCGGCAAGGCTTGCCCAATCAACTCGTCCAAGTTCTTTGAGTTGATGGCGAACTGGCTCAGGGCAGCGACCGCAGTCTGTTGGAACGCGCGGTTCTGCATGGTTCGCTCGGTTCGCTCGCTTTCCATCGCGCGAGCACAAAGCGTGTTGGCCATGGAATCTATGTTCCGGGCGAGTTCGCCCAGCTCGCCTGGCTCTTGGCTGGTTTCGGTGCGGGCGCTTAAGTCTCCCCCCGCCAGTCGCGTGGCGGTTTTGAGGAGGGAACGCACTTGCCGAAGAACGAACCATTCGCCACCGATCCAAGCTGCGACCAAGGCGAGAATGCCAGCGCTGAAGCCCGCCAGCGCTATTCCGCTGAGCAAAGCCGTCAGCCACCCGGCCGCAACCGCGACAAAAACGGTTCCGACTAGGCGGATACGCAAGCTGGCGAGCTGAGATTTCTTTCCTGGTTTCACGTGACTGGCTCATTCAACGCAAAAAGTGAGCCAAATCATGACTTCGATGCCCAAAACCCTCACGAAAGACTTTTCGACCGACAGGCGGGCGAATACCTTCGGCGCGTGAACGAACCGCTGGCCTTGTTGTTGTGCAATCGGGGGCTCATCGCCACCCAATTAAAGGAGCGCCTGGAGGCGCTTCGTTACCGCATGGTGACCATAAATGAGCCGGCGGAACTCGTCGCCCGCGCTGAAAGCGAGCGGGCAATGGTGGTGTTTGCGGACTTGGAAGGGCGAGCAGAAGCTGTTACCGCAGCGGTAGATAACCTTCGCGGCACTCAACCCACGGCGCATGTTCCGGTCATTGGCTTTCAGAAGGAGATGGATGAAGCCGCGCAGCTCAGTCTTTCTGCACGCGGGTTCGCCGTTGCGGTGGGTGAGTCAGCCATATTGACACACCTTCCGCTCCTGCTGGAGCGTGCCTTGGAACTTCGCTGAGGTTTGTCCAACCGTCTGATTATTACACAGTTCTTCTCATATCCTGCCGCTTGGCGCACAAAAATGGTTAAGATGAACGAATTGGATGAGCTGGGTGAATGAAGTAAAGTGATGCCCAAGTAAGTGTGGTAACGCGCTGCAAGGAGTTCGCCAAGGCAGTGAGGAGGTGATTGCAGTGGGCCGCACTTTGAGAGGATATGACCTATGGCCAGCGGAAAAGTGAAGTGGTTCGATAACAAGAAGGGCTTTGGCTTCATCTCACAGGAAGCCGGCAAAGACGTATTCGTGCATCACACCTGCATCAGCGGAACAGGATTCAAGACGTTGAACGAGGGTGAAGCGGTGGACTTTGAGCTTGTGGATAGCGACAAGGGGCCGAAGGCGCTCAACGTCCACAAGGCGGAGCGAGTTTAGCCGTCGGTTTTTTCTGGCGGGGGTAGACAGCGCGGTTAGTTTGGCGCGGCATGTCGTCAACCACTGCGTCCGTCAGGAGTCTCTACGTTCATGTGCCCTTTTGTGCGCACAAGTGCGAGTATTGCGCGTTCTATTCAGAGGCTTCTTCGGGTGAATTGATCAATCGTTACGTGGGCGCGCTGGAGCGTGAGCTCGAGTTGGTCGCAGGTACGCTCCGCCCCCAAACCATCTTCTTTGGCGGCGGCACGCCTTCGATCCTGAATCTTAAGCAATGGCATCAACTCCTGCACACCATGGACCGATTGAACCTGCTCGGTGCCGCTGAGTGGACCGTGGAGTGCAATCCCGCAACGGTCTCGCTCGACAAGGCCAAACTGCTCCGCGATTTCGGCGTGAACCGCATCTCCATGGGCGTGCAATCGCTGGACGAGCGCTTGTTGGAGCGGCTGGGGCGGATTCATTCACGCGAGCAGGTGTTCAAGTCCTTTGACACCTTGCGCGCGGCAGGATTTGAAAACATCAATGTGGACCTGATGTTCGCCATTCCCACGCAGACCATGGAGATCTGGCACGCGACGTTGAACGAGGCCTTCGCGCTGCAAAGCGAACATCTCTCCTGTTACGAGGTGATTTATGAGCAGGACACGCCGCTGTTCGCCCAACTTAAGGCGGGGGAGTTCGACGTGGATGAAGACTTGGCGTACGACATGTATGAAACATTGATTGATCGCTGTGAGCAGTCTGGATTCTTTCACTATGAAGTCGCCAACTTTGCCCGGCGTGCCGGCGCGGGACGCGCCGCCCCGCGACCAGTTTTAAGTGATCCTGAGATTCCCGACTTTGCGTGCCGTCACAACGTCAACTACTGGCGCGGCGGTGATTATCATGGGCTGGGCCCGAGCGCGACGGCTTACATCGGTGGCCTGCGCACCCGTAACTGGTCCAACACGCCACTCTATTGTGAGCAGTTGGAAAAGGGGAAACGACCCTTTGAAACGAGAGAGGAATTGCCGCCGCTGCAGCGGGCAGGGGAGATCGCGGCCTTTGGCCTCCGCATGACGGCGGGGTGGCCGTTTGAGGAATTTCAAAAAGCCAGCGGGTTTGATCTGCGCTCCGAATGGGCAGGGCAAATGAGCGAGTTGGTGAACAAAGGTTGGGCGGAGGAGTCGCCTGTGCGATTTCGTTTGAACCGGCAGGGACTGCGTTTTGCCGACAGTGCGGCGGAGATGTTTTTGCGCTAAGCAGCTTCCGTTTCAGCTTTCGCCCCACGAACGCCCCGCAGCTTCCGCATGCTGAAGAGCCCCGCCATGATGCACAGCGCGGCAGCACCCAGATATGGCGCGTGGGGCAGATATTTGTAAGCCGTCGTCGCGAGCAACGGTCCGAAGATGCGTCCCAACGTTCCGGCGCTTTGCGTGACGCCCAAAATCGCTCCTTGTTCCGCCACGGAAGTGTGCATGGAGATCAGGCCCACCGTCGGTGCTCGATTCAAGCCGGAGGCCATGGAGACGAGCGCCAGTCCGAAGAGCAGCACGCCCAAAGTCTCGGCGTAGGGAATGATGACCAGGCTGACGCCGACCAGGACGAAGCTGGACCAAATCAGCTTGGGTTCGCCGAAGGCCTTCACCAGACGCCCGATCATTCCGCCTTGCACAAGCGCGGACATCAAGCCGCAAAAGGCGAACAAGTAGCCGATGTTGCGCTCGTCGAAATAGAACCGCTGCCGTTTCAGTTCCGCTGGGTAGGCATCCTCAAGCAGCAGGCGATTGAACCGCTTCAGCGATTCGCTGTTCTGAGTGGATGTGGAGAGCTTCACCGTTTCGGGGCGAAGGTTGACCTGTTGCCACGTATTCGCGTCGAACAACACCGTGGATTTCAGCAGCGCCTCGGAGGCTTTGAACCATTCACGGCGTAGCGCGGCTTCGGATGCGTCCGCGCGCCCCATGGCTTTCAGGGAATCGGCTGGCAGCAGCGAACGCACCCGGGCAGACACGGGATCTGTCGCCGTCACCACCTTCCGACTTAGCGCCCCAGGCGCGGCAAAGTCGTCGGGATGGAACGAAGGCGAGCCAAGCAACAGGGGCAGGGTGCTTTCAAAGCAGGCAAAGGCGAAGGTGCCCAGGAAATACATGGTCACCAAAAAGCCGACGGTAGGTGTCTTCAATGCATGCACCCATTGCGCAACGGTTGCGCGTGAGGTCGTGGGCGCGGAGTCGGGCTTGCGGCTTTCCGCCAGAACAATCGCAGCCAGCAGGAAGTTGGCGGTGCAAATGGCCGAGGCGACCCATCCCGGTCCGGCTAAGCCAAGATGCGTGTAACTCACCGCCCCGATCACGGGGCCGAGGATGAATCCCAAACCGAACGCCATGCCGATCAGGCCCATTCCCTTGGAACGTTTTTCGGGGGGGGTCACGTCGGCCATGTAAGCCGAGGCGACAGAGATATTTGCTCCACATATTCCAGCGAACACCCGCGAACTGAGCAGAATGATCAAAGATGCTGCCACCGATAGTGCTGGGGCACTGGCGAGCGCAAAGAGCGCGTAGGAGATGGAAGAACCAGCCGTGCTGATCAAAATCACCGGTCGCCGTCCGATTCGATCCGACAGCCGCCCCCAAACTGGAGCGAAAAAGAACTGCATGATTGAGAAAGACGCGATGATAAGCCCAATCATGAAACCCTCGGCCCCGAACCGCTCCGAGTAGCGGGGCAACAGGGGCAAAACAATTCCGAACCCGATCAAGTCGATGAAGATGGTCAGAAAAATGACCAGCAGGGAGGGTTTCTTCATGAATTGGTTGCAGAGCGGGCGATTGGACCAAACAGCATCGGCGCAATCTAGGGACGGGTCCGTTTGAGTCAAGGCACGCGAGTGCGCAAGTGGCCTGCCTAAAGTCCCAAACCGAGACAAAAGTGGGTTCGCAGGCTGGGTTTTTGCGCTATTCTGCCGATAATTCGCCTGCCCCGGGGCCTGGGCGCAGGATTTGCTGGCAAATGGGTGTAAGTTATCGGGTTGCGTCCTGAAGGCGCCTTGGCCAGTATTATCCTCAACTGGCAAAGGGTTTGGCGATTGAGCCCGACTTGGGACTTGAGTCGAAAATCGTAACAACACATTGTGAATCAAAAATGGCACAAGCCAAAGATCGTCAAGCCAAGGACAAAGACCAGCAGTCCAAGCAATCCAGAATTCTGCTGGTGGATGACCACGCCGTCGTGCGTTACGGTATCGCGCAACTCATCAACCGGCAGGACGACCTTGTTGTTTGCGGTGAAGAGGAAGACGCCTCCCGCGCGATGAGCGCGATCGTCACGCTGAAACCCGACCTCGTCCTCGCCGATATCTCGCTCAAAGACAGCAGCGGGTTGGAATTGATGCGCAACATCAAAGCCCAATGCCCCAAACTTCCCGTTCTCGTCGTTAGCGTTCACGACGAATCCATTTACGCTGAGATCGCTTTCCGTGCCGGTGCCCTGGGTTACCTTATGAAGCAGGAAGCCGTGGACAAGATTCTCACCGCCATCCGCCGGGTGCTCGTCGGCTCCATTTATGTAAGTGACGCTCAGGCAGCCCGGATGTTGCAACAACAAGTCCGCGGCCAGAAAACCATTCAGGAATCCCCCGTCAAGAGCTTGAGCGACCGCGAATTAGAAGTGTTCCAACTCATCGGCCAGTGGAAGAAGACCAAGGAGATTGCTGCGCAATTGCACCTGAGCATCAAGACCATCGAATACTATCGCGAGCAGATTAAGCGAAAGCTCAACCTCAAGAGCGCTGCCGAACTCACCCATTACGCCACATCATGGATCCAGCGCCAGACGGTTACGTAGTTTTCCACCGAAATTTTGGGGGCATTTCTGAAACGCCGGCTTTGACCGGCGTTTTTGTTAATCTCGCCGTTCGTTGATCCCCCGCGGTTTTGTCCAAGGGATTTCCCGGGGCGCGTTTCGTAACCTGCCGGGGGAGAGGACTCCGCGCTGCCCTGATTGTGTGACCGCCTCAGTGAATCCAAGCTGCCAGCATGAAATCGAACCTGGTGCCAGAGGATTGGCAATGTGTGCAAAAATGGGCTCTTCAATGAATAAAGCGGTATCACGGATTCGGGTGCTTCTGGTGGACGATCATCCGGTGGTGCGCCGGGGCATCGCGGCCTGCCTTTCACGGCAACCCCGGATCGAGATGGTGGGCGAAGCCGCCGACGGCAAGGACGCCCTTGAGCACTGTCGGACCCTCATGCCCGACGTGGTCGTCACCGACGTGGAAATGCCCGGCATGAACGGTGCGGAACTCGCCGCTGTCCTCAACCGTGAATTGCCCAGCATTCGTGTGCTGGTCCTCTCCGTTTGCCACACCCCGGGCCACGTGCTCCGCATGGTTCAGGCAGGCGCGGCGGGTTACATGTTCAAGGAGGCCGCCCCGGAAGAACTCGTGCGGGGCATCGAACGCGTCGCCAGCGGTGAGCTGTTCTTTGGTGAAGACGTGGCGCAGATCGCCTTGAACCAGGTTGTTCGAGGCAACGGATCTGGCCTGCAATCACTCACCGTGCGTGAGCGGGAGGTCTTGATACGCATCGCCGATGGCATGAGCAACAAGGAGATTGCTGACGCTTTGGGTTTGGGAGTTCGCACCGTGGAGACGCACCGTGAACGCACCATGCGTAAGCTCGATATCCACAGCGTGGCGGGTTTGACGAAATACGCCTTGGCCCAAGGTTGGGTGAGCCTCAATGACGGTTCACGACTGGTCGCTTAAGATTTTGGTTCGGTTGGGTTGGTTCTGGGTTGAGGCTGGCGCACCGGGCGGTGCGCTTTAATCCCGGGCTCCGCTGGAATCGCTGTGGATAGCCTGCGGATAAGGAATGGTATTTTGCGCTGGTCTGTTGGCGGAGACTCACCAAAGTAGGGGGGTGATTGATTCTGTAGCCGAACAGGGCGGAGCGTCGGTGGATTTGAAACGTTCACGCCGCCGCAAGATGCCTGATATTGACCCCGCCAAGCTAGACCGGTTGCCGCCGCATTCAAAAGAAGCGGAGCAGGGCGTGCTGGGCTGTGTTCTGTGGGCCCCCAATGAGAGCATTGGCGAATGCATCGGCAAGTTTAAGGGCGACACGGAGGTGTTCTACGATCTGCGGCATCAGACCATCTATGACGCGATGCAGGAGATGTATGATAAACGTGAGCCGATTGATCTCATTACCCTGCAGCAACACCTCAAGGATCGGCAGATGCTCGACCAGGTCGGTGGCATCGTTTATCTCTCCTCACTTCAGGATGCCGTTCCTTCGGCGGCCAACCTCAGTTACTACCTCGACATCGTTCACGAGAAATGTGTGCTGCGGAAAATGATCCGCACCTGCACCGACATCGTCGGGCGCGCCTATGAAAATGAGGGGGAAGTGGACGCGCTGATGGATGAGGCGGAGCGCGACATCCTGCGCATCAGCGAATCACGTATTCAGGGCAGTATCATCGGCATCAAAGAGCTGGTGAAGAAGGCCATCACCACGATCGAGGATTTTCATCAGCGTCAGGGCATGCTGACTGGACTGGCTACTGGGTTTGCGGACTTCGATAAAATGACCAGCGGACTGCACCCGGGCGAAATGGTGGTCATCGCAGCCCGTCCCAGTATGGGTAAGACCTCGCTCGCCATGAACATTGCCGAGCATGTGTGCATTGACCAACGCCTGCCCGTGGGCGTGTTCAGCTTGGAAATGACCTCTGAGTCGCTGGTGCTGCGCATGCTTTGTTCCCGCTCACGGGTGAACCTGCGCAGCGTGCGCGATGGCTTCCTGGCTGAACGCGATTTCCCCAAGCTGACGGGTGCTGCGGGCAAGATGGCCTCCGCCCCCTTGTTCATCGATGACACTTCCGGCCTGTCCATCCTTCAGTTGCGGGCTAAGGCTCGGCGCATGCATCAGCAGCATGGCATCAAGCTTTTGGTGATTGACTACCTACAGTTGCTTCACTCTACTGCGCGCCGGGCGCAGGAAAACCGTCAGCAAGAAATTGCGGATATTTCCAATGGCATCAAGGCCTTGGCCAAGGAACTTGGCATTCCGGTCATTGTCCTGGCCCAGTTGAACCGTGAGTTGGAGAAGGACAAGAACCGCAAGCCGCGTTTGTCGGATTTGCGTGAGTCCGGTTCCATTGAACAAGATGCCGACTTGGTGGGTCTGCTTTACAAGCCCAGCGTGGAAGACGAAGAAGGCGGCGGAGATCAGGACACGCGCCCGGTCAATCTTCTCATTGCCAAGCAACGCAACGGCCCGACCGGCGACGTAAACCTGACGTTCCTGAATTCGATCACACGCTTTGAAAGCGCCGCAAAAGTCAGCGACGAAGATGTCCCGGGTTGAGGGGGGCTTGCGCCTGTCCTGGTTCAGCTGGCTGTGCGTGGTTTTTCTCACCGCCACGCCGGTCCTCTTCGCCCAGTCCGGCCCCGACAAGGTTGCACGCATCGAGATCAAGCACATCGGGCCAGCCACCGTCAGCGATGAGCTGATTCGTGCCAATATCCGTGTCAAACCCGGCGACCCGTTCGTCCGTCCCAGTGCGGATGATGACGTTAAAAATCTCTACGGCACCGGCCTCTTCTACAACATCCGCATCGCCGAAGAGAATACGGACGGTGGTGTCCTTCTGACTTACTTGGTGCAGGCCAAGCCGCGTCTCACCGACATCAAGTTTTCCGGCAATCAGAAATACAAGGACTCTAAGCTCCTCAAGAAGGTCACCTCCCGTGTTGGCGACCCGTTGGATGAACGCAAACTTTTCACCGATAGCCAGGACCTCAAGAAAATGTATGAGAAGGCGGGCTATCCCGGCACCACGGTCAAGTATGTGCTGAACATCGAGGAGGCCGCAGGGCGGGGGACGGTGACGTTTGAGATCAACGAGACCCGCAAGGTGAAGATCAAGCGCGTGGATTTCGTGGGTGCGACGGTGTTCGAGCAAAAGGAACTGCGCAAGGCGATCAAGACCCGCAAGCGTTGGATGTTCTCCTGGCTGACGGGCAGCGGCATCTACAAGGAGGAGCAGTTCGATGAGGATCGCCGGCGGCTGACGGATTTTTATCAAGGCCGGGGCTACATCGATTTTGAGATCCTCAAGGTTGAGCAGGAAATTGTCGGCGACCGAGAGATGGTGCTCAAGATTCACGTCAAAGAGGGGCAGCAATACCAGGTCGGCACGATCAGCTTCCAAGGAGCCACGATGCTGAATACAAATGTCTTGCAGCCTGGCTTCGACCCCGGCCCGCTGCCGCCCAAAGGGCCGGAGCGTTCCGAATGGTACGCCGCCAAGGATTTGAACCGCCGGTTCAGGATGAAAGAGGGCGACATCTTCACGCCCGGCGGACTGTCCGCGAACAACATGGTGGTGGAGGACTTCTACGGCACCAAAGGCCACATCGACGTCCGGTCGGGCAGCCGCAACTTGGCCGTCTCCAAGATTCCCAACACCGAACGCGGCACGATTGACATCGAGTATCAGGTCAACGAGGGCCAGACGTCTTACATCGAAAAGATTCAGATTCGCGGCAACACCAAGACCAAGGACCGCGTGATTCGTCGCGAACTGGCGGTGTCGCCCGGTGAGACGTTCGACATGGTGCGGGTGAAGCTCAGCGAGCAGCGTTTGAAGGGGTTGCAATACTTCGACAAGGTGGATGCCCGTCCCGAGGACACCACTGTTCCGAACCGCAAGGACCTGGTCATTGGCGTGGAGGAAAAGAACACCGGCAACGTCTCGCTCGGCGCCGGGTTCAGCACGATTGATTCTATTGTTGGCTACGTTGAGTTCACCCAGGGCAACTTCGACGTCGGCAACCCGCCTTACTTCACGGGGGGGGGGCAGAAATTCCGCGCGCGCGTCCAGGTCGGTTCCCAGCGGCAAGATTACACCATGTCGTTTGTTGAGCCGTGGTTTCTCGGGCGTAAGTTGTCGTTGGGGGTGGATCTTTACCGCCGCGAATTGGACTTCCAAAGCTTGGAAAATCTCTACGATGAAGAGCGGACGGGCGCGAAAGTGAGTTTGAGCCGGGCGCTGGGAAGCGACTTCTTCATCGGCAGTGTGAGCTACAATGTTGAGCAGGTTGGTATCGTTGATGTTTCGACCGATGCCCCACCGGATGTCGTCGCTGAGGAGGGCCGCTCATTGTTGTCGAAGTTCGGCGCCTCGCTGGCCTACGATACCCGCAATAGCGTTCAGCTGCCCGACCGCGGTCAACGGACGGAATTGTTCGGTGAAATAACAGGTGGACCCTTTGGGGGGGATGAGGATTACTACAAACTGGAACTCCGGACCGCTTGGTATTTTCGTGGTCTGTTTACCGGCCATGTGTTGGAATTGGTGGGGCGCGTCGGCGTGGCTGACGGGTTGGCCGGCGATGATGAGGTGCCTTTCTACGACCGGTATTACCTCGGCGGTCTGACCTCTTTGCGTGGCTTCCAATACCGCGAGATTGGTCCGCGCCAGCTGCTCGTTTCAGGAACCGCATATGAGCCGGTCGGCGGCAATACCTATTGGTTCAGCACGGCCGAATACAGCGTCCCTATTATCGATCGCCTGCGTTTTGCCTTGTTTTACGACATCGGCATGGTTTATCCCGGTGCCTTCAGCTTCAGTCCTGACCCGTCGCTCGACCCCACCAACGGCGGCGGCTATGACACCGGCAGCTTCGCTGACAACTGGGGCGTCGGCCTGCGTTTGAACCTGCCCATCGGACCGTTACGCCTCGATTACGGCTTCCCCATCAACGTCCCCACGGGGGTCAGCGACAACGGCCGTTTCCAATTCGGGGTCGGCTACACCCGCGATTTCTGATAGATTCCAATTATGAAACAAACGGTAAAAATAATTCTGTCATTGCTCGTCGTCACCTCTGTGTTGGGCGCGGTCTCCGCTTCGGCCCAGGGGCGTATTGCCACTGTGGACCTTAAGAAAGTGTTCGACGGCTATTGGAAGACCAAACAAGCGGACGCTGCCTTGAAAGAGCGCGGTGCAGAACTTGAGAAAGAGTTCAAGGCTATGATGGATGACTACAAGAAGGCCAAGGAGGAATATGGCGACTTGTCGTCCGCCGCCAACGATCCGGCCGCAAGCGATGTGGGGCGGGAACGCAAGAAGAAGGAATCGGAAGAAAAGCTGCGCAGCATCAAGGACCAGGAAGAGGCTATGCAAAAGTTTCAGGCGCAGGCCCGCTCGACAGTGGATGAGCAGCGCCGCCGGATGCGTGACAATATCCTGACTGAGGTGCGCAAGGCGATTGACGGTAAAGCGAAGGTGGAAGCTTACACCCTGGTCATTGATGTGGCCGCCGAAACGGTCAACGCCACGCCCGTCGTTCTTTTCAGCCTGGGTGATAACGATATCACTGATGCGGTGCTTGCTCAAATCAATGCTAATACTCCGCCTGAGGCCTTGAAGGACAAGGTTGACGACAAGAAGTAAGCGCCAAGCTGCCTGAATAATTTGCGCCGCTCAGACAGAGTCTCAACTCTGGCTGGGTCGTTTTGCGGGCTTGTCGTAGAACAATTCGTGTGCCTCCCGCAGAATATCGGGAAGGCGTGCGGCGAAAGGGCTTTGTGCCAGTGCTCGCTTCAACTCATCGGAGTCGGGCACGCTTGCGTTGGCTCCGGGAAACCAATGCTCCGCTTGGCCGAGGAGATTGTAGCGCATCTTCGCCCACCCGGTGATCCCGAACGCCTTCGCGTAGGTCCAAAGACGCAGGATTTCGAGCACATTGACCCTGCCGGGCAGTTGGTCGTAGTTGGGGATGCCCTTGAACCAGTTGGCACACCAGTCTTCGCCAAGCGTCTGGCGCATCTCGGCCCGTAGACGTTTTTCGATGGGCGCCATCACCTCAGCCGCGTTGGGGTAATGCTCCAACGCGGCGATGTGTTCGTCGAAATCGGTTGGCCGCGCTGCGCCGAGGCTGAGCGTATGAACCTCTGGGCGGGCAAGGCAGTAAAGATTGTTGAACTGCATGGGTGACAGCGGTGCGCAAAGCTCTACGAGCTTGGGCGGTGGTTCATAGAGTTTGCCGCCCTTGTCGTTCGGGCTGATGATAAACACCCCCATGTCGAGCCGCCGCGCGGCTTCCACGGCGGACCAGTTCAGGTCGTTGACGAAATACCAGTGCAGGTTCACGTAATCGAACTCGCCCGTGTTCACCGCTGCAAGGATTTCATTCGGGCTGGCGTGGGTGGAGAAGCCGATGAACCGGGCGCGTCCCTCGCGTTGGATTTTTCGGGCCATCTCCAGGCAGCCGCCCTTGCGCAACGACCAGCCGAGCAGTTTTTGGTTGTTGATGCCATGCAGGGAAAGCAGGTCCACGTGCTCCAACTTGAGGTGATCCATGGAGCGGTTGAAAGTATCCAGAAAGACCTTCGGATCTTCATGGGGGGCGACTTTCGTCTGCACGATCATTTTGTCGCGGGGCAAACGGGGAAGGATGCGGCCTAATTGCATCTCGGACGACCCGTAACCGCGGGCCGTTTCGATGTGGTTGATGCCTAGCTCCAACGCGCGCTCAACGGTGGCCTCCAAATTGGCCTGATTGTCTGGGGGGACTTCGTTGGGATGTACATCCTGCCACTTGTATTGGCAGCGCATCCCCCCGCAGGAGAATACTGGCATGCTCAATTCCGTTCGGCCAAAGCGGCGGTATTCCATGGGCCGAATATGCCTGAGACGTTACCGGGTGCAAACACTTGCCCGGGGACGGACCCTCGCGTTGTATTCGTGACCGATTACTAGGGCGCTTGCGCAGAATTCCGGCTAAACCGGCGTTGACACCCGGCTACCCCCTCACTACGCTCGCGTTGGATTCATCCTCTCAACACACCATGTTGATTCGCATTAGCCTCATCGTTGCCGTGGTCGCCGGATTGGCGGTCGCAGTGATTAACTTCGTTCAAGTCAAAGAAGTCATTACCACCACTCGGAATGACCTCAACACCACCAGCAATACCTTGGTCACCACACAAGCGGACTTGAGCAAGACCAAGAAGGCGCTCAAGGGCACTGAAGCGGAACTCGCTTCGACCAAGGAGACGCTCCGTACCACCGAAGAGGCACGGGCCGCCGCAGATGACAGGGCCGATTCCAATGAAAAGCGCGCTAACCAGCTCGCCGCTCAATTGAAGACCACCACCCAGGAACGGGATGTGGCTCAAGGTGAATTGGCTGCCTGGGAGGCGCTTGGAATTTCAGTCGATGGCGTTAAAGGGAAGCTCGTTGAGCTGAAGGAAGCCCACGAGGAGATCTTGGCTCAGAAGGATGAAATCACCGTGTTGAGCCGCTCACTGGTTCGTGCCACCAACCAGTTGGCCTTGCTCATTGATCCTGAGTTCAAGGTCAAGTTGCCCGAGGGGCTGAAGGGCACGGTCGTGGTTTCCGATCCTAAGTGGGACTTCGTGGTGCTCGACATCGGCGAGGACCAGGGCGTGCTGGAAAAGGGCGAGTTGCTCGTCAACCGCGACGGCAAGCTCGTTGCCAAGGTTCGCGTTTTCCGCGTCGAAAAGAATCGCGCTATCGCCAACCTCGTCGGTGGTTGGAGGATTGGTGATATCGCTGAGGGTGATAAGGCGATTCCCGCCTTTTGAACATGCGCCTGATTTACTCCTTGCTGCTGGTCGCAGCCGCATTATTGCTCGCGGGTTGTGCGTCGACCGAGTCCGAAAACGCTTCTGCGCGGCCGTGGAATTCCCCGAAAGGTTGGGAGGGCGGTTTGCCTTCCGGAATGACTGAGGGGCGCTAGTTGACTTTGGCTGGCCCAGTTACTTCGCTACTTCCACGCACCGTGTTTCTCGGATCACGGTGATCCTGATTTGCCCCGGATATGTCAGTTCACTCTCAATTTTCTGGGCGATATTTCTCGCCAAGGCGAACGACTGCTCGTCGCTGGCTCGATCGGGTTGAACGAAGATGCGCAGTTCTCGTCCGGCTTGCACAGCGTAGGCTTTCTCGACTCCGGGGAACGACATGCCGATGCGCTCCAGATCCTCAATGCGCTTGAGGTAAGTCGCCATGCTCTCGGAGCGGGCACCTGGCCTTGAGGCGCTGATGGCATCGGCCGCGCTCACCAGGATTCCCAGCGGCCCGATGGGCTCAACGTCGTTATGGTGGGAGGCAATCGCATTGACCACCTTGTCATGCTCGCCGTGGCGTTTGGCGAAGTCCGCTCCAACCACAGCGTGCGGCCCCTCAACTTCATGGCCAAGGGCCTTGCCGATGTCATGCAATAGGCCGCAACGGCGCGCCAAGGTTTCATCGATTCCCAATTCTGCGGCCATTAATCCCATCAGTTGGGCCACTTCGACCGAGTGATTGAGGATATTTTGGGAATAGCTGCGCCGGAAATGGAGGCGGCCCAATAACTTCACGATCTCGGAGTGGAGCGGGGGAACATTTGCCCGGTGAACCGCCTCTTCGCCCAGTCGCATGATGGACTCCTCCATCTCTTGGGAAACTTTTGCCACGACCTCCTCGATGCGGGTGGGGTGAATGCGGCCGTCCTGGATTAGTCGTAGCATTGTCTCCTTGGCGATCTCCCGTCGCACGGGGTCGAAGGAGGATAGCACAACCGCATTGGGTGTGTCGTCAATCAACACCGTGACGCCGGTGGCAGCTTCAAACGAGCGGATGTTGCGACCTTCGCGCCCGATGATGCGGCCCTTGATTTCGACGTCCTGCAGGGCAATCGTGGCGGTGGTGGTTTCCGCGGTGTGGTCGCTGGCGTGGCGTTGGATGGCCACGCTGATGATCTGCCGGGCCCGTTCCTCCGCCTTGTCCTTGGCTTCCTCGACGATGCTGCGTGATAGTTTGCTCGCATCGCGTAATGCCTCCGCCTCGATCTCCTTCAGGAACTGCTGCCGTGCCTCTGCCACGGTGATGCCGGCGATACTCTGGAGCTGGTCACGCCGCTGACGGGTTAAATCGGTCAGCTCGCGCTGCTGCGTGTTGATGTCTTCCGTCTGTTTCTTTAACTGGTCCTCCCGTTCGTCCAGGGTCCGCTCCGCTTTCATGACGCGCTCAAGCTGCGAATTGAGCAGCCCCTCGCGCTCGGTCAATCGACGCTCGCGCTCCACGTGTTCCTTGCGGAGTTCGGTGAAGGATTCCTCGGTTTCTCGGCGGAGTTTGAGGGCCTCCTCGTTGGCGGCAAGACGGGACTTGCCGAGGATTTCGTCCGCCTCGCGGCGGGAGTGGATAAGCATCTCCTCGGCTCGCTGACGATTGGCGATGGCAGCAGTTCGGTTGCGCCACCACAGCGCTGCAAAAACCAACCCTGCGCCTAACGCAAAGCCGGAGGCGACTTCAAAAATGTTGATTGTCGAAAACATTCACCAGCCGTGCCGGGTCAGAACTCCAACCAGTGCGACGGTGTTAATATGCAATTCAAACGGACGTCATGCGGCTCGACGGGGAGAGCAGGGGTCAATTGGATGTCGAACGCTACTCCGCACGTTTTGCCGGACACGGTCGCCAAGAGTCGGTCGTAGAAACCCTTGCCCCGACCCAAGCGGTGGCCGTGCCAATCAAAAGCTAACCCGGGCACCAACACCAAGTCCAGCCGCTTCGGGTCCGCAACACTACAGAACCCTGACGGCTCCAAAATCCCATATCTGCCGGCCTGGACATCGTTTACGGGATGGCGGATCACCGCAGCTTCATAGCTCCCGGCTTCGGACACGAACCGGGGCAGGGCAACCTGCTTGCCGGCTTGGAGGCCCAGTTCAGCCAGCGGCCAGATGTCGGGCTCGTCCTGCCGCGGGGCGAACAGCAAGACTGATTTCGCGCTGGTCCAAACGGGCAGGGCAACCAGCTTTGCCCGGATGTGGCGTGCCGCTGAAGTCTTTTGCACCCTACTCAGCGCTTGCAACTCGCCGCGCATCGCTTGGCGCAGTGCTGGTTTTGTCGTGGAGACAGGTTCGGACATGGGGTCACTGGGGTTTGTCTTTGCGGGCGGCGCCTAATTGCGCCCGCCATTTTTCCACCCGCTCCTTGATTTTCTTCTCCACCCCTTGGTCGGTGGGCTCGTAATACCGTTTGCTGGCTCCGAGGTAATCCTGCGCCACAAAATGATCCGGGTGCGCGTGGGCGTATTCATAGCCCTGGCCGTGCCCCAAACGTTTCGACCCTTGGTAATGTCCGTCGCGCAGGTGTTCGGGCACCGGCAACGTTCGGCCGGAGCGCACATCTTCCAGCGCGGCATCGATGGCCGCATAGGCGCTGTTGCTCTTGTTGGCGGTGGCGATGTAGATCGTGGCTTCCGCCAGCGGAATGCGCGCCTCGGGCCAGCCGACGAACTCCGCCGCTTGCATGGCGGCGTTCGCCAGCACCAGCGCCATCGGGTCGGCGAGGCCGACGTCCTCGGCGGCACAGATCACGATGCGCCGGGCGATGAAGCGGGGGTCTTCCCCGGCATGTATCATTTTCGCCAGCCAGTAAAGCGCCGCGTCGGCATCGCTGCCGCGCATGGATTTGATGAAGGCAGAAATCGTGTCGTAATGCGCATCGCCATCCCCGTCATACACCACCGCCTTCTTCTGGATGCTCTGTTCCGCCGCGGCCAGATCGATGTGGATTGCGCCATTTTGCTGCGGGGGCGTCGTGAGCGCCGCGATTTCCAGCGCATTCAGTGCTTTGCGTGCATCGCCGTCGGCTACGGTGGCGAGATGCTTCAAGGCCTCGCCGTCGGCCTGAATCTTCAGGTAGCCGAGACCGCGCTCCTCATCAGCCAACGCGCGCTGGAGCAGGGCGAGCAAATCTTCTTCGGTCAGCGGTCGCAACTCGAAGATTTGCGAGCGCGAGACCAACGGTGAGTTGACGAAGAAAAATGGGTTGTGCGTCGTGGCGCCGATCAGCCGGATGACCCCGCTTTCCACATCCGGCAGCAGCACGTCTTGCTGGGACTTGTTGAAACGATGGATCTCATCCACGAACAGGATGGTCGGTTGCCCGGTGTTTTGGAGCCGGTGGGTCGCCGCGGAGAGCACCCGGCGCATGTCGGCCACATTTGATTCCACCCCGCTCAGCCGCTCGAAGCGGCTTTTGGTTTGCTGCGCGATGATCTGCGCCAGCGAGGTTTTGCCCGTGCCGGGCGGACCGTAGAAGAGGAGCGATTGGATGCGATCCGCCTCGATCGCCCGGCGGAGCAACTGTCCCGGCCCGATGATGTGCGCTTGCCCCGTGTATTCGGCGAGCGAACGCGGGCGCATGCGGGCGGCCAGCGGTTGATGCCGGGTTGGCCCGACCGCTGGAGCGGTGGGCGCTTCCTCCGGTGCCGGAGGGGACCCGAATAGATCATCGCTCGCCATGCCTGACGCTAGCAACTTGCCCCCGATTGCCCAAAAAGAATTCGTTGGCCACCTGGCAGATTACGAACATCATCCGTTCATGCATTCTCCCGCTCGGCTCTGTGTCCGCAGCGTCCTCGCGCTGGGGCTGATCTGCATCGCTGGCTTGGGCTGTCAGCATGCGCCGCCCGCCAGCTCGCTCGCGCCGCCCGATTCTTCCAGGTGGGAGCAGGATATCCAGAGGTTTGAGGAAGCCGACCGCACGTCGCCGCCGCCACGCAACGGCATCCTGTTCGTCGGCAGTTCCAGTATCCGCCTGTGGCGGACGCTGGCGCAGGACTTTCTGGGAAAGCCCGTATTCAATCGCGGCTTCGGAGGATCGCAACTGGCCGACTCGGTGAACTTTGCTGATCGGATCATCATCCCTTACGCTCCCAAGCAAGTGGTAATCTACGCCGGGGTGAACGACCTCCACGCGGGCAAGTCGGCCGATGCGGTCTACGGGGATTTTGTCGCGCTGGTCTCCAAGATCCATCGTGAGTTGCCCAAGGCGAAGGTGCTCTTCATCGCGCTTTCCACCAACCCGTCGCGCTGGGCGGAGGTGGAACAGGTCCGCGAGGTCAATCGCCGCGCCGCCGACTATTGTCGGCAGCGGGATTGGATCACGTTCGTGGACACGTTCAGTCTGATGCTCGATGCGGAGGGCAGGCCGTTGCCGGATATTTTCGTCGCAGACAAGTTGCATATGAACTCCAAGGGGTACGCGATCTGGCGGGAGGTTATCGCTCCGCACCTGCTGGATTGAGGCCAGTGACTGCGCGCCCGCGCTCCAAGCTGGGCAGGTGTGTCTGCTCAATTCAGGACACGAAAAAGCCCGCTGAACCAGTTCAGCGGGCTTGGAAAGAGCCCCACCCGTGCCGTGTTCAACAGTTCCTTTGAACTGCTTTGGTATATATGGGACGCGCCGGTGGAATTTCGACTTCCAGTAAAGGCCTGTCGGCCAGCTACCGAGCGTATTGTCCCATGTCTGCAATTTACGGTCAAAGGACGTGGTTAAGAATCACGCGCATAGGCAGGGAAATTGTTTTTTCTAAAGAGCGTCGCGGGCAAACCGACCTGAAACCTTCCCGCACTATCTGACGCCACTATCCGCTCACGAGACCGGATGAACAAGCACTTTCTTGCTCAGCTTGTTTCATGCCGCCGTAGCTGTTCCTCGTGAATTTGCCCCATCAAAAAAGTGGGTCGTTGACCCTCGGCTGGGCGGTCTCGAACCCCGAACTCGCCCGACCTTTGGTGGGCAAGCTCGGGCGTGGTGTGCCTGTGCAGCGCGCGTGCGGAAACACATTGAAATAAGGCTCGCAGTTTCGGCGGCGATTCGGACACTGACGGCCCATGAGCGAGCAAGCACATGGAACTTCAGGTTCCACCTCCGTCCCACATTCCACGGAGCGGCCATTTCATCTGCCGATTGAAGGTTTTCAGGGGACGCCGGAAGAGATCGAGCGTCAATGGTTCGAGACGGTTTATAAGGGACGAGGCGACTCCATGGACCAACTCACCTGGCGTGCCGTCATCATGGGTTCCATTCTGGGGGGGGTGCTCTCACTGACGAATCTCTATATCGGTCTCAAAGCGGGCTGGGGCTTTGGCGTGGCCATCACGGCGTGCATCCTTTCCTATGCCATCTGGACGACGTTCGTGAAGCTCGGCCTGGTGCGTACGCCGATGACCATCTTGGAAAACAACTGCATGCAATCCACGGCCAGCTCGGCCGGATATTCCACGGGTGGCACGTTGGTCTCGGCCTTCGCCGCCTACATCCTCCTTAACGGGCAGCCCTTGCCGGTCGGACTCACGCTGGCCTGGGTGTTTTTTCTCGCCGTGCTCGGCGTGACGATGGCGGTCCCCATGAAACGGCAGATGATCAACGTGGAGCAATTGCGCTTCCCCAGTGGCATCGCGGCCGCCGAAACCTTGCAGGCCTTGCATTCGCACGGTGACAAGGGCATTCGCGCCGCGCGGGCCCTGGGCCTTTCAGGAGTTCTGGCCGCGCTGGATAAATTCTGGGCCGAGGGATTGCCCTTTGTGGATCATCTTTTGGCGAAGTGGTTCCACTCTACGGTTCACTTGGCCAAATACTCCAGCGCAGGCTTGATTGAAAAACTTCAAGTTGCGGTGCTTGGGCAGGGGAGCTTCGATGTCTGGAAAGGCCGGACGGTCATCTTTTCCTGGGACGCCATCTTTGTTGCTGCCGGCGCCATTACGGGTCTGCGGGTCTGCGCCACGATGTTGATCAGCGGCACCCTCTGTTGGGCGGTCTTTGTGCCCATCATGCAACAGAAGGGGGTCATCGTCGGTTCGGGCTTTCGCGAAATCGTGCAATGGACGCTGTGGGGCGGCACGGCCTGCATGGTGTCGGGCGGCATTCTGAGTTTCTTGTTGCAGTGGAAGAGCGTGCTGCGTGCGTTTCGCAGCTTGGGCGGCATTTTTGGTCGTGGCTCGGCCAGGATGGACACCATGGATGCCATTGAAACGCCGATGTCCTGGTTTGCCGTTGCTCAGTTCATCTCCCTCATCGCGTTGGCCTGGCTGGCGCACGCGTCGTTTGGCATGCCGTGGTGGCAAAGCGTGCTGGCGGTGATTCTCTCATTCTTCCTGGCGCTGGTGGCCTGCCGCATCACGGGCGAGACCGACACCACCCCGATTGGTGCTATGGGCAAGGTGACACAACTGACCTTTGGGGCCATCAATCCCGGCAATGTGAATGTGAACTTGATGGCGGCCAACATCACGGCGGGCTCCGCCGGATCAGCTGCGGATTTGCTGACCGATCTGAAAAGCGGCTATTTGCTTGGCGCGCATCCACGCAAACAGTTCCTCGCCCAGTTCGCGGGCATCTTCATCGGCACGCTGGTGACGGTGTCAGCCTTCTCCGTGTTGGTGCCCCGGGCTGACGTTCTGGGGTCGGAACAGTTTCCGGCGCCGGCGGCGCAGACGTGGAGCGCGGTGGCCAAAGCCTTGAGCAAGGGCCTTGAAGCATTGGAACCGGTAAAAGTCTGGTCCATCGTCATTGGCGGCGCTGTGGGTGTCTTGTTTTCCGTGCTCCCGTTGATTTTTCCCAAGCAGGCCAGGTATCTGCCTTCGGCGGCAGCATTCGGGTTGTCGTGGGTGTTCGACTGGTATTACAGCCTGCTTTTTTTCCTCGGGGCCCTCTTGGGCTGGGTTGTTGAGAAGAAGTGGCCGCCGGTCTCCAAGGAATACACCTTCCCGGTGGCTTCGGGCATCATCGCCGGAGGTTCGCTGATGGGGGTGGCGTTGATCTTCGGCGAGAACGGACCCGACATGTGGAACGCCTTCTGGCCAAAGATCCGCGCGCTCTTGCCGTTTTAGCAGCCGCAGCGTTGCGGCTGGCAGCGTTGCGGCTAGCTTAGCGCCGCCGTCACAATCTCCTGCGCCTCCGCGATGAGGCTGTCGAGGTGCGCGGTGCCCTTGAAACTTTCCGCGTAAACTTTGTAGATGTTCTCCGTGCCGGAGGGCCGCGCCGCAAACCACCCGTTCGCCGTGCACACCTTCAAGCCGCCGATGTCGGCGTTGTTGCCGGGGGCGCGCGTGAGCTTGGCGGTGATGGGGTCGCCCGCGAGCGTGCTGGCTTTCACGGCTTCGGGTGTCAGTTTCTTGAACGCCTTCTTCTGTTCGGGCGTGGCGGCGGCATCGATGCGCTTGTAACTCGGCGCGCCGAACTTCGCCGTGATCTCCGCGTAATGCTGGCCGGGATCCTTGCCCGTCGTCGCGCAGATCTCTGCCGCCAGCAGGCCGAGAATCAAGCCGTCCTTGTCCGTGCTCCACACGCTGCCGTCGCGGCGCAGGAAACTGGCTCCGGCGCTCTCCTCGCCGCCGAAGCACACGCTGCCGTCGAACAAACCGGGCGTGAACCATTTGAAGCCCACGGGCACCTCGATGAATTTGCGTCCGAGGTTGGTGACCACGCGGTCAATGATGCTGCTGCTGACGAGCGTCTTGCCGATCGCCGAGGTGGACTTCCAATCCGGCCGGTGCGTGAGCAGGTAGCGGATCGCCACCGCCAGATAATGGTTCGGATTCAACAGGCCCGACGACGGCGTGACGATGCCGTGACGGTCCGCATCGGGATCGTTGCCGAACGCAACGCTGAACTTGTCCTTCAATCCGACCAGGCTCGCCATCGCATACGGACTGGAGCAATCCATGCGGATTTTTCCATCGTGATCCACCGTCATGAAGCTGAAGCGTGCGTCCACCTTCGTGTTCACAAGGGTGATGTCTAGGCCGTACCGCTGCTTCACGGGTTCCCAGTAGGGCAGCGAGGCGCCGCCGAGCGGGTCGATGCCGATGCGCACGCCGGCTGCCTTGATGGCGCCCATGTCAATGACCTCGCCGAGCGTGTTCACGTAGGGCGTGATGAAATCGTATGGGTGCGTGTTGCTGGCCTTGAGCGCGGATTCATAGCTGAGGCGCGTCACTGCCCGGTTGCCGTCCTTGAGGATTTCGTTCGCGCGATTCTGCACCCAGCCCGTGATGTCCGTGTCCGCCGGGCCGCCATTGGGTGAATTATATTTGAACCCGCCGTCCTCGGGCGGATTGTGCGACGGCGTGATGACGATGCCATCCGCCAGGCCGTCCTTGCGCCCGCGATTGTAAGTCAGGATGGCGTGCGAGATGGAGGGGGTGGGCGTGACACCGTCGTTCTGCTGGATGAAGGTCTCCACCCCGTTGGCCGCGAGCACTTCCACGGCGGTGCGCTGGGCGGCGTTGGAGGCGCCGTGCGAATCCTTGCCGATGTAAAGCGGGCCGCTGATGCCTTTGCCCTTGCGATATTCGCAGATGGCTTGCGTGGTCGCCAGGATGTGCGCCTCGGTGAACGTGCCGTTGAACGGCGTGCCGCGATGGCCGCTGGTGCCGAAGCTGACCAGCTGGTTCGCGTCGGTGACGTCGGGTTTCAGGTTGTAATAGTTCGCCTCCAATTTGGAGACATCCATAAAGAGGCTTGCGGGTGCAGGCTTGCCGGCGAGCGGGTTGGTTGCCATGCATTCAGCGAATCACGTTGGGCTGAAGCTGTAAAGTTGAAGTTCTTTCGGCCGCTTCTGAACACGGAATGGGAAAAGGGCCTTACGCTAATTTCACTAATTGGCGCGAATGAAGGTGGTTTGAATCGGTGCAGATCCGCGCCATTCGCGCAAAAACTTTTTGATCTCAACCTAAAACGGTCAACGTTTTTTTAACATGGCCCCGATGTGGCAGCGGGCAGTGGAATGCCCGTCCTGCCTTGCCGCCCGCGTGGTCAGCAACCCTTCGGGCAGGGCTTGCTCTACCTAGCGAGCCGTCGTCGCCTGACACGCGGATGTGCGGATGTTTCCGGCGATACATGATTGCCACACCAGGCTCGGGGCGCGTGGATGACAATGCGCGCTACCTGTGTCTCCGCCGCAACCAGCGACAGGCGATTAAATCTCCCGCAG
>Ga0075471_10000358_pt1 | contig 27275 bp, 16 predicted proteins | sample DEB19_08_DNA_2_FD_74787 | JGI IMG/M metagenome (GOLD analysis project Ga0075471, IMG submission 74787) | Aqueous microbial communities from the Delaware River and Bay under freshwater to marine salinity gradient to study organic matter... | ecosystem: Environmental > Aquatic > Marine > Coastal ...
AATGGTGCAATATTTGCATATACTCTTGCATTAGTGTAATATAAATTATTAACTTCTGATACATTTGCTGTGGTAAGAAGTGGTGCTATATTTGCATATACTCTTGAATTGGTATAGTAAAGGTTATTTACTTCATAAACATTTGCGGTTGTCAACAATGGTGCAATATTTGCATATACTCTTGCATTAGTGTAATATAAATTATTAACTTCTGATACATTTGCTGTGGTAAGAAGTGGTGCTATATTTGCATATACACGTGCATTACTATAAAATAATTTAGTTGTTTCTGTAACATTACCTGAATCAGTTATTGTGGGAGCAACTGATCCACTTGGAGCCAAAACTGTGAATACACCACCCGAATCTTGTATTCTTAAATTACCGAGAGTAATGGTTGATGCATCTACAATTAGATTTTTAACGTAGATATTGGAAACTTTATTTGTTTCGCTACCTATGTGTATATTATAAGAACTATTAGGAATAATGTTAGATTGTAGATGTAACAAATACTGGGTAACATTCGCAGATACTCTTGTATTTGTATAGTATAGATTAGAAGAACCTTCATTAATATTATCAGTAACTGCAATGGCGCTAATATTGATATTTCCTGCTGATAATAAAGCTAGATTTGCTCTAAATGTACCAAGAGTCTGATCATATAATAGTGTTTGGTCGCCTGCACTTACAGCTTCTCTAACTCTTACATTAGTAAAATATAAGTTATTAAGTTCAGCAACATTGGCAGTAGTTAAATCTGCAACATTGGATTTAAGATTTAGTAATCCTATAACATTGGAATATACTCTAGCATTTGTATAATAAAGATTGTTAACCTCAGATACATTAGCGGTAGTCAATAACGGTGCTATATTAGAATATACTCGCGCATTAGTATAATAAAGATTATCAATCTCAGTAACGTTTGCGGTGGTCAATAGTGGCGAAATATTAGCATAAACTCTTGCATTCGTATAGTAAAGATTAACACCTTCAATAACGTTACTAGTATTCAAATCTGCAACATTTGCTTTTAAATCTAATAATCCTATAACATTAGAATAAACTCTTGCATTAGTATAATAAAGATTATTTACTTCAGAAACATTACTAGTTGTAAGAAGAGGCGCTATATTAGCATATACTCTAGCATTCGTATAATAAAGATTATCTAGTTCTGCAATGTTTGCTGTAGTCAATAATGGTGCGATGTTAGCATATACTCTGGCATTCGTATAATAAAGATTAACGCCTTCAGAAACATTATTTGTGTTTAAATCTGCAACATTTGCTTTTAAATTAAGCAAACCTATTACATTTGAATAAACTCTAGCATTCGTATAATAAAGATTACCTACTTCAGCTATGTTGAAAGTAGTTAATACAACTTGTCCATTGGCTCCATTAATATTGGCTACATATTCCTGTGCTACATTGGTTATTGTTATAATTCCAGTTAATTCATTATATGATGCACTACCTGCTACAGAAATCGCCTGTCTTGCTCTAGTATTTGTAAAGTACAAATTGGCAGCATGCTCTTTGACATTAGCTGTAGAAAAAGATGAAATAAAAGAGCCAGTATTAACAGATTTACTAGTGTTTGATTGAACAACATACACTAGATCTGAACTATTAACCGAGTTGGCTCTTTGTAATTCTGTAAGTTTTTGTTTCGCCATTTGTACTTTTCAGGCTAAAGAGAAGAAGGGAGGGAGATAAACTCCCCTATAAAATTATTCCTGAGGTACAGGCTCAGGTATAACTTCTACCCAATTCACAGTATCTTCATCCCAACGATACATTTTTTTGCCTTCCCCCATTCCTGCGTCTGCTGGCATTGCCACGGGTGCTTCCCAATTGCAATTAGTTTCATTTAGAATCCAACTTGCAAAAGGTTTAGGAGGAATAAAAGCATCTCTAAATGGATCGAATGTATATCCGATTCCAGCATAATTTTTTCTCATATTTCCATTATAGCTGGTTTGTTTCCATCTGGTATTACCACCTAACAAACCTTTACAAAAAGAAATACCTACTTCTTCAGACTCATTTCCACTGCTATCCAAGCAATCTCTGTTACCCACAACAATTACTTGAATAACTTTATTATCATCATCTAATTGAGCAAAATGTGCCATGTTAAACTCCTTGTTAATTAACTTAATTATTTATTAGACTCTAAAGCAGTGATTCTTGCTTGTAAGTCGTTTATCATAATTTGCTGTTCTTGAACAGCTTTTATTAAAAGAGGGACAAGTTTATCATATTCCAATGTCCAATATTCATCAGAATTGAAGATTGGTAAAAGAGTTTCTTGGTCCCTAACTGCATTAACGACATATGGTACTTGATTTATAACTTCTTGCGCTATTAACCCTGTCCATACACCTCTTGCATTTTTATTATTGAATGACCTATCTGAAGGATCATTCCAAGTAAAATCTACTACTCTTAAATTATTTACAACATTTACAGCATTTACTACAGTATTTGCAACATTTTCTTTTAATCGAATATCTGACGATGTGGTAATTGATTGATTACCAATGTATGTAGTTCTTGTACCACTACCACTAGAATAAGAGGAAATATAAGGATTAGTATTTGCATCTGAGGTAATATATATACCTCCAGTGACCAATATATTACCAACTATATGAGCGTGTTCAGTAGGATTAGTAGTGTTGACTCCAAAAAATCCTATATCTGTAAATACAAAATTACAAGATCCTGCCTTAATAGTTGTGTTATTAGTCGAAGATGGCTGAACTAATACTGATCCGGTGCTATTTACCAAATTGCCCGTCAAGGCCAAACTTGGGAAAGTTGCTAATCCCCCATCATTAAAATAATAATTAGTTGTGCCTGCTCTAATTATAGTATTGGTATCATTTGTATATTCTAAAACAGTTGCATTATTAGCACCAAACGAAATGTTCCCTGATACTGTTAAATTAGGAACATTAAATATCCCAGTGTCACTAAAAGTATATGAATAAGTTCCAGATTTAATTATGGAATTCGTTCCACCTGTACTAGTTAATAGATCCCCGCCTGATAGGCTATAGATATTTGCTATTCGTATATTACCGAGTAATGCATATCCTTGATCAGAAAACGTGAAATCTGTAGTTCCTGATCTTATGATAGTATTATTATCATTTGTTCCAGTAAGGGAAGTGATATTTCCTAGATTAAATGTACCACCTACACTAACATTACCGGTAACTACTACTTGTGCTGCTAAAATATTAGCATTGTATGTTGCCATACCGGTTAATGAAGCTGAAGCACTTATATTAGTTAGAGCAGATCCATCCCCAAATATTTTGCCTGCCAACACAACATTGGGTAATAATACATTGCCAGATGATAAAAATTGACTTAAATATGCTCCATGTCTAATTGTAGTATTTTGTGATGAAGTCACAGAAAGAGCAGTGCCACCTGTCGGTGTTATAATATTGGATACAAATAAATTTGTAGTAGTAATAGATGTTGCTGTAATATTCGCAGCTAATATGTTGCCTGTATAGGTAGCTATACTTGATAAATTAGCAGTGATACCAGTTAAAGCAGATCCATCCCCAAATATTTTTCCACCTAAAATAACATTAGGTAGTAGAACATTACCATTATCTAAGAATGAAGATGTAAATGGTCCTGTTTGAATATAAGTATTACTATCCGTAGCAAGTCTTACTACCACACAACCATTTAATGAAATAACGTTACCAACAGTTAAGTTGGATGCTCTAATTGTTCCTGTTATTATGTTAGCTGCTAGTATATTGCCATTGTATGTTGCCATACCTGCTAAACTAGCTGATACGCCTGTCAACCCAGAACCATCTCCATAAATCTTTCCACCTAATACTATATTAGGTAGTTCTACATTACCGTTATCTCTAAATATACTTTGGTAGCTACCTGCTTGAATAATAGTATTATTATCTGTACTTGTACGTAATAATACAGCACCAGTAGTACTGGTAAGATTCCCAACAAAACTATTTGCAGTAACAGTTCTAGCAGTTATATTAGATGCTAAAATATTACCATTATATGTTGCCATACCAGAAAGAGCTGCTGCTGGAACACCTGTTAATCCAACTGCGCTACCGTAGATTCCTCCAGTAACAACTAGATTCGGTAAAGTAACATTACCATCATCTGAGAATAATGAGGCAAACAACCCTGCCTTGATACGAACATTAGAATCTGAGGATGCAGTAATTAAATCTGCACCCAACATAGTATAGATATTGGAAACAAGAATATTTCCTAGTGTTGCTCTACCTGCATCAGTAAACGTATAATCTGTAGTGCCTGCTCTAATTATAGTGTTATTATCATTTGTTCCGGTAAATGTTGTTATATTACCTAAACTAAATGTACCTCCTACACTAACGTTTCCTGTAACTACTACCTGTGCTGCTAATATGTTGCCATTGTAGGTCGCCATGCCCGATAAACTAGCACCGCCACCTGCTGTTATACCTGTAAGTAATGCGCCATTACCTATAAAATAATTCGCTTGGATGTTTCCTACAATTGTTGCATTGCTTGTAACGACAAGATTACTAATCAATGCGTTACCATTGTATGTAGGTAGGGTAGTTAAATTAGCACTACCAGTTACTCCAGTTAAACCTGAACCATCACCAATAAATTTACCAGTTACTATTACATTACCAGCATTTATATTACCAGTATACGTACTAAGTATATTAATTACATTAGAATAAACTCTAGAATTAGTATAGTAAAGATTAGTTCCTTCACCTAAATTAGTAGTGCTAAAATTACTAATTGTAGACACCATATTAGCGATATTTGCAACATTAGCAAATCCTGCTACTGCCGAGCTACCACTAGCGCTAACCCAAGATCCATTAGCATAAAATTGTAATACGTCATCTGTAGAATTGTAAATTATATCACCTTCTTGAGGTGTGATATTTGCATTTCTATCAGTTGTAGAATATGATCTTAATCTTAAAACGGAGTTAGTTATTACAACAGCATTATTAGCTGTTAGATTAATATTTGTACCAGATTGAATTGTAGGTGTTCCGACACCTGTACTTATAAAACTATTAGCATATACATTGGTAGCAGTTACTGTCTGTGCTGTGATATTTGCAGCAAGAATATTTCCGTTGTAGACAGGCAATGTGGTTAAATTAGCAGCACCACCGCTGCCAGAAACTCCAGTTAGAGCTGATCCATCGCCGAATATTTTACCAACTATAACTACGTTAGGAAGTATAACATTACCAGTATCACTAAATATAGAATCAAATACCCCAGCATTAATAATTGTATTGGTATTATTTGTAAATCTTAATAAACTACCTGTAGGACTTAATACGTTGCCTACTGTAATATTGGAAGCAACTATAGTTTGTGCAGTAATATTAGCAGCAAGAATATTACCTTTATATGTTGCCATGCCGGCCAAGCTAACATTACCCGAACCTGATCCTATTCCCGTTAATGCTGAACCGTCACCAAAGAATTTTCCTGTTATGGTAATATTGCCTGCAGAAATATTACCAGTATAATTTTGTAATGTATTGATTACATTAGAATAAACTCTTGTATTTGTATAATAAAGATTAGAGCCTTCTGCTAAGTTTGTAGTAGTAAAGTTGCTAATGGTTGCTACCATGTTCGCCAAGTTAGCTACATTAGCAAATCCAGATGAAGCTATGGATGTAGGAACAAATGCTGTACCATTCCAAGAAAGTACTTGATTGGTAGTAATACCTGTTATATCTACATCCGATAATGTATTAATACTAGTAGTTGCTACTCTTGCATCCACCCTTGCATTTGTAAAATATAGATTTGATCCTTCTCTTAAATTAGTAGTAGTAAAGTTACTAATTGTTGCTACCATATTTGCAATATTTGCAACATTTGCTAAATTTGCAATAACTGCAGAATTTGAAAATTCAGTACTTCCTACTATAGGGGAACCAGGAGTCCAGGTAGAACCATTCCAAATAAGAGTTTGGCTAGGTGAAGCACCAGTAACGTCCACATCTGATAATGCATTAATACTAGTAGTTGCTATTCTTGCATCTACTCTTGCATTTGTAAAGTAAACATTGCCAGAAGTTGTATCGCCAGATTCAATTAAGTTAGAAGTAAAAACAGTACCAATATCACTAAAAGTGATAGTACCATTAGCAATATCATTACTACTAACTATAAAATCGGCAATATATCTAGATCTAGACATTTATTCCCCAATAGGTTTCTTATTATTTATTTTATGGGTGTGATGCTTTATATTCATCAAACTCTTTCTTGAGTTCTTGTATTGCTTTGATTAATACTGGAACAAGTTTATCATATTCCAAATGCCAGTATACATCTTTACCTAAAGAATCTATAGCATCTGGGATAGGTTGCATCGTAGTTTCATCTCTTACTGCATTAACCACAAACGGCACATGATTTATAACTTCCTGCGCTATTAAACCTGTCCAAGTTCCTCTTGCATTTTTATTATTAAAGGATGTATCAGTTGGATCATTCCAGTTAAAATCTACTACTCTTAGATTGCTGACTACATTCAATGCCGTAATAGAAGTATTAGATACATTAGTTTTTAATCTTATATCAGACGATGTGGTAATTGATTGATTACCAATGTATAATGTTGTTGACCCTGCACCGTTTGAAGCATCATCAATTAAAGTATTGGTGCTGCTATCTGCACCTATATACATTCCACTTGTAGCTAAACTAGTGTTGGAAACCAATCTACCAGTGTCTCTAAATGTGAAACTGTAACTTCCAGACAAAATAACAGTATTAGCATCTGATCTAGATGTTAGGTTACTAGATCCGCCTCCGTTCAAACTACCCGAAAGTGTAAGATTTGAAACTAATAAATTGCCGTTGTATGTTGGCAATATTGCTGCAATAGACCCACTGGAAATAGCTACATTAGATATTTGAGAGCCATCACCATATATTTTTCCTTGTACAACTACATTTGGCATTATAACGTTGCCGTTGTCCAAGAAAGAAGATGAATATGATCCAGCCAAAATTACAACATTTGTAGAATTAGGAATAACAGCAATATTACCACCCGATGGGGTTGTTAACCTATTATTAACAACTACAATACTTGCCGTAACATTATTTACTAACAAGTTACCATTGTATGTTGGCAAATTCAAACTAGCTGAGGATATATTAGATAATCCTGCAGCATCCCCGGTTAATCTTCCCTGTACTACAAGGTTTGGTACTACTATATTACCATCATCAGTAAAGGTAGATCTAAACAATCCGGCGACTATTGTTACATTATTTCCACCTGAAACAGCACTAATATTTGCTCCACTCGCTGTTCTTAACGAATTGGTGAACACAGTATTAGCAGTTACATTGTCTGCTAATAAATTACCACCATAGACAGCTAGACCTGCTACAGTTGCTACACCGGTCAATTGAGAGCCATCGCCGTAAATTTTACCACCGAGTATTATATTAGGTAGTAAAACATTACCTGTATCAAGGAAAGACGAGGTATAACCGCCTGCTCTTATTATGGTATTATTAGTTCCAGATGCACCTATTCTAGTATTTGCAGTAGATGTTCCTAAATGAACATTTGGAGCTAGAATAAATGATGTTGCAGTCACATTAACTGCCAACACATTACCACCATATACAGCAAACGCAGTAGGATCTATTGTTACACCAGTTAGCTTGGAACCATCACCATATATTTTTCCTTGAACTACTACATTAGGCAATAGAACATTACCATCATTTCTAAATGAGGTTTGATATGATCCAGCTGTTATAACGGTATTTGCTCCGCCGGATGTTGCTATTCTTGAACTAGCTAATGAGTTGCCTAAATAAAGATTAGGTGTCAATACAAATTCTGTAGCAGTAACATTATCAGCTAATATATTTCCACTATATGTGCCTAAAACACTAGGGCTTATTGTTATACCAGTTAAAGCAGAACCATCCCCATAGAACTTACCACTTACCACTACATTGGGTAATAATACATTACCATTATCTAAGAATGAGGATGTAAATGGTCCTGTTTGAATATAAGTATTACTATCTGTAGCAAGTTTTACAATTACGCAACCATTTAAGGATATAACGTTGCCGACTGTTAAATTAGAAGTCCTAATTGTTTGTGATGTTATATTCGCTGCTAGTATGTTACCATTATAGCTAGGTAATCCTCCTAAAGAAGCTGAAACTGGAATATTTGTAATACCAGAACCATCACCAAATATTTTACCCGCAACAATTAGATTTGGTAACTCTACATTTCCTGTGTCTAAGAATTTAGATTGATATGACCCTGCAAATAATATTACATTAGTACTTCCTGCTATAGCAGATATATTTGCACCACCCTGTGTTCTCAATGTTTCTGTAAACACTACACTGGCGGTCAAATTATTAACTAATATATTGCCATTATACGTTGGTAAATTCAGGCTAGCCGGGGATATATTAGATAATCCTGAAGCATCACCTGTTAATCTACCTTGCACTACTAAATTAGGTACAACTACATTGCCGTCGTCTGTGAAAGTAGATCTGTAAAAACCAGCAACTAATACTACATTTGATGCACCTTGAACAACAGATATATTTGCGCCCGTAGTACTCTTAAGACTATCCGTAGTAATTGCTCTAGCTGTAACATTATCTGCTAATAAGTTTCCACCATATGTAGCAAAAGCACCAGTAGAAGTCAATACACCTGTTAACTGCGAACCGTCACCATAAATCTTACCACCTAATACCAAATTAGGCAATAGTACATTTCCATTATCTAAGAAAGATGATGTAAAAACACCTGCTCTTATTGTAGTATTATTAGTTCCAGATGCACCTAATCTAGTGTTTGAAGTAGAAGTACCTAAATGAACATTAGGAGCTAAAATGAATCCTGTGGCAGTAACATTGGTAGCTAATACATTACCACCATAGGTAGCAAATACGCTTGGATCTATTGTTATACCAGTTAACTTGGAACCATCGCCATAAATTTTGCCTTGAACTACTACATTAGGCAAGGTTACGTTTCCATCATCACTAAATATGGTTTTGAATGAACCTGAATTGATAACAGTATTTGTTGAACCAGTACTATTTAGTGTCCCAATATTAGCAGCATTTATACTACTACCTAAATAAACTTTAGGAGTTACTACGAATGAGGTTGCGGTTACATTTGCTGCTAATATGTTTCCAGCGTATGTTGCCATACCTGATAGACTAGCTCCGCTAATACCTGTCAGAGCAGAACCGTCACCAAAGAATTTACCTGTAATCGTTACATTGCCAGCAGTAATATTACCAGTAAATGTACTTAATGCACTTGTAAGATTGGAATATACTCTTGAATTTGTATAATAAAGATTTGTTCCTTCTGCTAAATTAGTAGTTGTGAAATTACTAATTGTTGCCACCATATTAGCCAGATTAGCTACATTGGCAAATAGAGCGGAATTAGCATTAGAAGAACCACTTGATACTATTCCAGTCAATGATGAACCATCACCAAAGAATTTGCCTGTAATATTGATATTACCTGCAGAAATATTTCCAGTAAAATTACTTAAAAGAGAAGTAACATTAGAATATACTCTGGAATTTGTATAGTATAAATTAGTTCCTTCATTTAAATTGGTAGTTGTAAAGTTACTAATTGTTGCTACCATATTAGCTAAATTCGCAACATTAGCAAATGCAGAACTACCACCTGAACCTATACCTGTTAAGGATGATCCATCACCATAAATCTTACCTAACACTACAACATTTGGTAATGTGACATTACCTACGTTATCAAATATACTATTATATCCTCCAGCAGTAATAATAGTATTAGCATTGCCAGTAAATACAAGTTTACTTCCAGAATTATGAAGGATATTACCAACATATAAATTGGATGTCGTCACTACGTTTGCAGTAATATAATCTGCAGTTATATTGCCACCATAGGTTGACATGCCAGACAAGCTTGCGCCTGTGACATTAGATAACCCGGAACCATCACCAACGAATTTTCCTGTTATGGTAATATTACCTGCAGTAATGTTACCAGTAAATGTACTTAATAAATTTACTACATTAGAATATACTCTATTATTTGTATAATAAAGATTAGAACCTTCAGCTAAATTGGTTGTACTTAAACCAGTCAAAGATAAAACGGTATTAGCAACATTTGCAGTTTCTGTACCTGTTGCTGATATAGAACCAGGTGCCCAATTAGAACCATCCCAAATTAATGCCTGACCTACACCTGCACCTGTGGTATTAACATCTGCTAATACGTTTACGCTCATTAAACTAACATTAGAAAATACTCTACTGTTAGTATAGTATAACTTTGTACCCTCAGGAATATCTGTAGTAGATAGATTTACTATACCAGTATATCCATTTACATTTACTACATTGGCTGCGTCCACTCCATAACCAACTAGAACACCATCTATAATTGTGACTATATTGTTAGCGCCAACACCATAATTAAAGAATACACCAGATTGAGTTGCAGTATAATCTACAACATTACTCATCAAAATACCATTTAAGAATACATTAACTTTAGATGGTCTACTAATAGTTAATGTCTCGCCCTGGTTATCAACTCCTGAAAATTCTGTTTGACCTGATGTAGCTAGGAAAGTAAATTTCTTATTATCAACAAACGATACAGCAGAAATAGTAATATTGGCGTTTGCAAAATATTGTAGATTAGCTCTAATAGTACCCAATCCTTCGTCATAAATGATAGTAGGATCGCCGGCACTAATTGCTCTTCTTGTTCTTACGTTAGTATGATAAAGATTAGAAGTTCCCTCACGCAAATTGTCTGTGGTAAAATTGTTTATAGATACAACTAGATTTGCTATATTAGCAACATTAGCAAAATTTGATCTATTCGAAAAATCTGCATTGACCGAAATATTAGATAATGCTGCTGCAGATGTAGGCACCCAATTTGTGCCATCCCATGCTAATATATCATTTGTATCGAGATTGACTATATTTACATCAGATAATAAATTGATACTAGTTGTTGCTATTCTAGCATCCACTCTAGCATTAGTAAAATAAAGATTGGTGCCCTCAGGCAAATCTGAGGTAGAATCTGTTTTCTTTACAAAATCTGTACTATCATATCCATCAAGATAATCTGCGTCTAGATTAGATCCAGATCCCATATTACCATAATGCCATACAATGTTGTCATTAATTAAAACATCATTGTTATTGGGTGTTTTAAATTCTATAGTATCTGGACCAAATGACCCTGTGCCATCGTTGCCTACTTGGAATGTCAGTCTAAGTTTTTCTCCACCCTCTGGCCATCTAATGCTAATATTAGCAAAGTCATCAGGAGAAAGATTTGGATCAGTAAATTCTATACCTCTGGCACCTAAAGTTATTCTACCAACAGTTAAATTAGGGAGATTAGCAGAAGTTATAGCAGATACAACTCTTGCATTAGTATAATATAAATTAGTGCCTTCTCTTAAATAATCTGTAGTAAAGTTGCTAATAGTAGCAACCATATTAGCTAAATTAGATCTATTAGAAAAATCAGTATTGACAGAAATATTAGCTAATGCTGCAGCAGAAGATGGTACCCAATTTGCCCCATCCCATGCTAAAATATCATTTACATCTAGGTTGACAATATTAACGTCAGCTAAGACGTTAATACTCATTTGACTTACATTTGAAAATACTCGGCTATTAGTGTAATAAAGATTTGTGCCTTCTCTCAAATTAGTGGTAGTAAAGTTGCTAATGGTAGCAACCATATTAGCTAAATTAGCAACATTGGCAAATGCTGCAGTATTTGCTATATTTGCTATAATAGAACTATTAGCAAATTGTGCACTATTAGCTGTAAGGGCATCAATGGTTTGCGGTACCCAATTGGTGCCATTCCAAATTAATGCTTGCCCGTTAGTTGCACCTGCTGTACTTACATCTTTCAAAGCATCAATACTAGTAGTTGCTATTCTGGCATCTACTCTTGCATTAGTAAAATATAGATTAGAACCTTCTACTAAATTGGATGTACTAAAATTTCTAATGGAAGCAACTAAGTTAGCAATATTTGCTACATTAGCAGAGTCAGCCTGAGATGCTGAAACAACAACTGACGAAGGATACCAAAATACACCATTCCATCTTAAGTAATCACCTGAAGATACACCGCCTGTATTTACATCTTGTAAAGCATCAATACTTGAAGTTGCTATTCTAGCATCAAAACGAGCATTAGTAAAATATAAATTACTAGAAGATTCTCTAAGGTTAGCTGTGGTGAAGTTGCTAATAGTAGCAACCATATTAGCTAAATTAGCGATGTTAGCAAAATTTGTTACGTTAGCAATTGCTGCTAAATTAGCAAATGCTGATAAGTTAGCAAAATTAGTTGTGTTAGAAAAGAAGGCACTAGGGGAGACGAAAGTATTAGGAACCCATGCACTACCGTTCCATACTAATACTTGACCTGATGTTACGCCCGTAGTGTCAACATCAACTAAATTATTAACACTAGTAGTAAGGAATCTAGCGTCAACTCTCGCGTTAGTAAAATATAGATTGCTTGATGCTTCTCTTAAATTTGCAGTCGTAAAATTACTTAGAGTTACGACCATATTGGCAAGATTTGCTACATTTGCAAAAGCTGCTACGTTAGCAAATCCTGATCTTATTGATGCATTGACCTGTCCTAAGACAATGTTAGCAATATTTGAATTTTCAGCACTACTTACTACTACAGAGCCAGGAACCCAATTAGTACCATCCCATAAAAGGGTGTTATTGATTGCAGGGGAAATTGCAATGGTATTAACATCTTTTAGATAATCAACTAATGTATTGGAGAAAGTATTAGGTCCAAGTACATTAGCCGATACCAAACCATCTGCGCCCAATATACCGGCGATTAACCTAGTAGTGGTGGTCATTAAAACAGGTCCTATATATAATAGTTATTCTATTATTTATATAACCGAGAAATTTAATTACCTAATCTTGGGTCCTTGAATCCATGAAACCAAACTGTATCTAGTACCTTTTGTCACTTCTGAGACCGAATGTTCAAAAAATGAAGGAAAAACCAATACAGATCCTCTCGGCATAAATTGTTGATCTGTAGGGTTTGGGATACTTTTGAAACTAAACCTGCCTCCTTCATACTCTTCAGGTTTAGATAGTTGTACAACAACTGATAATTTTCTTTCAGAATTAGGGTCTTTAAACCAATTTACATCATGGTGTACGTCATATTTTCCTTTGTAATCTTCATTGTATTCTGTAAATTGCAACTCAGTAACGTAATCAAATATATCCATATCTAAAGCTGATCTATTAGCTTCTCTCGCAAAATAGATTATAAGAGCAGATACAAAATATTCATAATTATTTATCCATCTTACTTTAGATGATCTATAATCCTTATCCAATCTCCCCGAATCATCAAAGCCAATAATTCCATCTTCGGGATTATACTTCATAGCAGTTTTAATAATCTTATCGCACAATTCATCATCTAAAGCACCAGGCCACACCTGCCAATAATCACGCATATTTACTCCGTATCAAAAAAGAATAAATGAAATAACCTAGAATTTTCCTTATTATTGCCAAAATATTCAGTAGCAGAATGTATTAATCTAGCATCCCACAATACTAATCTATTATAAACGTTTCCTATAGTATCCACTAATTCAAATTTAGTTCTGTCGTAATATCCATTTTCATATATATCATTGTAATTTTTATCTTCATTATGTGTAGATCTTATATTTGGAAATTTTTTACTTCTATGGAAACTGGTTCCAGTTTCAGGTGGAGCATTTGGAGACAAATATACTGCACCAGCATACTTTTGTACGTCTGAATGTATTACTAATGGATCCTCTGCTGTACAATATTGAAAAATACCATTCCAACCGTGCTCTTCCCATGCCGTTATACGTTTGCCCAAAAGCTGTTCAAACACTTGTTTAGTGCCAGGAGCTAAAAATTTTTGTGTTGTACGTTTTCCCTTGTAAAATCTTAGATCAGGATTATAGGTTTGTTGTAATGCGACTTCTCTAACTAAATCTGGATCATCATAAAAGTTATCTACGACTACAATTTGCGGGAAAATAGTTTTAGACAACTTTATTTCTTTATATTCTTGAATAGAACTATCAAGAACTAATCTTTGATAATCTACATCAAAATCTAAAACAAAAACATCATTAACCTTATCTTTATGCTTCAAGATTATTTTTATATTACTATTTTTTGGTTTAGGTATTGATACATCAAAACCACATCTTACAAATTCATAGTTTAAACTATTATATGCTGCTGCTACATCCTGTCTTTCATTATAGCAAAACAATGCAAGTAGTTTACCATCTAATTCGATAAAAAATTCACAGTCTTCTTTAGAAACGGTAGGTATTAACCATCCGCTTATTCTCAAATTATTATTTTCCACATAGAAGTCATCTATGTATCCGCCCACTAAATCTGTTTTAGTTTTATGCCATTGTGTAAACATACTTATTCCTTAGTCCAATACCAAACATCATTAGGTATAACATTAAAATTACCACGTATATCACGTTCTTTTCTAAACTTTGCTAAAGCTTTATTTACTCCTGGCAACGAATAATCATGCCCAGAAAATAAGCCACCTTTTTTGATCTTATCGTAATATGCTGTTAAATCATGATAGCACATTTCGAAAGAATGATCTCCATCAATAAAAATAAAATCTAATGAATCATTATGAAAATTATCTTTAGCTTTTTCTGCAGTGTCCTCAATCAAAATAAATCTTGTAGTAAATTGCTTTAGATTTGCTACAGCAGTATTTTTAATCTCATCTATGCTATTTTGATCTATGTATCTATTCCAATCTTGATATGGCATATAAGGATCTATGCCATACAGTTTTTCTATATTTTTACATTCTTGTAAAAGGTATCCGGAATTATTACCATACCAAACTCCTAATTCTACACCGATAACCCCAGGCCCAAGTTGTTTAATAATGTTTGGTAATAAAATAGCAGAATTTGTTTCAAATTTCATAAGATAAACTATTACGTTGTGCAGGTTTTTTATTACTGGGATAATTTATCCCACCTAGTTCTATCACTCTATCAAAAATTTGTCTTTCATAAATTTTTTGTATTCTATCTACCTTTCTTTGAATCTCTGCTCTTCTTGCATTAGTTGCAGATTCAGGATTAGTAGTTTGGAAGTATAAACAATCTTTTATATAAATTATTTTGGTCTTTAAGAATGTTCTAATAAGCAATTCATAGTCATCTACACAATTTAACTTATCGTTGTGCCTGTTTATATCATTATAAAATTTTCTTTTCCAACATCTAAAATGATTCGGAGCACCTACAATATGTCTAATAGTAGAAAAGTTTATAGGTAAATTTGATGGTCTATACAATCTTCCCTTATACCAAAGATCATAATGCCTACCATAACCTGTGCCGAAGTTATCCCCATAATCAACATTGGACCCATCATCAAAATATTCTGCTGATGATGAGTATGCAAAATCTGCATCTGGAAATTTTTTGAAGGCATTAATTAATTTTTCAAATGCGAGGTGATGTAAAACATCATCGTGATCAAGTTCTAATAAATAATCACCATTGCATAAACTAGCAGCGAATCTTTTAGTTTGCCCTATAAATCCGCTTTTATTTTTATAATCAAATATTTTTACTCGTTTGTCATTTTTTGTAAGTGCTACAATATAATCTACATTAGTTTTGTCTGTGGAGTCATCTACAATGACCCATTCCCAATTAGTAAAGGATTGTTCTTTTAATGAATCGTATACTCTATTAATTTTATCAAAAGAATTAAATGCTGGAGTAAAAGCGCTTACTACAGGATTAACATCATTAACTATTCTTTTAATGTAATTATTATATAATAATTCTGCAGATAAATCTATAGAATTAATGTATATTGTATCGAATTTGATAGAAATAGACTTCCAAAAACTAGGATTGTCTATTAAAACTATTAAATCAAAACTATCTAGTATTTTATCAGGTACAACTGCATTAAAATAATAAATCTCAAATTGTGAGGCAATATATTCACTTGATTCCAAAGTATATAAAACTTTATCTATTTTATCAATTGAAAATATTGCTATTCTAGGCAATATTTTTGGACTCATCATAAAATTATTTTTTCTTTAATTCATCAATTTCTTTAGCTAAATCCTTGATAGCTTCTATAAGTAATGCTACTATTCTTTCGTAACGAACTGCCTTTATTCCATCATATCTAATGCCAACAACTTCAGGTAAAACCTGTTCTATTTCTTGTGCAATTACCCCTACATCATGCTTTTGATTAAAATAACCCTCTGGTCCTCTAGCATCAACATGTTCTTGAATCCAATCAAACTCTACACCTCTAATCGATTTTACTTTTTCTAGAGCAGATGTAATTTGTGTAATATTTTCTTTTAATCTAATGTCAGAGGAATAAAATGCTGTAATATCGCCAGCAGCTCTTATTTCTCCATTGACAGTTGATGCTGGAGCAGCAGTACCATAAGGAGCAGTACCAACACCTAAAGATCTAGGGACTTGCAAATCTATGGGTATAGTAGCTGGACCTGGAGTTCCTGTTGCCCCTTGTTGCCCACCAAAACCTTGCTGCCCACCAAAACCTTGTGGACCTTGAAAACCTTGTGGACCTTGAAAACCTTGTGGACCTTGAAAACCTTGTGGACCTTGGTGTCCCTGTGGTCCTTGATTTCCTTGCGGGCCTTGATTTCCTTGATAACCTTGACCACCTAGCCCTTGTTGACCTGTCAAACCTTGTTGACCACCGGCACCCTGTGGACCTTGATTTCCTTGCGGGCCTTGATTTCCTTGCGGACCTTGGTGTCCCTGTGGTCCTTGATTTCCTTGATTTCCTTGAAACCCTTGTCCACCTAGTCCTTGCTGCCCAAGAAAACCTTGCGGACCTTGGTGTCCTTGCGGTCCTTGACGTCCCTGTGGTCCCTGAAATCCTGGGTCACCTGCTGGTCCAGGTAGAGATGGCCCGGGTGTTCCTTGTTGACCTGGGTTTCCTTGTGGTCCTTGAGGTCCTTGATAACCCTGCGGTCCTAAAGTTGCTGCTCCAGGTGATCCTTGTTGACCTGGATCGCCCTGAGTTCCTTTTTGTCCTGGGTCACCCTGTCGCCCGAGAAAACCTTGCTGCCCACCAAAACCTTGTGGTCCTTGGTTTCCTTGTGGTCCTTGTGGTCCTTGTAATCCCTGTTGGCCCCCTGCACCTTGGAATCCTTGTCTGCCTTGAGGCCCTTGAGGCCCTTGAGGCCCTTGATAACCCTGTGGTCCTTGAGGCGCCCCGCCCGGTCCTGGGTCGCCCTGCGGTCCTTGATCACCCTGCGGTCCAGGACCATTAGCGCCCTGTAGACCCTGTTGACCACCAAAACCTTGTGGTCCTTGTCTGCCTTGAGGTCCTTGGTTTCCTTGTGGACCCTGCGGCCCTTGATTTCCTTGTGGTCCTTGATTTCCTTGCGGTCCAGTAGTTGCTGGTCCAGGTGGTCCTGCTGGTCCAGGTGCACCCTGAGAACCTGTATTGCCAAAAATAATGTTAGTGATAACTATTGAACCGTATCCAATAGCTCCAGAAATTAACGTTACGGAAGTCGTTGTAGATGTAAAATCTAAACCAGGTATTAATACTATACCATTTAAAGTTACTAAAATGTCGTTAGGGTTAGGTAAGCTTAGAACATACCCATTATCATCTACTCCATCGAACACTGTATCTGTAGCTAAAGTGCCACTGACTGCATTACCTACAGTATAGATATAACTTTTTACCTCAGGTGTTGCTGATCCACCACCAACAAATACATTGCTCCAATATCTTCGGCCATCCACATTACCAAGTAGGACATAACCATTACCCGCAGGCATACCTAAACTTGGTTCTGCTTCGTCTAAAGATAGAAAAGCGTATCTAACGTTAGATACGTTAGCAGGATTTTTTACCTTAACTTTACCACTGATACTAGGAAGTGCCATATTAGATCAAACTTGTTTCTAAGATACTCAATGTCATTTTAAGATTAGCATTAGCACCAGAATATGCCATAACTGAAGCATTTTCCTCTAATACCAATCGACCGGTTAAAACTGATGCTGCATCAGATCTAACAATATCAAAATTTTTCACTAACTCAGTAACAACAATTCCAGTGTTAGAAACATGAGCAAAAGTAACATTACAGTCATATTTAGTTGTAATGTTAGTAATTTGTGCCATAAGAATGATAGTTGCAGTTTCTTCAGGAGTCGTATAGAAGATACGAGGGGCAGTATTCAATTCTGCAGTCACGGTTTTAAACGTATTTAACGGGACTAGGGTTGCCATCTACAAATTATCCTTGTTCTATTGCTAATATATATGGTGTCATAACTGCGAACAAACTTTTATTAAATGTTCTACCGTTGATCGTACCTGTAGCTCTACTGATCAATAATTCGTTACCAATTCTAAAATCGCCTACGTGATCAGTGGATGTATAATAAACTGCGCCACCGTTTCTTTCAATTACTTCATTTTCCTGAATAGGCAAACCACCGTTAGATGGTAGAGCGGAAGCTAAAGTATCACCTGAACCACAATACTCAAATGTATGTCCTGATGCTGAAATATAACTAGCCTGATGGAATGAAGCAAACGATCCATCAGGAACAGTAAACAATGTTCTAGTATCTATTTCTATATTGGCAAATCCAATCCAATTATTTCCAGGTAATACTTGAATATTGGAGGTAACAGGTGTTCTATCTGCTATAGCAAAAAATCTTGCTTCGCCATTGGCAATATTTGCCCAATTGAGGTCTACATACCCTAAAACTTCTGCAGCAATAAAATCTTTGTTTGCTATTAATAGTTTAGCTGCTCTTTCATAACCACTTCCTGCTACCGGCGGAGTTAATGTTCCTACGTTAGCTGATATAGGCAATCTTGGACCTGCAACATTTGGTCCATAGATAATAATGTTTGCCATATTATCTATCAAATTATTTATTTGTAATTGTTCAGGTGCGCCTGCAGTAGTTACTGCAGCTGCTGCTGTAGTATTTTGAGATCTTATATCTGTTCTACCACTTATCATTTGATAAGTTTGTGTCAATGGTATAGCTTGTAAAATATAAGGTGTTATGGTCTTAAGATATAAAAACGCATTAGCAGTCTGTGGTTTTTGCGTGACACCAGTAACAGGAGGCTCTAATTGTGATTGTGCAGTACTTGATCTATAATAGTACACACCTGACATTGTTGATTGTCTATTACCACCATGTAATAAATCAAAATAAATACTATCTACTATGTATCCAATGTCTCTAAAGCATTTAGCCTGACCACTCGGAATGGTTCCTAAAAATCCTGAATAGGTAGCATTTACAAAAGCTACGCCTTCTGTTTGTAGGAAAAATCTATTGTTTAGTAATACTTCTGCCGCATTAACTGTATCCGTATCTACTCTTGGAGGATACATATTAGTTACAATATTACTTGTTATACCTATTGTTCCATTAGTAATAATATTTGCAACCAATCCAAAGTTATTACTTAAATCTTGTACAGGAGTAGACCCAGAAGATACTGCTTTGGATCCGTCTCTGTATTGAGTAACCAATACAGGATGTGTTTGATATAAAGGTTGACCAAATATATTAGCATCTAAATTTTGAATAGATCTTGTAGCCAACTGTTTAACATAATTTATAGCAGCCACAGTTTCTACAGATTGATTGGGGATTGCTGATTCTGCTTGTGTCCAATATTGATAACCAGAGAATGTGGTTTGAGTATTACTACTGTATACCAAGTCTATAGCTATATCGTTAAGAACAAGTTTAGTATCTCTTTCACATTTAGCTTTATTATAACTAGCAAATGTTACAGAATCACCTATAGAAATTAAATGTCTAAAGGGTGGCTCTAACATTGGGGAAACGTTAGAGAATCTAAATCTTCTACCCTTAGTGTTTCCAATTACTTTAGCATAATATAATGGAGGGCTTGTTCCATCTGCAACTAAACCATATGTACCAAAAGATGTATTGGAGTTAGTTAATGAGCAGAATCCGCCTGATTCGCATAATACACCTATATTACAACAAATTGTAAATAAAGACACTAACTGAGTATAACCCCTGTTAAGCATGTGTACACCAATACCACCCTCATTGGTTTGTGTGTACGCATCCAACACCATTGATCTTAATCCCCTAACATAATTTCCATCCACCCTCATACCTGTTCCGGTAGTAGTGATTGAGGAACAATTTTGCACATAGGGGCTGGTTACAATTGTACCAGCAGATCCGTCAGGATTATAACTAAATACCGCAGATGGAGATTTGTGATCTCTAAAAGTAAAACCAAATACATAAACAGCATTGTTTACATAAAACATATCAGAATATTCATTCTGAGGTCTTACTGTAGTTGTTCTAAGGTCGTCACCCAATAATGCAACTCTAGACGGAATAGTGACAGGATTATTGAATAATCTATAATCACCGCTTAATACTTTAACAGCAGTCCAAGGTGTGGCTCTACTTAATGCAGTATGGATATTAGCTACAGCGTTAGCTAAAGTTCTACCATCCAAAGCATCATTACCAGTAGTAGCAACATACAAAACATTCGCATGTGGTCTATTTTGATCAGCGGTAATTAATGATATAGATTTAGTTAATACTGCTTCTGCTCTGGCATTCGTAAAATAGACAAAGCCAATATCAGTATTAGCTTTGTTTGGATCAGGATCTTCTGGTACATCAGTTGTAAATAAGGTAACTATACCTGTTTTACCGGCTACTGAAATAACACCATTTGCTAAGAAATTTACGTTAGCTCTAATGGTACCGTTCGCAGCATCATAAATTATAGTCTGATCACCTGCACTAATAGCAGCTCTTGATCTTGTATTTGTGTAATATAAATTAGATGCAGCCTCTGGTACATCTGCAGTAGTACCTGAAAATTGTGCTGCAAATGTACTAATAACTGTCCATGAGTTACCAGTATATTGTAATACAGCGGTATCACCTGGGCGTTTAAAAATTAATCCTGCATTATTATATACGTTGCTGGTAATAATGAAAGAACCACCTTTGGTATCTTTCATTGTTATAATTTTTATTTGACCATCTAAACCGTTAGGTATATCAAGATAATTAACACCACCAGTATCTATATCAATAGAGGGTGGATTGTATTCTACATTTGCCCCAGCAGTTCCAGGTGTTCCATTGATCGTTACATTGGATAAATAAGGAGCACCGCCGGAAGAATGGCTTCCATCAAATACGGTTGACAATAAAATCGTATTGCCGGAGTTAGTTGCAGAACTGACATCAAATATATACCTTGAACCTTTAATTAATCGTAAACCACTAGGGAATGGTTTAAATGCGGTATAAGGTTTAGTAGTATCAGTAGTTGTTACATAATTTACAGGATCATTACCATTAAGTATTATTCTTCCGTCTTTATGTGTTACAATAAAGACAGTTGTGATAGGCGTATCGGTAACTAGATTAAAACCTTTACCTGCTAAAGGTTTCGAAGGGTTATATAAAAATAATGCCTTCGGTAATAGTTGTACGTTAGCAATAGCTGATGTATTTGCTGCAGCATTTGCATACAAATCAGTTCTAACAGTATTGATTGATACGACGTTAGAGTCGTATATACCTTGTATATTAGTACCAATTAATACTTTACCATTGATGATTGGATCAACGATAGAAGCATAGATGTTAGCACCTGTTATATTCTTGCTAACATCATTCTGTACTATATAAAAGTAGTCCCCTCTTTGAACCAGGTTCGCTGAGGGTAATTCTGTGATTTTTACATCAGCCATGTTTTACCAATATTAACTAACTTTAGCTGTAACTGTTGCGGAATTGCTTACTGCACCACCTGTTACGGAAGAAATGGTTGCTCTGATGTAATATGTATCTGTTACATATGGTAGAGCAGACACATTGGAAATTGTCAATGTATTGCTTGTAGCACCGCTGTAAATTCCACCATTGGAAATAGCAACAAAATTAGCTGCAGCAGTTGAGTTAGAACCAAACCACTGAGTTGTAATAGTTGCACCATCTGGTCTTGATCTTGGAGCAATAGTATAAGAAATTATACCGCCTGCTACGTTAGACGCATTAACTGGAGCTGTCAAGAAATACAATTGATAATCTGCAACTGTACTATCATCGTTAGCATCAGTTAATAATGTGCCAGCGCCACTTTCATTAAAGTTCTTTGACATTGCTACCAATGTTTCTGCTTTATGTCTAGTAGTACCATATGCGTCAGTATAAGTATGGTAATGAGTCCAACCCGTATGGCTCATACCCTTATTCTTATTAGATGTTACAGCTATTTCCACAGCATCAACACCGAAAGTAGTACGTTTATTCGATACATTTGCAACATGTACACCTGCATTACTAACTGCCACGCCGTAAGTTGTTAATTCCTTAGGCGATTGTTGAATAGTAGCAGAGGTGGTTGTTATGTTAGCACTCGTATATACTTTATCCAATGTTAAAGTATTTGCTGAAGTATTTATACTTTCAATTCTATAGGCTACGTTAGCAATTCTTATAGCATAACCTGCTTTAACATTTGTATTACTAAAAACAGTATTATTAGCAGATACGGTTGTGCTATTTAGATTTGCTGTTACCTCACCCACAAGAGCATAACTATCTAAAGTTCCCCATTGAGACATCTTATTCCCCTTTTGAATATTTATTGGCTTACTTAGAGCCAAAAACCTTTGCTTCGCGTTCTTTTTTCGCTTTTCTAGTCTTTTGATCCATACCAACAGTTTGTTGGGTATCCCTAGAAAATCTTACTACGCCTGGTTTAGATCTATCAACAGTGCCACTTAGTTCTTTACTATATAACTTTTGGCTACCGTAGTCTGCTGTAGATCTGTATGCTTCTAGAACGCCTTGCTTGATAAGTAATGCCTCAGCAATAACTTCTATTTTGCCTGTGTCGAACGCTTCTGCAGCTAGTTTAACTATATCTTGTTGAAACTCTGGATCGTCACTGCCAATAATAGTTTTAACTGCATCTAAATAATCTGCATAGGTTAAATTAGTAGGAATTTCAACATCGTAACTATTTTCTATCACGAATGTAAATGGTACGCTTTCTTTCATCATAGATTTCTTTATTGCTTTACGACGGTTGTGTAAATAAGAATCAGACTTATCTGTTTTACCATCATTGTTTATATCGGAATCTTCTTTACCCACTGGATCCATACCTTCTGCCTTTAAACCGCCTCTTGCTTGAGCAGATTTAAGCATAGCGATACGGTCTCTATAACCAGCAATACCAGGTTTGATATCTTTAGCAGCAGCCTTTTCGCCTGGTGTTGGGTTACTGATATGCTTCATTGTAGTATTAGCTTGACGTGTTTTATATGCCCTTTCTTTACGATCAGCATCTAAATCACTCATCGCACCTTCTTCCATATGATCAATCATTTCATCTGTTACTTCAGCATGTTCATGCATCTTAGCTTTTTTAACTTTCATAGCTTCGGTATATACTTTACGAATACCGTCTTTGAATTGTACAGTATACCACTCAATATTACCATCAGCATCTGGATCAGCATGTGCTTCAGCAATGCATTCACCTTCTCCAAAAATGGCATGTTCAACATGCGTAGCACAATAATGCGCCTTGTCTACTTGTCCTTCTTTTACTTCTTCTGTGCTCTCGTTAAGTAATTGCTGTTCCTGCTGGCCGGCAGTTACTTTACGAATTGCTTCGAAAAGATCGTTAGTAATTCTTGTCATTTGAATTTCCTTAAATGATTTTAATATATTTATTGTACCTTAACCAGCCGAAACTGTGTTATTACCATGCTCTGCATGACCAATATCTCGCTTTAGTTACTGGACCAGGGGTGTCACAATTATGTCTGGCCCTAAAGCTTTTTCTTCTTGCAGGTATATGTTTTTTAATTGTCATATTCTTATCACCGAAGTTTACCTTCTGTGCTTTCCCATCTCCGTCTGGATCAACATATACCTTAGATTTAGCAACATCTCCCGCCATGGGTTTATTTAAAGGTACTTTTTTCCCTTGAAATGTTGCTTCTCTTAATTGTCTAAACGTTATCATTTTCAGATCTCATATAATTACGTACTGTACTTATATAATCTTCTGAAAGAGTGATTTTACTTTGTACCCATTCAGGAAGATTAGTATTACTTTCTAGCATATCATGTACTTCTTTAGCGTTCATAATTATAGATCTTAAATCTGATCTTGCCATATCACCTTCATAATCGTATTCTTGTACTTCTTTATTATCCTGCTCTCTAAGTTTTCTAAAGGTCATTTGTTCTTTAACTGGTACACAATTAGGAACTTGTCTACCGCCTTTTTCCTTAGTACCAATCATTTTATATCCGGTCCAACAAGGATCTTTACCCTTCATCTTTTTAGTTTCTTCCGCCACACCTTCGGCTTCTTCAGTCATATCAAATGACTTAGGCGCTTTTGTTGTCGTGGCAATTCTGTAATGTGCTCGTTCACCCTGATCCATGCCCCTATGTTCGTCTTTAGCAGATTCTAAATCTTTATGTGTGCTTAGTACTTTATTAGTTGCTTTATGTACTAGTGAGTAATATGTTATAGGTTTAGCCACGTCCTTATCACTAACTGGATAATCTCTTAAATGACGTGTTGTGGCATTAGGTTTCTTAGATGCTTCGTCGATTTCGGTTTCTTCATTGTGCATCTTCAATCGTGACTTATCAAGCTGTATTGATTTTTTATTGCCAGTCTTGGTATCATAATCATAGTCTACAGTATAGGTTTTAGGAGCTTTATCGTGTAGTCCCTTTCTAATCTCTCCTACATGTCCAACTTTACCATGGTAGTCTTTACCCGGAGCGTGTATTTTAACCTTGCTGTTGAGCTTAATGGCTTCGTCGATTTCGGTTTCTTCTTTGGCCAATCTTTCAGCTGCACGATTGATACCAGTTAGACGATTCTTTACTGCACGTTTGAGTTCTGGTCTAGCCTTGGCCACGGTACCGTCTGGGCTTTCTCTGCCTATGACCTGTTTGTCACGACCATAGCTACCTGCTGCCTTGCTAACATAATTGGCAAGTGTTGTTCTTTTAAGCTCATCAATTTGTTCGGCATCTTCTTTAACTACATAACTAACTGTCTGCATACCAGATGTAGGATGAGTAAATGTCTTTTTCATGACCTTACCGCCATGCTTTTTAGCATGAGCAAAAGCATCTTCCTTTTTACCAAACTCATTCTTAGGTGGTTTAATCATAGGGGATGCTTCTTCTGATTTTGTTGAATTTATTTCTCGATCTTCGCGTTCTTTCTTTTGCCTATCAAGTAAGTCTTGTAATCTTTTAGCACCAGCATCCATGTCATAACCAGCCCGCTTCATACTATCTTTAAATTTTTGATGAGCTGACTTTTTAGGTTTAACATTACCCATATATGCTTCATTATTAAATTCTTCCTCAGCTAGGTTACCTTTGTGATATGCTCTAGCTGCATCTTCAGGTGTATCATGTAGAGTAGTTTTTTTCGTAAATGCTGTAGAAGAACCACCCGCTGCATAATACTTTTTAGTCTGGTTATGCTTTAGAATGTTGGCACCCTTACCTTTGGTGGCAGAATGTGTATAGCCAACAAACGTTCCTGATTTTCCTTTTATTACTTGACCTTTAGACTCATCTTTATAGGTATACATGTCAGTATCTTTCTTAGCCTCTTCTATATCAAGAGTCTTTGGATAACCTTTTTCGCCAGGTCTCGCAGGTCTTTCACCACGTTTTCTCTTGGCGTGAATGTTAGCCCATAAACCTTTTTTCTTCTCTGTCATTTTTTTGCACCCGACAATCTAGATCTTTCTATACCACGCACCTTTTGTACAGATTTCATAATCAAACCAGGATTGTTAGCAATCATTTGTTTTATACGTTGTTCTAAATTATCTCTTTCTTGAGCAGATAATGAAGCTTTATCTCTGCCCTTTAACATCTTTTTCATAAGCATTCGTCTTGCAGCATTTTTAGCTCTGCTGGATAAAACAGCAGTAGATGAAGGCCGCTTAAGTTTCATTGCCCTGGCAGTCATCAACTTAGTTTTTCGTTGTTTCATCTGCTGCATACGTTTCATTCTAGCAGATGCAGAAATTTTCTCGGACAAAGTTTCAGGTTCAATATCCTCTATCTCGTCGTCCTCGTATAGATCATAGATATCATCCCAGGTTATTTCTTCTACTAACTGATTAATTTCTTCTTCAGTTAATACTTCTTCTTTTATAAGTTCTGCAAATTTCTTCATTTTAGTGGTCCATTAGTTAACCAAGCTGTACAACTTCTATCTCCTGCACATTTAAAATGAAACAGCTCACAATATCCTAAATTAGCTAGATCCACAACATCCATACCGTTATCGCTAATATTATCTGCTATTGCTTTTCGCATAGCAGGTTTAACATTAAATGCTGCACAATTAGAACATCTCATCGTGCTAGCTTCATCCTCAGATATATCCCAAACTTTGCCTAATTCTTTCCAATAATCACCTGGTTCGTTCGGATTTGCTGGTCCATACATGTATTCATCTATAGCATGTTGTCTATTTTCAAGATTCACATGTATATCTCGTACCGCTTCAGGTACTACTGCTTCATAAATTTCTTGACGTAAAGAAATAAACTTTTTCATTTAAGTGTAGCTTTTATCATCCAACCATGTTTCTGATGAATGTCTATTCTATCTTGTAAAAAATTAGCTAGACCTAATTCATCTGCATCATCTGCTAATTGATATGCTCTCATTAATGATACTAATACAAGATTGTTAGTGACAAGTAAATCGTTAAACATATCCATTGCTGCTACAGGATTAGTGTCAGATAAACTAGAATCATTTTTTAACATAGATAAATTATTTGGTGCCATACCATCTATGGCTCTAATATGTTCTGCTATGGAATCTACAGCACCAAATAATTCTTCATACAGTTTTCCGAAGAAATCATGATACTGACTAAAATCCGGGCCAACTACATTCCAATGATAGGCATGTGCTTTAAAATACATGCCAAACGTATCT
>Ga0075471_10000360_pt1 | contig 27225 bp, 22 predicted proteins | sample DEB19_08_DNA_2_FD_74787 | JGI IMG/M metagenome (GOLD analysis project Ga0075471, IMG submission 74787) | Aqueous microbial communities from the Delaware River and Bay under freshwater to marine salinity gradient to study organic matter... | ecosystem: Environmental > Aquatic > Marine > Coastal ...
AAACCGGGCGGAAAACTCGCGAGCCGCGTGTCCGCGGCCGCCGCGTTCGTCGCTGCCTCCGTCATGGTGTCCTCGCGCACGAAAAAAATTTCGTCCAAGGTATTGCACCTTGGGTCGTTGTGCCTTACTTTTCGCGCGCGTCGCGGGAGCAGGTACCGGTCGTGACGTCCAGAGATGGTGCTCCGGAACCCTTGGAGGTGTGGCAAGACTGAAATGAAGAAGCAACTGGCGTCGCAAGACAACGACCCTGGACCCCGTCTCAACAAGGTAAACGAATACCTGGAGCGGAATTTCCCCGACTTCTTCGCTGAAGCGCGGTTTCACGTGGGGGATGACGATTACTTCCTCTACTCGCGTTTCGGTCAGTATCTGGCCCGTTCCATCGAGCAGCGCAAAGCGCCCCGCTCGAAGATCTACCGCGGTTTCACCGTGCTCAACAAAATGGCACGCGTGTCGCGCAAAGACCCCTCGGTGCGTCGCATGCTGGTCTCCGGGCCGCTCGAGCACCTCATCGATGCCCCCAAAGCCCGCGCGCTCGCCATGAAGCGACTGTCGCCGGTGGCGCAGGGCTATCTCGAGAGCCTCTGCGAATGACGTGCGCGCGGCGACGAATTCCATCGTGACTTCGTCGCCGCGCAAACTGATCTTCGACTGCGACCCGGGCGTCGACGACGCCGTCGCCTTGTTGCTCGCCTTCTCCTCGCCCGAACTCGACCTCCTCGGCGTCACCACGGTCGCGGGCAATGTCAGCGCCGCGCTCACCGCGCGCAACGCCTGCATCGTGCGCGAAATCGCCGGCGCGACGGGGGTGCCGGTGATCGCCGGCTGCACCAAACCTTTGGTGCGCGAACCGGTCGAAGCGGGCCACTTCCACGGCGTCTCCGGGCTCGGCTCCTTGCCGGTATTCACGCCGCAGCGCGGCGCCGAGATCGGTCATGCGGTCGAATTTCTGATCGAGACGCTGCGCGAGGCGGCACCGGGCGAGATCACGCTCGTCGTCACCGGACCGATGACCAACGTCGCGGCCGCCCTGCAGAGTCAGCCCGGCATCGCCGTGGCGATCCGCGAGATCGTCGTCATGGGCGGGGCGCGCAGCGAAGGCGGCAACATCACCGCCTCGGCCGAATACAACATTTACGCCGATCCGCATGCCGCCAAGGTGGTGGTGGAATCCGGTTGCCCACTCGTGATGTTCGGGCTGGACGTGACGCATCAGGTGCGCGCCACGCCCGCGCGCATCGCGGCGCTGCGCGCGCTCGGCTCGTCGCGCGCGTTGGCCGCCGCGCAATTGCTGCAGTTCTCGACCGATCTGCCGGAGAACGGGCCGCGCGAACAAGGCGCGCCGTTGCACGATCCCTGCCCGATCGCCTGGTTGCTCGCGCCCGAGGCGTTCGAGTTCCGCGCTTGTCATATCGACATCGAAACCCAATCGAAACTGACGCTCGGTCACACCGCCGTCGAGTTCCGGCCGCAGCCGGGACGCGTCATGCACGCGCGCTGGGGCGTGCGTGCCGACGCGGCGCGCGTCTTCGCGTTGCTCGAAGAACGCCTGCGCTGAGCGCTCAGGGCAAGGCGTAAGCGACCAGGTAATCGCCGATCGGCGTGCCGACCTGGGCATTGCCACCGGCGGCGATCACCACGTACTGCTTGCCACCGGCCCTGTAGGTGACCGGCAGTGCCATGCCCGGCACGGGCAGATCGGCGCTCCACAATTCTTTGCCCGTGGTGGTTTCGAGCGCGCGCAACTTCGCATCCATCGTTGCGGCGACGAAGGTCAGCCCGCCGCCGGTCGTGATCGGACCCCCGACGTTCGGCGAACCGAGTCCGACGCCTTTGGGCAACGTGACGCCCGCGCGGCGTATTTGGCCGAGCGGCATGTGCCAGCGTACTTTGCCGGTGGCCAGATCGATCGCGGTGAGCGTGCCCCAGGGCGGCGGCGTGCAGGGAATGCCGAGCGGCGATTGGAACAACTCGCCTTCGATGCGATACGGCGTGCCGACCAAAGGCCGGGTCAGATAATCGATGCCCGGCGTCTTGTCTTCGCCGGCGAGATCTTTTTTCGGGATGACTTTGAGGATGGTGGCGAGATTCTCGGCTTTGATGATCAAAAGATTGCTGGCGGGGTCGTACGCGGCACCACCCCAGTTGCCGCCGCCGAGCGCCGACGGGAAGAGGATCGAACCGCGTACCGAAGGCGGCGTGTACATGCCGTCGTAACGCAAGGCATCGAACTTTCGCTGACAGGCATAACGATCGATCGGCGTGAGACCGAACAGCGTGTCGCGCGTGAGTGTTTGATGGGCGAAGGGGGCCATGTCGGTCGGCACCGGCTGCGTTTCCGACGCGACGTCACCGGGCACGTCGGTCTTCGGCACCGCGCGCTCGACGATGGGCCACAAAGGTTTGCCGGTGTCGCGCTCGAAGCCGTACAACCAACCCATTTTGGTTTGCAGCAACGCGGCGGGCACGCGCGTGCCGCCGCGCACGATGTCGACCAGCAACGGATGCCCGACGAGGTCGTAGTCGAACAAATCGTGATGCACGACCTGCTTCGACCAGACGACTTTGCCGCTCGCGCCGTCGAGCGCGACGATGGAGTTGGCGAGCGGAATGTCGAACCGCCGGCCGCCACCGTAATAATCGGTCGACGGACTGGTGGTCGGCAAAAACACCAGATTGCGCAGCGGATCGACGCTGATGGTCGACCACACGTTCGCCGCACCGCTCAGGTTGCGCTGGTCGGCCGGGATCGGATTGAATTCCCAGCGCAGCTCGCCGCTGTGCACGTCGAAGGCGCGCACGATGCCGTCTTTGGCGTTCGAGAGACCGTCGTTCACGGACATCGCGGAGATCACCAGATCGTTGATGATGGCGGGCGGTGCCGTGGCGGAACCGGCGAAACCGTCGCCGTAGTTTTCGAAATCGTTGTGCGTCACGTAACCCGGGTGCCCTTTGCTCGCGCCGAAATCGGCGCAGGCCTGACCCGTGTCGGCATCGATCGCATACACGCGTGCGGCATCGCCATTTTTGAAGATGCGCTTGCGGCATGGCGCGCCATGGGTCGCGTCGTTCGCGGCCGCCCCTTCGGCAACGCTCGGCGCCCAGTACGCGACACCGCGGCATCGCGACGGCATCGCGAGCGGCGGACTGAAAGCCGCGCGGCCCGTTTTGGGATCCGGCTTGTGCGGATCGAACACCCAACGCTCGCGCCCCGTCGCCGGGTCGAGCGCAAACACCCGTCCGAAGGGCGTGCAGATGTAGAGCGTGCCGTTCGCGTGCAGCGCGATGGTTTGCAGGACCGTGCCTTTGGGGTACGACGCATCGATGAAATCGCCGCTGCGGTGTGTCCAGACGCGACGCAATTGTTTGACGTTCTTGAGGTTGATCTGATCGAGCGGCGAATGCTGACTGCCGCCCGGGTCGCGACCGAACGACGCCCAGTCCGCGCCTTCGGCGGCGCCGGCGTCGGGCACGGCGAACGAAGTGCACAGAGCCGCGAGTGCGACGAGCCAATATCGTTTCATGACCTCTCCCCCGAATTCGAACATCGTGATCAATGCGCGAGCAGCCACCACGCCGCGGCGCCGCTCGCGGCGCACAGCATCAGCGCGATGATGATGACCCAGTGTCGCACGCGACCCTCGGCCAGACTCGATCCGGACACTTCGGCGGCCGCAAGGTGCACGAGCGTCGTCGACACCTGGTGCCGATCGCGCGCGAACGCGCCCAGCATGGCGCGGTCGGCGAGCACGTTGACGAGCCGCGGCACGCCGTCGGACCGTTGATGCAGGGCTCGCAGTGCCGCAGCAGTGAAGATCTCGCGCATCGCGCCGGCGACCCGCAAGCGGTGCCGCACGTAGGCCGCAGTCTCCTCGCGACTCAAAGGTCCGAGGTGATAGCGCCCGGTGATGCGCTGCGCCAGCGGCCGCAGCTCGTGTTGCGACAACAGATCGCGCAACTCCGGCTGCCCGACGAGAATGATCTGCAGCAATTTGCGCGTGGCCGTTTCGAGATTGGTGAGCAGGCGCACCTGCTCGAGCAACTCGCGGGACAACAGATGCGCCTCGTCGATCACCAGCGCGACGCGTCGCTCGCGCGCATGCGCCTGCAGCAGATGCGCATTGAGCGCATCGACCAGACGTTTGACGCTGCCGCTCGCGCCGTCTGGCAAGGCGATGCCGAGCTCCTCGCAAATCGTCTGCAGGAATTCCGGCACGGTGACGCAAGGATTCAGGATCAGCGCCACCTCGACGTCGCGCGGCGCCCGCGCGAGCACCGAACGCACCAGCGTCGTCTTGCCGGTGCCGACTTCGCCGGTCAGCTGGATGAACCCGCCCGCTTCGCGCAGGCCGTAGACGAGATGCGCGAGCGCCTCGGCGTGGCGCGCACTCATGAAGAGATAGCGTGGGTCGGGCGTGATCGCGAACGGCGGCTCGTCGAGACCGAAGAAACGCTCGTACATCACTGGCCGGGCAGTACGTACAGGCAGGGCTGTCCGGCGCTGGTCAAAACTTTGCAGGCTTCGCGCGCGCGCTGCTCGCTGAGCACGCTCGCCTGCAGGCGATACATGAGGTTCGCGCCGACTTTGACTTCCAGCACCTGCGGCACCAGGCCTTGCAGTTCCACGTGCTGGGTGCGCGCCTCTTGCCAACCCGCGAGCGCTTTCTCGCGCGACGAGAACGCGCCGAGCTGGATGCGGTGCATCACGGTCTTGCCGGCGAATTCATCTTTGACGACCGGCGCTGCGGGCAACTCGGGCGGCGGCGCGGCGCTCGCCGACTCCGCCGGCGGCAGATCGGCCTGCGGCTCGACCGTCGCGGCTTCGGCCACGGGCGGCGGCGCTGCCACGTTGGCCCCTTGCTCGAAGGTCTCGAGCCGGAGTCGCGCCTCATTCGACCATCGGCCATCCGGATGCGCGCCGAGAAATGCGCGATAGGCCATCGGCGTATCGGTGGTCGAGGCAAGTCGCCAATCACGCTGTTCGCGACGTTCGGCGGCGCGGCGCTGCGCTTCGGCGGAGTACGGCCCGCCCGGATGTTTGGCCGCAAAAGCCGCGTAGGCTTCGTGGGTATCGGCGGCCTGCGCGGTATCCCAATCGTTGCGTTCGGTGCAAGCCCCGAGTGCGGCGAGCAGCACGGCTGCGGCAAAAACTCGCCAGGATCGAACGGGGCGCATGCCCCGATTCTAGGTCAAGCCCCGCGCTGTCGCACGAGCTCGAACTCGTGGCGCACGAAGCGGTCGATCCAGCCGCCTCGCCAGGGTGATTCGAAGAATCCGCAGTGGCCGCCCGTCTCCGTGGCGATCACGCGCAAGGTCGAAGGCCGCGCGAGTCGCACGAGATCGACCGCGGGGATGATCGGATCGTCGAGCGCCGTGACGATGGTTGCGGGCACGGCGAGCTTGGCCAGCCGATCTTCGGTGATCGCGTAGCCGCGAAAGTACGACTCGAGATCGGGGTAGCCCGCGTACCGCAACAGCAATCGCTCGGTCATGCTGCGCAGATCCCGCGCGGTGCGCAGTTCGGCGAAGTCGAACTCGCCGGGCCACAACACGTGCTTGCGCGCGAGCGAGCGCGTCCATTTGGCGATGAAATAGCGGCGATACAAGGCGGGCCCTTCGTCGAGTGCACGCAACGACGTCGCCGGATCGAGCACCGGCGACACGCCGACGGCACAGGCGACGTCGAGTCCCTCGGCAGGCGCCGCGGCGGCGGCGCGCAACATGAAATTTCCGCCGAGCGAAAACCCCGCCAGCGCGAGCCGCCGACCGGGAAACAGCCATTGCAGGCGGCGCAACGCGCCGATGACTTCGGGCAGCCGGCAGGAGTGGAACAACTCGCGATTCAGATGATGGGTATCACCGTGATCGCGCAGATTCAGTCGCACGATCTCGTGTCCCGCCTCGTGCAAAGATTGCGCGAGCGACAAAACGTACAGCGAACGCGCGCTGCCTTCCCAACCGTGCACCAGCACGACGAGCAGACGCTGCGCCGCACCCGTCGTCGCCGCAAAGCGCGGCGACACCGGCGTGTGAAATCCTTGCAGACGCACGCCGTCGCCGCAGTCGAGCAGCAACTCGCGGCTCGATGCCAGCAACGATCGCGCGCGCCGTTCGACGAACGGCCTGCGCAGCGGCAGGCTCGGCAGCACCGATTGCAGATGTGCGCCGCGCAACCAGGGATGCGGAGCGAAATCCGCTATTTTTTGCACGTTTTCAGCCATGGGTCGCTTGAGAGCGGAGGCGAGTGTAGCGCAGAATCGTCGCATGTCCGCCAATCCGAACCGTTTCATGTTGTGGCATGCATGGATCCCGTTCGCGGCGTTTGCCGCGCTCGCGATTCTGCTGTCGACCACCGACCTCGATCTGCGCATCGCCGATCATTTCTTTTACGACTTCGAGGCCGCTCGCTGGGTGGGCAAAGACACATGGTGGGCACGCAACGTGCTGCACACCGGCGGACGCAACGTGATGCGTGCCGCCGGCATCTTCGGTCTGCTCGCGCTTGGCGCGTCGTACGTCGCCCCGCTCGCACGCCGCTGGCCGGCATTGGTGCGCCAGCGCCGGCCGCTGGGTTTTTTCGTCGCCTGCGTGGCGATCGTGCCGCTGGTCGTCGGCAGTCTCAAACAGGTCACCAACGTCGACTGTCCGTGGGATCTCGCCCACTACGGCGGCGAGCGCCCCTTCGTGCACATCTTCGAAGATCGTCCGGACGACCTGCCGCGCGCGGCGTGTTTTCCGGGGGCGCACTCCTCGTCCGGCTTCGCGCTGCTAGGCCTGTATTTCTTGGGGTTGGCGCGCAGTCGCCGCCACGCATTGACGGGGCTCGCGATCGGCATCGGGGTAGGCTCGCTGTTCAGCTTCGCCCAACAGGCGCGCGGCGCGCATTTTTTGTCGCACGACCTTTGGTCGGCGTTCATCGCCTGGGGAATCTGTCTCGCGCTCTACCGCTACGCCTGGCGCGAGAACGTCAATCCCGCAGCCCCGTCCCCCGATTCATCAAGGTGAGTGCGATCGCGAACAGCACCACCACCGCCAGCGTCATGATCGAGAATGCGACGCCCACGTGCACGTCGGCGGTGCCCAGGAAACCGTAACGGAACGCGCTGACCATGTGCAGCACCGGGTTCACGAACGACGCGGCGCGCGCCCAGTCGGGCAACAGATCGATCGAGTAGAACACGCCGCCGAAATACGTGAGTGGCGTCAGGATGAACGTCGGTATCCAGTTCACCTGATCGAAATTTTTGGCGAATACGCCGTTGATGAAGCCAGCCAAAGAAAACACCATGGCGGTGAGAAACGCTGCGGCGAGCGTCGCCAACAGGTGATGGATCGACAGGTGCGTGAACAGCAGCGAAACGACCGTCACGACCGCGCCGACCAGCAAACCGCGCAACACCCCGCCGCCGACGTAACCGAACACGATCACCCAGTTCGGCTGCGGCGAGACCGAAATTTCTTCCAGAAACCGCTGGAACTTCGCGCCGAAGAAGGACGATGACACGTTCGCGTAGGCGTTCGTGATGACCGACATCATGATCAAGCCGGGCGCGATGTACTGCATGTAATCGACACCGCCCATCGTGCCGACGCGACGACCGATCAGGCTGCCGAAGATCACGAAGTAGAGCGTGGCCGTGATCGCCGACGGCACGATGGTCTGGCCCCAGATGCGCAGGATGCGACCCATCTCGCGCATGACGATGGTTTTGAAGCCGATCCAGCGCACGCTCGCGCGGCTGCGGGAAAATTCGCGCGTCATGCGGCACCCGACTTGTCGACCAGACGCATGAAGATTTCTTCGAGTCGATTCACTTTGTTGCGCATCGAAATCACGTGGATGCCATCGGCCGACAGGCGCGCGAACAATTCGTTGAGGTCACGGTCTTTGCTCACTTCGACCTCGAGGGTGTGATCGTTGAGCCTGCTGATGTCGTAACCGGCCAGCTGCGGCGCGACGGCGACCGGCGCGCGCAGACTGAACACGAACGACTCGGTGTGCAATTTGAGCAGCAGACGATCCATGCGATCGCTCTCGGCGATGCGACCGCGATCGATGATGGCGATGTTGCGGCACAGCGTCTCGGCTTCTTCGAGATAGTGCGTGGTGAGAATGATGGTCGTGCCCGAGGCGTTCAGCTCGCGCAGGAAATCCCACATGGTGCGCCGGATTTCGATGTCGACGCCCGCAGTCGGTTCGTCGAGGATCAGCAGTTTCGGCTCGTGCATCAGCGCCCGCGCGATCATCAGGCGACGCTTCATGCCGCCCGAGAGCGAGCGCGCCATCGAGTGGCGCTTCTCCCAGAGCTGCAGCTTGGTGAGGTATTTTTCGGCGCGCTCGCGCGCGACATCGCGCGGGATGCCGTAGAAGCCGGCCTGGTTGACGACGATGGTCTCGCAGGTCTCGAATTGGTTGAGGTTCAGTTCCTGGGGCACGACGCCGATGCAGGCCTTGGCGGCTTCGAGGTCCCGATCCATGTCGTGACCGAAGATGTGCACGCTGCCGGCGGTCTTGTTGACGAGCGTCGTGCAGATGCCGATCAGCGTGCTCTTGCCGGCGCCGTTCGGGCCGAGCAGCGCGAAGAAGTCGCCCTCTTCGACGTCGAGATCTACGCCCTTCAGGGCTTGGACACCGGTACGGTATTGCTTGACGAGACCGCGAATCGACAGGGCTTTCATGGCGCCGACATGCTAGCGGCGCGGTGCCCTGCCAGCAAGGCGTTGCAAACCGACGAGCGTATGGGCACGCAGGCCTTTGAGGTCGTTGTCGCGCGCGGCCACCAGACGCCGACGCCAGTGCGATTCGTCGTCGTGCCAGCGCAGTCGCAACCAGTGCGGCGCGGCATCGGCGAGCCAGTCTAGCCCGTGCGGACTGCTGCGCTGCAACGCGGCGCAGGCCTGCGGCGGCAAGCCGAGCACGAACGGCGCGGCGACGGGGCGCGTATGCGCGACGTGCCACGCAAAATGCAGCACGGCGCCCGCGAAGGCGCGCGGATGTGCGGCGGACCACGGCGAGTAGCGTGCCGGCGCGTCCGCCACCGCGGGCAACGCCGACGCGGCGCTGCGTTCGGCGGCGCCGGTTTCGGCGAGCGCGGCATCGACCGAGATTTCGAACAGCAGGTACGGCGCGTCGGCGATGCGCTCTCGAGCGGCCTCGTCGAGCGCGCGCCAGTCGTCGGCCGTCAACGGAAAGTCATCCGAGCGTTCGGCGGTCGCGGCCGTGCCGTACAGTTCGCAGATCACTTGCAGGCCGCGCAGATTGAGCCCCGCGATCTGGCGCAGCAATTCACGGTCGACGTACTGCGGTATGCCTGCGATTCGAGGTTTGTCCGGCCACATGCGCGAGCTCCGTAATCCTGCCTTGCATCGTGACGCAGCACACGCTGCGCGCAGCGCTGCATTTCGCGATCGTTTTCACGGAAATGACCATCGGCAGTCAGGGAGCACCGAACCATGCGCATCACCGAATCACGCTACAGCCGCGACCGCTTGCGTCACGACCTGGCGTTCCGCCTCATCGGGCTCGAGGCGCGCACGCGCACGATCTGCAATTGGACGGGCCTCACGCAGGATCGCGTCCGCAAGCTGTATCGCTCGTACGTGCGCGACGAACATCCGGTCCGTCGTCGCCGCGGCAAGTCACCGCGACAATGGACCTATTTCCTCAACCCCGGCGCCGTCGAAGCCGATACGCGCACGCTCGCCGCGACGCTGACGCTGTTCGCCGCGATCCGCCTGCAACCGAGTGGTCGGATGGCGCCGACCCTCGACGAAGGTCACCGGCTCTGCGACGCCTACGAAAGCTACCGCCACGTCGTCACCGCACCGCACATCGAATTCGAGCACGCCGCACTGCTCGCCGACACGCTCGCCCGCGGCGACGAAATCCGCACCGGCCAGTGCCGCGGCTGCGGCGCACTCAACATCATCGAATTGGCCGCGATTCAAAGACCGCCTTGCAGCGCCTGCACCGAGCCGCTGCGCGAAGACACTGTTAGAATCCCGACCTCGACCGCCGCCGCCCAACGCAGTGCCGGTCGTGCGACGACCCCCGAACATGCCAAGTCCACCCATTCCGGATCCGAACTTTCTCGCCGGGCCGTACATCGACCGGCGCGCCGAATGGCGTGAACGTCACGATTGGCCCGAGCAGGCGCGCAACGATCCGCAAGCGCGCTTCATGGTCGCGCGCGGCACGGCACAGCTGATCGCGGGCGCGCAACCTTCGATCGTCTTCGTCGATGCGACGCATCCGCTCGTGCGGCGGGCCACCGACCAGGATCTCGTGCTGCTCGGCTGGTATCGCGACGCGCAATGTCTGCTGCTGCAACTCGACGAGGCGGACGATGCAGCCGCCGCGCTTGCCGTGGCGGCCAACGACGATGCGCGCTTCGAAGATTTGCGACCACTCGCGCCGCAAATCGATGCGACCGAAGCGGGCCTGCTCGCCTATGCGCGCGCCATCGTGCACTGGCAACGACGCCACCGTCATTGCGGAATCTGCGGCGCACCCAGCGTGCCGACGCGCGCGGGACACGTGATGTGCTGCACGTCGAGCACCTGCGGCACCGAATTTTTTCCGCGCATCGATCCGGCGATCATCGTGCTGGTGAGCGATGGCGAACGCGCCTTGCTCGGTCGTCAAGCGAGCTGGGCGCCGGGGCGCTACTCGACGATCGCGGGCTTCGTCGAGCCGGGCGAGAGCCTCGAAGATGCGGTCGCCCGCGAAGTGCTCGAAGAAACCGGCGTGAGCGTCGCGCACGCGCGCTATCACTCGTCGCAGCCCTGGCCGTTCCCCGCCTCACTGATGCTCGGCTTCGAAGCCACGGCGGCCCCCGGCTCGATCGCGCGCGCCGGCAGCGAGCTCGAAGATGCCCGCTGGTTCACGCGCGAAGAGCTGCTCGCCGGCGCGGCCATCCTGCCGCCTGCGACCTCGATTTCGCGGCGTCTCATCGAGCGCTGGTTGCGGCCGCAAGACGCCACGCGCCGCTGATGTGCCTGGTCGCCCTCGCCTGGGATATCCATCCTCGCTATCGCGCCATCGTCGTGGCGAATCGCGACGAATACCACGCGCGCACGGCGGCCCCCGTCGCGCCGTGGCCCGATGCGCCGCATCTGCTCGCCGGGCGTGATCTGCAGGCCGGCGGCACGTGGTTCGCCCTCGATCGGCAACGACGCTTCGGCTTGATCACCAACTATCGCGAACGCGCGCGCCCGCGCCGCAGCGCGCCCACCCGCGGCCGCTTGATCGTCGACTATCTCGCGAGCGCAAGCGGGCCCGAGCGGTTCCTCGCGGATTTGGCCGACGACACGCCGGGTTATGCCGGCTTCAATCTTTTGCTCGCCGATGAACACGAGCTTTGGTACGCCTCCAACCGCAGCGACCGCTATGCACGGGCGCTCGAGCGCGGCGTGCACGGACTCAGCAACCACACGCTCGATACCCCGTGGCCGAAGCTGGCACGGCTGCGCGATACGCTGCAGGACTGGGTGACGGCGGCGGCCGACGACCCGGCTCCCTTGTGGCGCGCGCTCGATGATCGACGTCGCGCCGATCCCGGCTCGCTGCCGAACACGGGCATCGGCGCCGAGTGGGAGCACATCCTCTCCGCACCGTTCGTCATGCACGCCGAATACGGCACCCGTTGCTCGAGCGTGTTGCTGCTCGGCCGCGACGGCAGCGTGGATTTCGAAGAGCGTTCGTTCGACGCCGCAGGGCTGCAATCCGGCTGCGCTCGGTGGCATGCCGCACCGGGCGAGTGGCCACACGCGACCCACTGAAAACCTATAAAATCGCGGCTCGATGCAACGCACAGCCGTCTCCGTCCGGATCTTCGCGGCCGCGCTGCTCGGGCTGCTCGGCGCCGTGCCGTCCCGCGCGGACGTCGACATCCAGATCCAGGGCGTCGACGGAGACCTGCGCCGCAACGTACTCATCCTGCTCAGCCTCGAGCGCTATCGGAACCGCGACGATCTCGACGAAGCACTCATCGCGCGCCTGCAGGAACGTACCGAGCGCGAAGCGAGCGCCGCGCTGCGCCCCTTCGGCTACTACGATCCCAAAGTAACGACCACGATCGACGCCGTCGGGCCCGGACGCTGGCGAGCGCGCATCGACATCGACCCGCGCGCGCCGGTGGTGCTCGCCGAAGTGTTGCTCGACGTGCGCGGCCCCGGCGCCACCAACCCCGCCTTCCGGCGCATCCTCGAGGCACGCAGCTTGCGGACCGGTGCGCGTCTGCAGCACGCGCTCTACGACGGCATCAAAGACGAACTGCGACGCACCGCCGCGACGCTCGGTTACGCCGAAGCGACGTTCGCGCGCAGCGAACTCGAAGTCGATGCGCAGAACCGCCGCGCGCAGATCGCGCTGGTGCTCGACACCGGCCCGCGTTATTCCTTCGGCAAGACGCGCGTCGAAGAAGTCGGGCTCGACGAAGATTTCGTGCGCCGCTATCTGCGCTTTGCACAAGGCGCACCGTACGATGCGGGCGAACTGCTGCGCACGCAGTTCGCGCTCGACGACAGCCAGTATTTTTCTTCGGTCGAAGTGATCTCCGGCACGCCGGACCCCGACACGCACACCATCCCGGTCGACATTCGCACCGAACCGAATCGGCGCAATCGCTATACCGTCGGCGCAGGCTTCGCCACCGACACCAAAGCGCGCGGCACGCTCGGCTGGGAAAATCGCCGGCTCAACGATCGCGGGCACCGCTTCCGCGCCGACCTGAAAGCCGCGCAACTCGAGCAATCGCTCGAAGCGCGTTATCTGCTGCCCATCGGTGATCCGGCACTCGAAAAACTCGAGCTCGAATTTCGCCAATCGCGCGACGACCTCGGCGATCTCGAAACGCGAACGACACGTTTCAGACCGGCGGTGACGCAAGTACTCGGCGCGTGGCAGCGCGTGTTTTTCGCATCCCTCGCCCGCACGCGCACCATCACCACCGAAACGGCACTCTCCACCTCGATCGCCCAATCGACGACCTTGGTCATTCCGGGCGTGAGTTACGCCTCGGTGCCGCGCGGCTATCTCGGCGAGGCCTTGTTCTCGCGCACCTTGTCGGTCGAAGTGCGCGGCTCCGCGCGCACGCTCGGCGCCAACAGCGATTATCTGCAATTGCGCCTCGATGCCGAGCGCGTGCTCGACCTCGCACCGAAGTGGCACGTGTTCCTGCGCGGACAACTCGGCATCACGGCCGGTTCGAGCGCCGCCGATTTGCCGGGCACGGAGCGCTTCTTCGCCGGCGGCGATCGCAGCGTGCGCGGCTTCGGCTACAACGATTTGTCACCGACCGACGCCGGTGGCGCGAAGATCGGCGGACGACATCTGTTCACGGGCACGGCCGAAGTGATCCGCGATTTGCCGCGCAATTTCGGTCTGGCGGCATTCGTCGACACCGGCAGCGCGTTCGATCGTTTCGGTGATCCTTTGCAGTATTCCGCCGGCATCGGTTTGCGCGTGCGTCTGCCGGTGGTCACGCTCGGCATCGACATCGCGCAACCGCTGAGCAACCCTTCCTGCCGCAACGTCAAACCCGATCCGCGCTGCGGCACGCTGCGCGGCTTCGATGCACTGCCTGGCCCGCGGCTGCATCTGAACTTCTCGCCCAAATTGTGATGCTGCGCATGACACGCCGATCGTTGTGGAGTGGCGTCGCCGCCCTGCTGCTCGTCAGCGTGCCGCTGGCGACCCTGCTGTGGCTCGTGAATTCGCAGAGCGCGCTGCAGCTGGCGGTCTCGCGTGTGCCCAAAGAAATCGCCGGAGTGCGTCTGCAGATCGAGGGCATCCGCGGCTCGCTCGCGCGGGGCGTACACGTGAACCTGGTGCGCGTCGAACACGAACTCGTCACGGTCACGGTGCGCGACCTCGATGCGACGGTACGCGTATTGCCTCTGCTGTGGCAGTCGGTCAGGACCACCGAGTTCAAACTGGCTAACGTCGATATCGCGCTGCACCCGCGGCGCACGCCGCCGATCCGCCGCGTACCGCGATTTTTGCCGGAATTGTTGTCGATCACCGCGACGCCGGTGCGCATCGACAAGCTGACCATTCATCCGGTCACCGGCGCGCCCGTCGAATTCGACGACATCGTGGCCGATGCCACCTTGCGCCCGCGCACGCTGCGCGTGACCGAATCGCGCAGCCGACTCGGCGTCTTCGAGTTGCAGGCCAACGGTCTGATGACCGCTGCCGATCCGCTGCGCTTCGACGTCACGGCGCGCGCCACGGCAACGCCGCGCAATGCGCCGCGCTGGGTGGCGGCAGTCGAAGGGCGCGGCGATTTGAATTCCATGACGCTCACCGGCGGGCTCGTCGAACCGTTCCGCGCCGATCTGCGCGATGCGACGTTGCGCTCGTTCGCGCCCTGGGGCATCGACGGCCGCGCGCTGGTGAGAGATCTTGCGCTCGAGCGCTGGGGCGCGAGCGACGTGTTCGGCCCCATCGTCGGCGAACTTGCGTTGCGCATCGATCGCGACGGTTACCGTGCGCGCGGCGCGCTGACACCGACCGGTCTGCGCGCCGGGCGCGTCGACGTCGATTTCTTCGGGCGCTATGCACGCGGCACGCTCGAAGTGCAACGACTCGCCCTGCATCACCCGGGCTCCGACGCCGACGTGCGGATCGACGGTCGCATCGCCTTTCCGGAGAATGGCCCGCGACTCGAACTGCGCAGCGATTGGGCACGACTGCGTTGGCCGTTGAACGGCATGAGCAAAACTTTCGCGAGTGAACGCGGCCGCGCGACGCTCGAGGGCGTCTGGCCGTATGCCTACAACTACGACGGTGACCTGCGCCTCGGCACACTGCCCGCCGCCTACGCACGCGCGAGCGGCACGCTCGATCGCGGCACCTTGCGCGTCGCACGCGGCGCACTCGAGGTGCTGGGCGGCAGCGCCGAAACGCGTGGCGAACTGCAATGGCGGCCGACGCTGCGCTGGGCGTTCGCAGGCAATGCCCGCAATCTCGATCCGGCAAAGATCCAGCCCACGCTGCCGGGCGCGCTCGCGTTCGCGTATGCCGTCGAAGGTCGAGGGCGCGGCGATGGCAGCGCACTCGCGATCACGCTGCGCGATCTCGGTGGTCGTTTGCGCGGCCTGCCCGCGCAGGGCAGTGGCACGATCAAACTGGCCGGCGATACGCTCGCCTTCGAACGACTCGACCTGCGCGCGGGCGGTCTGCGCGTCTTCGCCGATGGCGCGCTCGCGCCGCGGGCGCGCGATTTGCGATTCCGCATCCTCGCCGAGGATCTCGGCGTGATCACGCCGCAAGGTCGCGGACGCCTGCAACTCGACGGCACGATCCGCGGCACGGCACAGGCGCCGCAGCTGCAATTGCGCGGCAGTGGCGAAGCTCTCGATCTGTTCGGCGTGCAAGCGCAGCGACTCGAGGTCGACGTCGACATGGCCGATGCGGCGCGCGGTCGCATCGCCCTGCGCAACATCACGCTGCCGGGTCGAAAGCTCGAGCGCGCGGAGTTTCGCCTCGACGGTCGCGCGCTCGCGCACGACTTCGCGCTCGATGTGCAAGGCACGGACTTGCGTCTCGTGGCGCGCGGCTCGGGTGACTTGCGTGACGACATCTGGAGCACGCGTTGGACGAAGTTCGATCTCGATCTGGCGAGCGATGCCGAATTGGGGCTGGTCGATGCCTTCAACCTGCGCATCGCGCCGCGTCTGCTCGACGCCACGCGCTTTTGTCTGCGTGGCCGTGGCGGCGAAGAACTCACCGGTGACGGCACCTTGTGTGCGGCGGGTGGCTTGAACGGCACGGGCTGGAATGCGGCGCTCGATATTCGTCGGTTGCCGCTCGGCAGTCTGCTCGCCAAACCCAATCAGCGTGCGAGTTACGAGGGCTTGGTCGACTTGAGCGCCGAATTCGGTGCGCAAGGCGACGAACCGATCCTCGGCAAGGCGCACGCCGACATCACCCAGGCGCGATTGCGGTGGCAACGCGTCGGCGGCAAGGAAGATCTGATTCCGCTCGGCTCGGGCACCGTTCATCTCGAGGCCACGGCCGCAGGTTTGAACGGCGAATTGCGCATCAGCGCCGGCGAAGCCGGTCGCGCGGACGGCAGCTTGCGCACCGGCGCGCTCGGCGCCCGCTGGCGCGAAGCGCCGCTCACCGCCGCATTGCGCATCGACTCGAACGCGCTGGCCTTCGTGCATCTGTACGTGCCGGAAATCGATCGCGCCGCCGGTCAATTGCGCGCCGACCTCGAGTTCGGCGGTTCACTCGGCGCGCCGCTCGTGAACGGCTCGATACGCGTCGAAAACGGCGAGCTCGATCTCTATCAAGTGAATCTCGCGCTGCGCGGCGTGAACGCCGAAGCGCGCATGCTCGACAACGGTTTCAAATTCGCCGCCACCGGATCCGCCGGGGCGGGTCGCTTGAGCGCGGCCGGCGAACTCGTGTGGCGCAACCGTCTTCCCTACGGCCAATTGCGCATCACCGGCAACGATCTGAAATTGGTGGACGTGCCCGAAGCGCGCATTCACGCCACGCCGGATCTGACCTTCAAAGTCGATGGCCGCGATCTGCAGGCGAGCGGCACGGTCACCATTCCGTTTGCGCGCATCGTGCCGGCCGATCTCACCGGCGCCGTGCTGCCCTCGGTGGACGAGCGGCGCGCCGGCGAAGCGCCGCCCGATCCGGCCGGAACGTTCCGCGTCACGAGCGATCTCAAACTTTTGCTCGGCGACAAAGTCACGCTCGACAGCTTCGGTTTGAGCGGCCGACTCACCGGCAGCCTCGCCGTGCAAACGAGCCCTGGCGGCACGAATCGAGGCTCGGGCGAGCTCGGCATCACCGAGGGCAAATACGTCGCGCTCGGTCGACGCCTCGACATCGATCGCGGTCGATTGATTTTCTCGGGCGGCCTGCTCAATGACCCCGGTGTCGATCTGCGCGCCACCAAAGAATTTCCGGACGTCAAAGCCGGCGTCAACGTGCGCGGCACTCTGCGCTCGCCGCGCATGACGTTCTTCGCCGAGCCCTCCTTGCCGCAATCGCAGATCGTGTCGCTGATCATCGCCGGCGGCACGCTCGAAGGCGCGCGCAGCGGCGACGTGGCCACCTCGGGTCGCAGCGCGCTGATCGCGCAGGGCAGCGCCCTGCTCGCGCAGCAACTCGGCTCGAAGATCGGCATCGAAGACGTGGGGATCGAGCAGAATCTCGCCAACGAAACATCGCTGGTGCTCGGCAAATATCTCTCGTCGCGCTTGTACGTGAGCTACGGCATCGCGCTCGCCGAAGCGATCAACACCATCAAGCTGCGCTATACCTTGAACGATCGCTGGACGCTCAAAACCGAAGCCGGCAAGAACGCCAGCGCCGACATCGTCTACACCCTCGAAAAGAATTGAGCGCGCAGCGCCGTCAATATCGGAAGGTGTAGTTGAACTTCACGGTGGTTTCGGCGAGGAACGGCCGGAAGTTGCCCGCCACGTCCTCGCGCCAGTCGTAGTTCACCACCAGATAGGCCATCTGGCCCATCGTGGGCCACCATCGCAACCGACTGTTGAGGCCGAGCCGACGCGACACGTTGTCGTATTGCGCGATGTTGAGCCACGCCCAACGCACGCCGAAGGAATAATTGGCGTTCACCGTGTACACCCGCGCGGTGAAACGCGAACGCGGCAATTCGATTTGCGAATTCTGCACCGCCGCACCGAGCAGCAGCCGCGATTGCGGCTTCCACGTCAGACCCAACTTCGCATCGCGACGCCGCCCGTCGTAAAAATCGCCACCCTCGAGATCCCAGGTCATCGCGACGCTGCGAAAGCCGGCCGACGCGCCATAGAGCCGCACGCGATCGTAGTCGTAACGGCCGAGCGGCACCGACAGACTCCCCGGCAACACGAACGGCTTCGCCAGCACTTCGGTGTAGCGCGCAAGGTCCACGGCGATGGTGTCGCCCGGCTGATCTTCGAGCGAAAACGGCGTGACGGTCATCTGGCGCGATTGCAGACGTCCGGCGCGATCCTCCACCTGTCTGAGATCGAAGCCGTACAACCAACTGCGCAAGCGGCTGCCGCGTTCGAATCGATGCCGGAACTTCGTACGCGCAAACGATTCGGCGATGTCGGTGCGGTTGACGAATCCGAGTGCGGGTTTGAAATTGCGGTCGATCTCGGTGTAGCCGAGCAACGCATCGATGCGGTCGTTCGGATACGCGAGCGAAACACCGCGCGCACCGTCTTCGCCGACCGATCCGGCGCCGCTCGATTGCTGCATCCACGCCCGCGCTTCGAGCACGCCGCGGGGCAGCAGCGCATCCGCGTCCAACGTCTGCGTGCGCAACAACAGATCAGCGCCGAGCACGCTGTTGCGTTTGCCGAAGGCGGGATCGCCCGAAGTCGCGATCACGCCGATCGTCGATTGCTCGCCGAAACTCGCATAGGCGCGACCGACGAACAGATCCTGCGCGGCGAGTCCCGGCGTGTCGCCCTGCCGCACGGCCAGCGCGCCGACGGTGTAGCGCCCGATCTTGCCCGAGATGCGCGTCCCGACGTCGAGATCGATCGGTTGGCCTTGCGCCGACAAGCCGATGGTGCGCGAGAAGAACGGTCGTCCGTTCTGCGTCAGACCGCCGAACTCGAACACCTCGGTGTCTTCGAGAAAGAAATCGCGCTTCTCCGGGAAGAACAACGAAAACCGCGTGAGATTCACTTGTCGATCGTCGACGTCCGTCGCGGAGAAGTCGGTGTTGACCGTCAGCGCCGCCGCGAGCGATGGCGTGATGCGGTAGAACGCGTCGAGCGACGGCGACGACACCAAGCGGCGACGATCGCCGGCGAAGTCGCTGCGCTGGGTGATGTTCATCGAGGGCACGACGTCGAGGCCCGTGCCTTGATCACGGCCCGCCATGCCGGCGATTTCGCCGTCCAAGTCGAGGGTGATGCGTCGATCTCGCTGCGACCACGCGAGGTCCTCGCGCTTGCGACGAATCGAGCGGATGAGATTGATGCCCCACACGTCCGCACGCGGATCGAACGCCAACGTTTTGAACGGCAGCGCCACTTCGGCCGTCCAGCCGTGCTGATCGACCGCGGCATCGCCTTCCCAGATGCCGTCCCAGTCCATGTTGAACGTCGTGCCGCCGAGCAGCAGACCATCGCGTTGCACGCCGTTGGGATTGACGTAGAAGAGATATCCGGTGCGACGATTGTTGTAAGTGTCGAGCACCACTTGCAGATAGTCGTCGTTGGTGACGCCTTGCCCCTGCACCATCTGCGAGCGCTTGATGGCGGCAGGGTCGGAGTCGCCGAATCGTGCGCCGATGTAAAGATTCTCGGCATCGCTCATCAACAAAAATTCGGTCGGCTCGCTCGGCGGATCACCGTCTCCCGGGTTGTATTGCACGACGTCGCGGATCACGACCGCTTGTGACCACGCGGCATCGTCCAGCTTGCCGTCGATGCGCACCTTGCCCTCGATGCGCGGCACGGTGACGCGCTTCGGCACGAACGTCGTCTGCGCCAACGCCGGCCAGGCGCAGACGCACAACGCGACGGACAAGCCGACCCGCGCGATCACGCGTCAGCGCGCAAGGGCACGTTTGGCGGCGAGAAAATCCGGTGCGAGTGCGAGGGCGCGTTCGTATTCGCGACGCGCGCTCGGCGTGTCACCGGCCTCCTGCGCGCAACGGGCGACCCAGTAGTGCGCTTCGGCGGCGCCCCATTCGATGCCGCCACCGCTTGCCGGCGCAGGTCCGTTGCCCGCCGCATCGAACCCGGTCGCGGCCTCGCGAAAGCGCGTACAGCCTTTGGCTTTGTCACCGCCGACGAACTTCGGCCGGAAGTACACGCCGAAGCCCTCGACCAGCACGATGCGCGGATTGCGCGGCTCGAGTGCGAGCGCGGCCTCGATGCTCTTGCCGCTCTTCGAACCGTTGCGGATCGCCGCCATGCCGCCGAGATTGGTCATGTAGCCGTAGCAGGCGGACTGCAAAGCGTGCGCTTCGGCGAATTTCGGCTCGCGACGCAGCACCGCATCGAGCGTCTCGACGCAGGCGTCGCCCGCCTGCGAAGCGGCGTCTTTGCGCTTCGCGCCGATCGCGAGTTGCAGTTTGCGAAATTGCACGTACGCATGGGCATACTGCTCGCGCGCGTTGGACGATTTCGCCCACGTGATCGTCGCGCTCGCAAGTTTGTCGAGCTCGGCGGCATTGCCCGCGAAATAGGCGGCTTGCGCAGCCGCCGACACGCCGGCGATCGTCGGCGCCGACCCCTCGGCATGCGCGAACGGCGCGAGCAGCAAGCTCAATGCGGCCATGCCTTGCGCCAAAGTGCGCGTCCCGAATGCAAAAGTACGCTGCGTCACGCGAGATACCTCGAGGTCAGTTCCGTCGACTTTTGCCACAGCGCTGCGGCCATGGCGAGATCTTCCATGTGCTTGCCCGCTTTCGGGATCACGGGATTGCAGTTTTCGAAATAGTGGCCGCTGCTGCGCGCGAGCGCGGGTGCAGTGGCGAGATAGCAGGAGGTGGCCGCCCCTTCCGGGATCGACTTCATGAACGTCCAGCCGATGAGCTTGGTCGCCACGTGTTTCCATTCGGCGAAGTGGCGGCCGAGGTTGGTGTTGATGATGCCGGGGTGCAAAGAATTCGCCGTCGCGGCGCTGCCCTCGGCACGCCAGCGTCGCGCGAGCTCGAGCGAGAACAAGGCGTTGGCGAGTTTCGATTGACCGTACATGCGATTCGGTTCATAACCGCGGCGACCGTCGAGGTTGTCGAATTCGATGCCCGCTTCGGGCGCCCATTGATAGCCGAGGCTGGAGACGACGACCACCCGGCCTTGCTGCGCTGCCTGGATTTGCGGCAACAACCGATTGACCAGAATGAAGTGGCCGAGATGGTTGACCACGAAATGCTTTTCGAGACCGTACACCTGTTCGAGTTTCGGCAAAGCCATGATGCCGGCGTTGCAGATCACGCCATCGAGCGGCATGCCGAGCGTGCGCACGAGATCCGTCGCGGTGACGATGGTGTCGAAGCGCTCGAGCTCGAGCGCGACCGGGGTCGTGCGACCGCCGACCGAGGCACAGGCTTCTTTGGCTTTTTCCAGCGTACGCCCCGTGCCGATCACGTGCGCGCCGCGCAGCGCGAGCACGCGCATGGTTTCGAGGCCGAGCCCCGACGTCGCACCGGTGACGAGAATCGTGCGTCCTGAAAGATCGAGACCCGCGGTGACCGCCTCGGCGGTGCTGTCGGAGCCGAAGGCACTGAGCGGCACGCCCGGCGGTCGCGGCTCGCCCGAGCGGGAACAGGACAGCAATGCAGGTGCGGCGGCGACGCTGCCGGCCGCGATCAAAAACTGCCGACGATCGAACGACATGATCCCCTCCCGAGCGACGAATTTCATTGCGCTTGCGAGTCTAGTGCCTCGGCGGTGCGAATACATCCACCTCGCCCGCATACAATGGTCGACATGAAGTCCGAGGTTCCCGCACCGCCGCCGGTCTTGCGTCGTGCCACCGATGCAGACGTCGCCGCCTTGCACGCGCTGGTCAATTCGGCCTACCGCGGCGATTCGAGTCGCGCAGGCTGGACGACCGAGGCGGACTTGCTCGGCGGACAACGCACCGACGCCGCGGCACTCGCGGAGTTCATCGCGCGGGGCGTGGCGCAGGACGATCGCGCCATGTTGGTCATGCCGCGCCTCGACGCCGAGCCCGCCTCGTTGCTCGCCTGCGTGCAACTCGAGCGACGCGGTGACGATGCCTATCTCGGCATGCTCACCGTCGCGCCGTCGCTGCAAGGCGCCGGGCTCGGCAAATATTTGCTCGCCGGTGCCGAGACGTTCGTCGCCCGCACCTGGCAAGCGCGCACGGTCACCATGACGGTGATCGAGCAGCGCGGCGAACTCATCGCCTGGTACGAGCGGCGCGGCTACGCGCCTACGGGCGCGACCGCCCCCTTCCCGTACGGCGATGCACGTTTCGGCGAGCCCAAACGTCCCGATCTGCGTTTCGTCGTGCTTCGCAAGAGGTTGCCGTGAAAACTCCGCATAGCGTACGTCCACTCGTGATCGCGCATCGTGGTGCCTCCGGCTATCGCCCCGAGCACACCCTCGAGTCGTATCGATTGGCGATCGAACTCGGCGCGGATTTCATCGAGCCCGATCTCGTGTCCACCCGCGACGGCGTGCTGGTCGCGCGCCATGAACCGAACATCACCGATACCACCGACGTGGCGACGCGGCCGCAATTCGCGGATCGCAAACGCACGGTCGTCGTCGACGGCAGCGCGCAGACCGGCTGGTTCACGGTCGACTTCACGCTCGAGGAACTGAAGACGCTGCGCGCCATCCAGCCGCGACCCGATCGCTCCAAAGAATTCGACGGCAAGTTCGAAATTCCGACGCTCGACGAAATCATCGCGCTCGCGAAAACCGAATCGCAGCGCCGCCAACGCACGATCGGCATCTACCCCGAAACCAAACATCCGACCTGGCATTGCGATCGCGGCTTGCCCCTCGAAGACGCGCTGCTCGCCGCGCTCGAGCGAGCGGGCTGGACGACGCGCGATGCGCCCGTGTTCCTGCAATCTTTCGAAGCGGGCAATTTGCGCTGGTTGCGCGCCCGTACCGGCGTGCGGCTCGTGCAACTGATCGACGGCGACGGACAGAGCGCGGACGGTCGCGTCCACCCTGCCAAACGCTGGCAAGGTGAAGGACGCTGCACGCGATATCCGCAAGGGCCGACGGCCGACACCGCGCTGCCCGAAGATTTCACCGATCCGCGCAGCTTCGCGATCATCGCGAGCTACGCGGATGCAGTGGGGCCATGGAAGCGGCATTTGATCGGCTCGCGCGAAACCGATCCGCGCGACGCGAGCGAACGCACGCGACGCGTGACCGCACCGACGCGGTTCGTCGAGCTCGCGCATGCCGCCGGGCTCGCGGTGCACCCCTGGACGTTCCGCAACGAATCGCAGTATCTCGCCGCCGACTACCAGGGCGACCCGCGCGCCGAATATGCGGCCTACGCGGCGCTCGGCGTCGATGCGGTGTTCAGCGATTTCCCCGATACAGCGCTCGCCGCACTCGGGCGCTGACGCTCGTTCCGTCACCCAAAGAAAAAGGCCCGGTGGATCGCTCCACCGGGCCCGTGTCATGCGCACGGCGCTGCCGCGCCGCGCCTCGGGGTCAGAACTTGTAGCTCGCCTCGAGGCCGACTTGGCGCTCGCGACGTGCCACGCCGAAGAAGCCGCGCGGCAACGAGTACGATGCGACCGCCGTCGACGGCAGGCCCGTCTTCAAGGTGACACCCGGGATGCCGAGCATGTAGCTGTGCAACCAGCGGGTCACGCCCGGTGACGAGTCTTCGTTGGTGAGGTTGCGGCCATAGAGACCGACCTTCCATTGATCGGTCTCGACGCCGATGCGCGCACCGAGCAACACGGCCGAACCGCTCCACGCGAGATTGTGCACCTGCACGTACTTCTTGTCCGTGTAGGAGAGGTCCGAGTTGACGTACAAGCGGTAACCGTCCGAGAGCGGGCGGTTGAAGTCGGCCGTGAACGAACCGGAGTTCTTGGCGGCGAGCGGGAACGCCTTGCCCACGATCGAGCAGTCGCCCTTGCCGTTCAAGTTGCGCGCGGCGTTGGTCGGATCGTTCGGGTTGAAGATGCCGCCACCGCTCGTCAGCTGGAACTGGAAGTCGTCGCAACCTTTGGTGAACTTCGTGTCCGCCAGCGCGTAGTTGATCGCGAGCGTGAGATTGTCGGTCGCGGCAAAGCGCGCTTCGACTTCCACGCCCTTCACTTCGCCGTCACCCTGGTTGGTGGAGATCGAAGTGACCGCACCCGTCGAGCTGTTCTGGATCGGCGTCGTCAACTGCATGTTGGTGACGTCGGTCTTGAAGAGCGCGACGTTCAACGAGAGACGGCGATCGAACAACACCGACTTCGCGCCGATTTCGTAGTTCACCGACTCTTCTTCGAGGAACGACTCGTCCTGCGGACGACCGTTGCTGATCGCCACGGCGCCGTTGAACCCGCCCGGCTTGTAGCCCTTGGCGTAGTTCGTGTACAGCGTGAGATCCGGCGAGACTTTGTAGTTCAAGGTCGCGCGCGGCGTGGTCGACGTCCAGCGATCTTTGCCACGCAGACGCGAGTCGTACGTGGTGACCGACGGACCGATCTGCAGATTCTTCACCGACGCCAGGTTGATCTGGCCTTTGCGCTCTTTGGCTTTGCGCAGTTCGAGCGAGCCGGAGAAACGGTCCGTGAAGTCGGCTTCGAGGGCACCGAACAACGCGCTGTTGTTGATGTCGTAGACGTTCTCGGGACGATCCTGGCCGTCGAGACTCACGAAGTCGATGCGGTAGCCGCGCTGCTCCCACTCGAAGTGGTATGCGCCGACCATCCAGCGCACCGCACGCTCGCGCGGCGATTCGAGTTTGGCTTCGAACGACCAGTCGCGATATTTGTCGACGCCCGAGGAGGCACCGGTGGCGACGTCCTGCACGCCGTTCACGTTCGGACCGATGATGTTGACGGCCGAGTGATCGCTGTCGGAACCGGTCTTGCGGTCGTCCTTGCGCTTGCCGCCGTTGAGCGACACCGCATAACCCGAGCCCATCACGTCCCAACGATACGAGGCGAGCAGCAGGTCGAGGTCACGGTTGACGCCCGAGAACGCCACGCCCTGACGCGTGTCGTACACGCCGCCGGTCGCGGTGACGCCGCCGACGAAGGTCGACGGGATGCCCGCGAGCTGCACGATCGGCTGCGTGACCGGTGCGTCGTTCAAATAAATCGGACGCGCCTTGATCTCGCCGCAGAAGTACTGGTTCGGGTTGGCGATGTTGGTGGTCGAGTACGAAGCGAACGAACGCGTACCCGGTGCGCAGTTGTTGTCGCCTGCGCCCTGGAAGAACAACGGACGCGTTCCGTCGCGATCGCGATTGTGCGAAAAGCGCAGATTCAGCTCGGTGTTCTCGGTCGGCGTGATGCGCAAGGACCCGCCGAAGGAGCGGCTCTCTTCGTCACCGATCGTTTTGCCGGTCAGCTGGTTTTTCCATTGACCGTCGAATTTGTTGTAGCGCACCGAAAGGCTGCCGGCGACCTTGTCGGAGAAGCTGCCGGAGAGACGACCGGTCACCAGACGCTCATCGGCGTCGACGGCCATGTTCGCGCCACCCGAGAGCGCGTCGGTCGGCTTCTTCATGATGAAGTTGATCGCGCCCGAGTAGGTGTTGCGACCGTAGAGCGCACTCTGCGGACCACGGATCACTTCGACGCGCGCCACTTCGGCCATGTCGAGGGTCTGGATGTCGCCCGGGTAGTACACGCCGTCGACGAAGTAGGCGACGCCCGTTTCCACGGTGGCGTTGGTGCCGGCGAGCACGCTCGCCAAACCGCGCATGACCGGACGCTCGTTCGAGCGGCCGAACGATTTGGAGAACACGAGACCGGGCGCGAACTTCGCGAGGTCGTCGAGCGAGTTGACCTGGCGGTTGGCGATTTCGGCGGAGGAGATCGCGGTCACGGAGACCGGGATGTCCTGCAACGACTCTTCGCGCTTACGCGCCGTGACGACGATTTCTTCCAGCGTCGGTCCGGCCGAGGCCGTGCCCTGCGCGAACGCCACCGGCCCCGAAAGGCTGGTCGCACCCATGGCGAGCAAGGCCGCCAGAGATTTGTGTTTGATAGACATATAAAGATGGCTCCCCGATGTTGCGACGACTCGTCAACGAAGGTCGACGGGCGTCGGATTGGCACTCATTCTGCCCGCTATTGTAGGGCAATTTCAGTGAAGTCGTACTGAAGGCAATACGTTGTGTTTTTTTTGCAACAAATGGGCGTTCAACCGGCCGCGCGCCGATGCAGGACCGTGAACTGCTGGAAGATCACCGGCATGCGCATCGAGGGCTCCTCGCCGCGCGCCTTCAGCATGCCACCCCAGTAGGGCCAATGGATGTTGCGCCACACACCGACGTCGCGGGCGTTCGGGCCCTCGACCGCCACGTGCCGCGGACCGATCTCCTCGAAAGCCACGGTTTCGACGTGGCTGATGCGATACAGCAGCACCGGGTGCCCTTCGAAGTCGGTGACGACGTACAACTCGTCCTGCTTCGGGGCGCGCGCGGGATCGTCCGCGAACTCCCACTCGAGCGCGAAGGTGCCGGTTTTTTCGCCGCTCGCGATCAGCGGCACGATCACGTCGGCCATCGCCTTGCTGCCGCCGAAGGTGCGCACTTTCACCGCACGCAGATCGAGCGCGGGCAAGGCGGTGCGCACTTCTGCGAGATACCGTTCGATCTCTGCGTTCATCGGTAAACCTCCGGATATCGTGAATCCAAACCTTTGAAACGTTTGTGCAGCCAAAGATATTGGCCGGGGTTGCGTCGTGCCTCGCGCTCGATCAAGGCATGGAATCGACGCAGATCGGCGAGCGGGTCGCCACTCGGAAAATTTTCGAGCGGCGCGCCGATGCGCGCCCAATAGCCCGCGGTGCCGGGCAAGCGCTCGACGAAATACGGCAGCACGGCGGCACCGGTGAGCGCCGCGAGTCGCGAAGTCGCCGGATTGGAGGCGGCGTCGATGCCGAAAAACGGCGCCATCACCGCGCCTTTGCCGCGATAGGCTTGATCCGGCGCATACCAGACGACGCCCCCCGCGCGCAGCACGCGCACCATGCGTTTTATGTCGTCGCTCGCGATCGTGCCGGCGGAAATCGCGCTGCGGTAGCGCACGAAAAACTCGCTCAGCAGCGCATTCTTCGACGGCTTGTAGACCGCATGCACCGCACGCGTCGCGGTCGCAAAGCGCGCACCGATTTCGAGCGTCGTGAAATGCGCCGCCAGCAGAATCGCGCCGCGCCCCGACGCCGTGACGCGATCGAGTTCCTCGAGCCCCTCGAACTGCACGAGCGCGCGCAGACGCTCTCCGCTCGCGAACCAGACGAGCGCGGTCTCGGGCAAGGTGATCCCGGCGTCTTCGAAGTGGGTGCGCAAGATCGCCTCGCGCTCGGCGGCGGTTTTCTCCGGGAAACAAAGCTCGAGATTGCGCCGCACGACGCGCCGCTGCGGCAACGGCAAGCGTCGCGCCAGCGCGCCGAGTGCGGCACCGAAGGCAAGCTGTCTCGCAAACGACCAGCGCGCGACGACTTTGAGCAGCCAGAGCGCAGCCCACGTCGGCCAATACTTCGGCCAAAGAAATCGGGCGCGCACTCGACTCATGACGACCGTGCAACCGGTGCGTCGGCCACGAG
>Ga0075471_10000363_pt1 | contig 27107 bp, 31 predicted proteins | sample DEB19_08_DNA_2_FD_74787 | JGI IMG/M metagenome (GOLD analysis project Ga0075471, IMG submission 74787) | Aqueous microbial communities from the Delaware River and Bay under freshwater to marine salinity gradient to study organic matter... | ecosystem: Environmental > Aquatic > Marine > Coastal ...
TGCTATTGCTTATAAAAAGATTGGGATTCCTTATGGTAGTGGTTCCAGTAGTCGAACCCATCGTGATGGCAGTTGCAGCGCCAGCGAAGTTCATCGTGGTGGCTGTAGTATTGAAAAGAGCCTGGGTTCCTGCAGAACCAACAATCGTAGGACTACTAATAGTAGTAGTTCCTCCAACACTGCTACCAATGTTTATATTAGTAGTAGAGCCTGCTGCGGCGCCTGTTCCAAGGTTCAGCGTCTTGATGTTACCTGACCCCGTCGCTCCTGTGGATATGCTTGTTGCAGAGCTAGAAGTACTATTATATCCCAATATTGCGGTAGTAGCAGCTCCATAGGCATTCACGGTGGTTGCTGTTGTATTGAATACATTTTGCGTGGCAACATTTCCCACGAGCGTCCCACCTCTGATGGTGGTAGTTGCAGTGGTAGCATCACCTATTGTAATTGCAGTAGCTGCTCCACCCATGTTTACTGTAAGGGCGTTTGTATTAAATAAAGTTGCAGTACCTGTTCCTGTAGTTGTGATGTCACTGCCATTAACAGCAAGGTCGCCTGTGACAGTGAGACTGTCAGTAGTTTTATTAAAGGTAAGACCAGCATCTCCGCCCATGACTCCACTGTCATTGAATTGGACTTGGGTATCCGATCCACCTGGAGCCGAGCCAATTAAAGTTCCAGAGCCATCCGCAGCACCTATAAAAATCCTCTTGTTTGTGGTATCTATCGCCAATTCATTTTGGAGAATAGCCCCAACACCGGGAGTGCTCGTGCCTCTTCTAGGCTTTATAGCCGGATTAGTAGCCATTTAAAGTCAGAATGTTCCGCCGTCGGAATTAACGGACTGTTTCTTTTTCGACCTTGATGGAGAATTCGCTTCTTCCGAATTGTTTAATTTAAAAGATTCTATCTTATCATTAAGTTCCTTAATCTTATTATTCTGAAAAATTACTGTCGCCTCAAGATCTAAGGCAAGGGCAGAAAGTTCGCTTATCCTTTTTCTCATGATGGGAATTAGGAAATTATCTTTATATGTATCTTGGTCTTCCATGCAATGACTCCGTTATCTATATATCGTCATTGCATTGTAGTTTAATAAAAAAAGTCCAGGATTTTACACCTGGACTTTCTTAAATAATATTAGTATTTCCTTCTACTCGTAATCTCCACCATCGAGAGTATCGAGAGTAATAAGACCAGAAGAGGAATCAAACTGAGCGTCATAGAATGTAGCAACGCCTTTGGTGAAGCTATCAGCCTCAGCATTGTCAATGGAAGTAGACGGGCCATCAACGATGGGCTGGACCCACACATAGGTGCTTCCATTAAATATATATACATATTCCTCTCCAGTATCAGAATCAATCCATCTAGACCCGACTGGAACTCCAGAGGAAGGTTGAGAAGACTGATAATAAAATTTTATCCTGGATGAATTGTCCCCTTCAAAACCATATGATGGTGAAGCGGTGGAAGATCCACTAGCAATAGAAAATAACGAGTCTTGCTGAGCATCAAGATTCTTTATATAGTTCTTTCCATAGGATATATTGTCTGAAACATTCTCTGAAAACCTTATATAAGACTTGTTCCTGCTCATATTAAATTCTCCTTGGAAATATTATGCGTAAGTTCCACCGTCGATGGTATCGAGAGTTATAACTCCAGAGGCATCGTCGAACTGCGTAGAATTAAATGTTGCAATTCCCTTGGTACTTCCGTCAGCCGCAGCATTCTGAACAGCAAGAGTGAGAGATCCAGATCCAGATGTAACGGAACCATTTGTAAATGATATTGTCTTGTATTCAGGGGCAGATGCAGATCCAGTGCTGGCAAGCACGGCTCCAGCGGTGGCTGATGCGGACAACTTGCTGAGGGCTGTTGCTCCGGAAGCGTACAGAACATCTCCTACGGTGTAAGAGGTCTGCCCCGTACCTCCGTAAGCAGCCCCGATTGCATTGCCATTCCATGTACCTGATGATATCGTTCCAACAGTGGTTATGCTGGTAAGGTTTCCTGTTGTAATCGCAGTTCCATCCACGTCAGGAAGAGTAAAGGTTCTTGAGGCACCCAGAGTGGCTGTGGTAACAGTCACAGCATATGTAGTTGTTCCTCCAGCCCTGCCTTGAAGAATTATTCCATCATTTGTCGATGCCTGACGGAAAGTCTGACCAGTAGCATTTGTGAATGTATTGGCTCCCGTAAAGGCATTATTAGAACCTATGTAGGCAACGGTACCGCCTGCTCCGAAAGCGACGGAGGAAGAGTCGGTTCCAGTGAAGGTCAAGGTATTGCTTGCAGTAAGCGTCTTTCCGTTCGCAACGGTGATGGTTCCAGTGGAAGAAGTGACGGTAAGACCGTTGACCTTTCCTTCCAAGTCAGCCACAAGGGTGGCTACCGCATACCCAGTTCCTCCAGTGTTTACTGTCGTAGTGGGAGCGGACTGAAGAGCCTTGAAAAGCTTGTACTTATCGTCGCTTGCATCGCGGAAAAGACCCGTGTAAAGATCCTGGGTTCCACTGGTGTCATATAGTCCATAAAATCCTATATCAACGGCATCTGTAGATCCGTTGTTGTTTGCCAGGAATATAAGAGGGTCATTGACGCTAAGAGTGGAGCTGTTAACCGTGGTGGTCGTTCCACTGACAGTAAGATTTCCACTGACCACAGCATCGCTGTTTATAGTCACCGTTCCACCGTTTGAAGAACCTATGTTGACATTTGTGGTGGAGCTTGCAGCGCCACCAGTTCCTATGTTAACAGTCTTTATGGTTGATGCTGCAACTGCTCCAGTTGATATATTGGTAGTTGATGCAGCAGTGCTTCCATATCCTATGGTTGCAGTTGTAGCCACTGCTCCCATGCTCAATGTGGTTACATTGGTGTTTAATAGATTAAATGTGGTTGCAGAACTTGTGATATCTCCGCCATTTACCGCAAGATCTCCGGTTACGACGGTGTTTGCGTTGTTTATGGTCGTAGTTCCAGTTGCTGCGCCGATGGAAACCGTGGTTCCTGCTCCCGCCATGTTAACAGTGGTGGCGTTTGTATTGAACAGGGTCGCGGTACCAGTTGCAGAGGTTGTAATGTCTCCACCATTAACCGCAAGATCGCCGGTTACTACGGTATTGGCATTGTTTATAGTGGTTGTACCTGTCGCTGCACCGATTGAAACGGTAGTGGCTGCGCCACCAACGTTAAGGGTGGTAGCGGTTGTATTGAATAAGTTCTGTGTGGTAACATTGCCCACGAGAGTACCGCCACGGATCGTGGTAGTGGCTGTCGTGCTGTCGCCCATGGTGATGGCAGTCGCTGCGCCACCAACGTTAAGGGTGGTAGCGGTTGTATTGAAAAGATTCTGCGTGGTGGTGTTCCCAACCAAAGTACCGCCACGGATCGTGGTAGTGGCTGTCGTACTGTCGCCCATGGTGATGGCAGTCGCTGCACCACCAACGTTAAGTGTGGTAGCGGTTGCATTGAAAAGATTCTGCGTGGTGGTGTTGCCAACCAAAGTCCCACCACGGATCGTGGTAGTGGCTGTCGTGCTGTCGCCCATGGTGATGGCAGTCGCTGCACCACCGACGTTGACTGTCAAGGCATTGGTATTAAAAAGAGTTGCCGTACCAGTTCCAGATGTAGTTATGTCTGAACCGTTTACCGCAAGGTCTCCCGTTACAGTGAGAGCAGCGGTATTGGGATTATAAGAAAGCGGAGTAGTGGTATCGTCAACATAAAGAGTGGCATTTGCAGAAGCTGTGCCAGAAAGAACGATATATCTGGTGGTGGCAGTGTCGTCGCTTGTAGTGCTTACTGTGGATGCTGCCGCTGGAGCAGACCATGCTAGAGTTCCCGATCCATTTGTCGTAAGAACATAATTTGCACTTCCATCAGCGCTAGGCAAAGTCCATGTAACGCTGGCAGCTATGGCAGCAGGAGCTTGGAATGCGACAAAATCAGTTCCTCCCCCAGTCTCCCTAAACCTAATATCAGACCCTCCCGTAAGAGTAATGTCTCCAGAGAACAGTCCTCCACCAAGAGGCATGAAATAATCGCCTATGGCCTTCTTGGTGGCAAGTTTAAGATCACTTGTCCATGTCGTTCCATTGGTAGAGCTGTTTTCGATCTCAGCTCCAACCCATTTTACTCCTGGACCGTTGACTCCGATGTATATCTGGTTGTCTGCCGTATTCACTGCAGGCTCACCAAGAGCGAGCGATGCGGGGGTACCTGAAGTTATCTTACGCTTGAATTGAATGGTGGGATTGGTTGCCATTTGCTACTCCTGTATTTATTTATCTTTCTTTTTTAATTATATTTTATGTCTTTTATGTCTTTTATTTTCAATCACTAAATGTTCCACCATTTATAACATTTGAATAGATCGACTTCCAGAATTTTCCATTCCATGACCATTTTCTCCTGCCGTGAATTATGACATCTCCAATATTTGGAGATGATTGAAGAGAAAGCGCTTGCGATGCTTCATTAAGATTTCTCCATTCCGCTCCATCTGCGAATTCAACAAATGCTTTTCTTCCATTGGAATCAACATAGTATGAAAGTTCTTCTCCTGTGACGGGGTATACCCATCTCTCGCCCTTCCTTGGATATGGAGGGATTCCTACCGTCTGATATGTTCGAAGACCTTTTGGCTGGGGAAAAAGAGAAATCACAAAAATATATATTGTTTTTTTTGTTTTTTGCCTTCATTTCCTAGAATGTTTCCGATAAAAAAAGTGCCTCTTGCAAGGCACCAGTTTAATATTTAGTACCGAGGTGTCAGGCAGGGAATATGCTCCCAAGACCTCATGGCTAGACCTACAAGCCTGTACCCACTAACAGTGGGGTAGCCTGGGCCTATCAAGGCGAGGACGAGCGGGGTAATAGCCGTTTCCATCCCGCATGCCCAGCGGCGACCAGGATGATGCAAGTCATCTGGACGGATACATCCTTTCCGTCACTTGGTTGAATAAGGATGCCAGACCGAAATGATGGTAGCGATGACCTCGTGTAGGCAATAAAATGCTTATTCGGCTGGTAATTACACGAGTGGCTCTCTTAGGGAGATACTGCGTTCCTGATGGGCTACGCCCATCTTCGGAACGCAGCGGCTTCATCATATAGCGATAAACAGCAGGGAGTGGGAAAGCCCGAACGGGCTTAACTAGTATTGGCGAGGCGAAGCCGAGACGATACTCTCCTGACGCGTAGCGGAAGGAGCACATGAACCAGCGTCAGTCATGAAGGAAGCAGTTCATGGGAATAGAGGGCATAGTCCTTAGAGAACCTTTCCTCCAGGTCTATGAGTGAAGAGGATCCATATAGGCTGGAGCATGCGTCTATGAAAGCCTTGGAATGCGAAGTGGTTATGAACTGGTATCCAGGAAACTCAGAACACAGCGTCATGGCAAGCAGAGGATGACGCTTGAAGTATATGTGCATCTCGACATTGTCTATGAGTATTATCTTCGATGGATTATGAATGGCTTCGGTGCATATATGTCGAAGCAGCGTCGCTATCTTCCTTTCTCCATCGCTCATCCTCTTGAAGTGGACTTTCACCGCTCCCTTCTGTATGACGAAGTCGAGATGAAATTCCCTGGAGGCATCGAGTTCAGCAACCCTAAGAGGCTTGCCAAGGGAGACAGGAAGACCATATACTGCCTTCGCCAGTCGAATGAATCTGTCGGAGGATTCCGTCGGCAACTGGAACTTATTCATGTTTATTGGATGGTCTGCGTCTAGGAATATGCTGTATCCTTCTTGATCGCTCCTGTAGTGAGGAAGCTCGCTTGACACAAGACCATTGCCATCCATCACTACCTTGAAATCATTTGAAGAATCGTCTGTAAAGACAGCCTCCATGGAAAGAACGGATGCTGATGGAACGAATCCTATGCTCGTTGGATCGTAATCAGGGTGCCATGTGAGTTTTCTGAACACAAGGTCGTTGTCTCTGTTCATGAACATCCTTGGGTTTGCGAGTATCCTTATGGCGGAAAGAAGGGTGCTTTTTCCGGTTCCATTGGGACCGAAAACAACATGCATGGGAGAATTGTCTTTGAGGAAGTCAAGGTCCAGCTCGCGGTAGCCGCAGAAGTTTCTAAGGGAAAGGAATTTTAATTTGAACATGGTTTCAGCCTCTTTTTCGGAATACATAAAGTCAGTGGATGTAACTGAAGTATGCAAGGAGATAATATCAAAAGCCAGAGGAGACAAGGATTCCGTCTTTGTCGACTTCAGGATGAGCAAGGGAAAGATGTCAGGAAAGGGAGAGGAGAATACATGGATAAAGTTCGATGTCCATGACAGCCCTCTTCTGAAGGAAATGCTGAAGAAAATGGTTGAATCCGATGATCCATCGGATGAGGATGTCAAGACCTTCGATGAGTGGAGGAAGGAAGTCGCCCGTCATATGGCGGAATCTTTCAGCGTGGAACTTAAGGAAGTAGTATGCGATGCCATGTTCTCTGGCAGCAAGGACATGCCTTTCAAGATTATCTCGGCGGACTTCGAACTTACGGACATACCAACGAACGACAAGGTGGTAGTCGTAAGGAAGGCTTCCCCTCCGGGTGTTGTGACTCCTCCAGTCGTGAGCGAGATCATGAGGATACACGAGGAGACGGGAGAGTCATTTGAGAGGATAGTGAATGCAAAGAAGGCATCGGGAGACCCTCGTTATCAATGGATCGTGGGAGTTGACACCAGGAAAAGTTTCTTCGAAGCAAATCTTTCCGTCGCAGTTGATTATTCCTTGGAAGAAGAAAAAGGATAAGAGAAGGAAAACAAATAACAAAAGGTGGAGAAAAAATCATGATAGTGATAGCCACCGAATCATTTGAGATGCGTAAGGAAGCAGCCCAATACCAGGGAAAAAGCGTTCCTCTAGGCAAGATAATGAAGGGCGATGTAAAGAAGTTCAAGGTTTACGTTAAGGATCCCAAGACTGGCAATGTAAAGAAGGTGAACTTCGGTCATGGAGGATCGAGCGCCAGATCCAAGGGCGAAAAGACCCTGAGCATCAAGAGGAATAAGCCAGGCCGCCAGAAGTCTTTCCTTGCAAGGCATAACTGCGCTACAGCAAAGGACAGGACCACGGCACGCTATTGGAGCTGCAGGGCATGGCGAAAAGGAACGAAACTTCCTTGATTAAGAATATACCAGGATGCACGGAGTGTTCGAGGAAGAAGAAAGCCCAGAGTTCCTTGGGAAGCTTCATCCCCAATGTCAGTGATCAAGCGGGTCTTTCTGGAATAACCAGAAAATACGTTCCCAATGGATCGCTTCCAGAGGCAGGCTCTGGGCAAGCGACCTCTCCATCGGGACAACCATCCGGTCAGGGTTCTACGGGATCTTCGGCGCTGAGTACAGGAGCAACAGCGGCGACGGGCGCTGCTGTAGGATCCAAGGCCATGGGAGGAGGGGGAGCGACCGCTACGGGTCTTGGATCAAGGCTCATGGGGGCTGGAAGATTCCTTGGACAAGCAGGAGCAGTAGCCCTTCCCGCCGTTGGATCATACTTCGGAGCAAAGTATATAGAGGATCTGATAGGATCCGCATTGGCTGCATCCACCGAGCTGAAGCCCGCCATCAGGTATAGCACTAAGAACATTATCCTGTCGGAAAGTCGCCTCGTGAACCTGAAGAGCCTTGTGACCAGGATGACTAATCTTTCCTCTCATGTTGACAATAATGCCATAAAACTGGGAACAGTCATAGGTAAAACACTTGAAGAACTTGAAAAAGCCAAGAAGGCTTCATTCAGCAAGATAATTAATAAGAATAAAAGATAAATAATATCTCATAAATAGAAACCACGGAGAGATTCCATGTCAAGAAGTATAAAGATGAACTCAGCCCAATGGATCATGGCTGGAATAAAAGACGGCAGCCTGATATTGGAAGACACGGGAACAATACGTATAAATGCATCTGCATTCTCCAAGGACATGCCTGTTCTCGTGAAGAAGGCGCAGTCTTCTTTTTCAACTGGCGAAGCCGCCATGTACGGCGTGCCTGGAGGAATTGCGAGCGGCATGAGAGGTACGGGTTTCACTCCAAAAGGTATAGTTACTCCATCAGGAACTCCAGCTTTCACAACAAGCAGATTGGCCGATGCAGTTGGAAACCAACGTACATTAGAATCGCTCAAGGGCGTTCAGGGAAAAATTCGCACAACATGGAAACCAGATGCGAGCGGCAATATGGTACCAACCGTAATAGGTAGAGAGGCTCCTACCGCTGGTGTACGAATGGGTCTTAAGCAGCCATTTTCTGCTACTGGGACAGCCTATTCAGCCGCAAGAGGCGCTGGCTCTGGCAAAGTGATGTCTGGCTTGAAGGCGGCAGTTCCTGGCGTTAAGGCTATCCCAGGAGGCGTTTCAACTGCCGCCAAGGGTCTTGCAGGAGCTGCTGCCTCTGGCGGAGTAAGAGGTTTCCTAGCGGGAAATTTCATAAGTGCCGTTGGTTCGGTCGCTGCATGGGGAATACACCATGGAGTCATGGCAACATGGGACTGGGCAAGAGGCGCTAATGATATGGGCGGAACATTGAGGACTCCTCAAGGCGCAAAGAATTTCGCAAAAGCGCAGCAGGTTTTATCTGAAAAAGTAATGCCCCTTATGTATGGACAGGCCGCTGGACCAAATGCGAAACTGGAAAAACTTAATTCTTATATAACTGAACTTGCGAAGCAGACAGAATCTGATGCTGGCTATCAAGCTGCTCTTTCTGGGCAGATAGAGCAGGCGATGCAGCCAGAAGAGGTTGGCAATAATCTTGGCATAACTGAAGACCTTTCAGTTCCAGGAACAGGAGCAGGCTCTTTTAACCCGTATAATATCCAGCCACAGCAATAGCAGGGAATAAGCATGAAAAATACAACAATAAAAATAGATAGACTTAAGTGGGCCGAGGCAGGAATCCATAGGGGATATATATCGGTTGACTCCAGCAATAATCTAAGCCTTAATAAGGTCGCATTCGAGCCAGTTACAATGTCTTTGCTTGGAATAGGCGCTGCAATGTATGTCCTTGGTGAACTTGGAACTGCAGGATGGGATGCTGCCACTGGAGGAAAGTCAATAGCAGAAGCGGTTAGGGGATTCAACGCGACCGCTGAATCGGTCGGCCAGTTCGAGAGAGGGCTGATATCGCTAAGAGAAGAATTAAAACCTCTTCTCCAGGGCACGACGCTTAACATACAAGAGGCGGTTGAAGATGCCTTGGATCAATGTGCAATAACACTTGACCAAATGAACCAAGAACTCAGAAGCAAAGGCATAGCCCCTCCAAACATAGCTGGAAAATTACTTAAAGAGCAAAAAGAAAAGATGCTTCTTGAAAAGAAGAACATAGATGCCCTCTATGCGGCAGCCAAGAAGCCAATAGGCGGGACGAGGCCCGGTTCTCCGCAGACCATGAAGTCTCAGGGAGCCCCAGAAGATGCCGTAAAAATGGCAAAAGAAGCTGGAAAGACGATGCAAGCGGAAGCTCAGAAGGCGCAACAGAATCCAGCCATCCTAGATCAAGCAATTTCCGCTACGACTGCTGGAGCAGCGGCAGGGGCTGCAGGCGCGGCAGCGCCCAGTGCTAAGGGTGGAAGAAAACTTGATCCAAGAAAGTTCGGAGGCTGAAATGAGAATAAATCCAAAAATATCTTCAAATCTTCCCATGCATGGTCTTTCTGCCATACTGGGAATGGATAAATTAGCACAAGTAATGACTCCAGAGCCAATAGATCCAGCATCAGCTGGGGCAGCCCCAGCAGCAGCCCCAGCAGCAGCCCCAGCAGCAGCCCCAGCAGCAGCCCCAGCAGCAGCCCCAGCCACGCAAGGCGAAATCGGAGTTGGTGGAGTAATTGTAAAAGGATACATAGATAATCCTTCCCAAGATGCCCCAGAGGCAAAACTGTTCTTTAAGGACAATAAATTAAGTGAAAATGCTCTTTATGGTCCAATAGTAGTAAACGGAAAGAAACTTTACTACCCAGTAAGATTTAACAGAAACACGCAGCAGTTTGAGTATTTACCACTCGGCAGGGCTGTGGAAACTCCTTAAAGTAACATGTAATTATAAAATAATAAAGGCACCCAGAAAAGGTGCCTTTATTATTTAATAATGACTATTCATATCATCTTCTTCTAGTCGCTGGTCTTGGAGCGTTCTGCCTCTGGAGGCGAGACTGGAGAGCGTTCAGGTTGGCTTGATTCCTGATGTCCCTTGCCCCCCTGAGAGTAGCATCTCTCTCTGTGGCTTTCTCTATGGCAGCAGAGAACCTGGCATACTGAGGAATTATCCTTGCTGCCTCGTTCAGAGCCTCCGCCCATCCCATGACAACCTCAAAGGGTAGAGCCCCTCCCTTTCCTTGTACGGTAGATACGAAGCCTTGCTCCATGACCGTATTGAAGAATGATCCTTCATCGCTTATATATGCAGCCCAAGAGGTAGGTGAGCCCATGACAATGCTCATTCCTGCACGCTCTATGTCTCGCACGATGCGAGCCTGCGCTTGCTTCAGGGCTGCACTGGATACACCGTCGGTAAGGAAGAGCCAAGATTGATCGTCGGTTCCTTCCTGCCACTCCATGAGCGATTGATAGGCTTGCTGGGCATCCTGGCTCTTCTGCGACTCAGCCTGTCCTACCAATCTCTGCCTTTCAGCCCTGGTCTGCTCATTCCATTTGCCATACTCCCGCTCCGCCTGATCCCTGAGGTTAGGAACCTTTGGAGGCTGCATTCTTGCCAATGCATTCACAAGGTGCTCTTGTATATTATCCGATGATGTCCCAGTAGCCCTGCGCACCGCAGTTGCAAGTTGGTTCTCAAGCTGGGTGCTTGGACCAGGCTGGTAGGCATTGAATAGGTTCTTGAGCCAAGGCTGACTCTCAAAAGCCTGCAGCCTCTGTCTCTGCACGAATATTGCGTATGGATCTTGCGCAGGCTGCTGGGCTGCAGGAGTTTGCCCTCCAGCAGGAGCCTGTCCAGGAGTCGTAGCGGTTGCTCCTGGCGCTGGAGGAGCAGAGGTTGGTTTCGGAGCAGTGGCAGGAGTCGGAGGATTCGCCGCTTGGGAAAATCTCATAAGCATGTTTTTATTATGAATTCTTGCTATTTTTATGTTCATAAAGTTATTTTCGTCAATGAATGCGAAATATCCTCTAGGAGATTTCGCTACAATAAGGTAAAAAAATAATCATGTTAAAGGCTCTATGGGGACTCAAGGCTCACGCGACAGGAGAAAACAACGATGTTTTTTCTCATGATCAACTCGTTATTGCCGAGAATGTTGTAAATATTATTGACAATGCCATAAGCGCAATAAATTTTTACATAGGAAAATCATCACCGTCATTTGACAGGGAACCTGTAGTGATAATGGTGAAGAGAATGCAAAATGTTGAAAATGCATTGAAGCACTGCATAAGGACAACATACGACATACAGAGGGAAAGGGGCGGAGTATTTACATCAAGACCTTCCATGATCAAGACGCTAAAGGCAAAGCCTGTTCAGGCTGCAGAATTCCCAAAGGTTCCAATAGATCCAGATATAAAAAGAACAATAGCCGATGCTCTTGACTCAATGAAATCAAGCGGTGCCTTCGTCTATCTTTTGAAGGTAAATGCCATGGTAGATTCATTTCTCCCAACTTTGGAGAAAGAGATGGAGATTTTTTCAAAATGATAAAGCTTACAACAGACAGTTATTCAAAAAAGATAGCATTTCTTCCCAGCATAAGAGGAACAGTGGAAACGGGGGCCGCAAAATTAAGAGGAATAATGGAAGGTAGAGGAAACGGCGATCAAACGGCTTGGGAAGGAATTACTAGGGGAACATGGTTAGGTCCAAGAGGACCTTTGGGGTTGATTCTTCATTCCTTAGCAGGTCCAGGATCTGAAGAGATCAACATCGCTTCCAATGATCTTAAGAATCTTTTTCACAACGAATTAAATGCTTTGAATAATGATCCCTCCTCAAGACCAGGCGTGCTGTTATCTCACGTACATAAAGATCTCTACTCTAAGTATAATTTTCTCACCGATAATCAGCAACTGATATCAACCAACTCGGCAGAGTTGAATAAATTTATGAATGCTCTCAAGGATACGATTGTTTTTGTTGATTCACATGGTGGCATAAGCAACGCGAGAATTACCATCCAGATGATCGAAGGCAAGGATAGTCTCGGCAATCCCCATGAAGATGTCAAAAAATGGCAAAATAGGTTGATATCAACTTTCGGAAGCTGGTTCCCCAAGTACTACAATGAAGCAGTTACAAGAATGCAAGACTATTGCAGTAAAAATCCGTCCATGTGTCCGTAGATAATATAAAATGCATAATCCAGAACAGCAACGCATATCAGACTTAGTTTCGGTTGCCATGAACTCGGTGTCCAACACTGGCTCGGCTCTAAAAATCATAGGCGATCTACAGGCCAAGAACGATTCCCTTGCATATCAGAACATGGCCCTGGCAATCGCCCTTAATAATGTTCGTTGCAAGATACGGGAGATTGCAGATGAGATGGAACGAGAGTATCCAGAGGAAAAGATCATACCTGTAAAGATTAGGAATATATCCCAATCTAGGGATGCCAAGACATCTCAATCAACTATAAACAACATCCATGCATGCATAGCGTCGATGAGGATCATTGCGTCTGGAGTCCAAATATCCCCTGCAAGCATGGAGTCATGGTATATCTTCCTTCAATCCCTGAGGAATCTCGGGCTTAATGACGAGATCAAATCTCCGTTATCCAGCAATGCCAATGGATCCAATCCAGTCCCAAGTCATGGGAATGCCTGATATCTGCGCGTAATCTATTTCGTCCAGCGAATCTGGTATATCCATCCATCTTGCTGACTCATCTCCAGCCACTACTTCTCCAAATATCCCCAGACCCTGCAGTACCGTTAGTATTGGCTGTGGAATCGACACATACTGATCGGTAAGCATTTCGTTCAAGCTGGAGAATCCATATGCCGACAGGGTGAACCTTGATATGCTTATCGAAAAGGTAACAATTGTCTGCGTGGGCGAGGAAGCAAGGTCTACAAATCTCTTCCTCGCTATCTCCATGCTATATAGAGTCTTATTCCTGTCGGGGTTCTGTGGAGAAAACTCCGATCTTTCCAAAGCATACATGGCCTTCTCTATGGAGAGCCTTGACATGTGTGCGCTATAAAGAGATTCAGAGGCAGAATCCATTATGCTTCTGAATGCTCCTGGTCTTATGGCTGGCAAATTCATTCTTGTGTCCTCCATTCAGCTTGGTGTACAATCACGGGAGAATCTCCTGTAACCAGTATGCTGAATGTACCGCTTATCCTGACGAAAGGCGGAGAGAATCCCTCTGGATGGGTGAACTCTATGTATCTTCCTGCCAAAGCGGTATACATCCCTTCGGATGGAATGCTCCTCATGATGCCTGGCTCCGCCTCGTATCTCCATAGGTCAGGTCTGTTTATGCTATCTACCGTGAACACATTGTTGCCTTCATCGTCGCTGCCAATGGCTTGCATATGAAATAGCCTTGGATTACCCGATATTACAGGAAGCCTGAACTCCACTGTGGCAATTCCTTTTGGCTGCAGCATCGAAGATCCTATCCTATTAAGAATGAGTTGGGAATCCGTGGTTGCCTTCAGAAAAGAAAGCGGTATCTTCCTTCCAGCGATTACAATGAACTTCTCAAAAGACGGCATTGTGATGGTGTCATCGTATGCGTATCCAGCGTGCCTTGACATGTTCCTCAATTCGTTCACCGAATCAGAAATAAGACCGAGAGACATCCCATCCTCGGCAAAAGCTATCGCCTTAGCCTCGTTAATGAACTTCTGTTTAAAGTATAGATCTGGAGATGCAGATATTACTCTTAGTATCATGGATGCGTACAATTCCCTTGTCCTTGCGTTGGCTCTTGCTTGTGCCATATGAGAGACCGCACTGAAGAACCCGTCAATTGCTCCGAACTTTGATTCCTTTGTCGCTTCCTTAATGAATTTGGCGAGAGGATCGCCATATACCGCCAAGTGCTGCCCTATTACTCTCTGCGACCATATTATTCCGCATCCCAAAGGAATGTCATTCTGTACGCAATGTATTATTGATCTTGGATCAGGATACTGATATTCATTATCCATAGAAGATGGATCGGAAACCATTCCAGCCACTATGGCATAGTTCTCTTCCAGCGCTTTCATAGCAGGTTTCTGCGAAGAAGTATTTCTAGGGGAAGAAAATCCATCCACATCTGCATTGAAATAGAATGCTTTAGACTTCGAACTCCTGTTGAAATATCCGGTTCCAGCAAATGAAACTCCCGAGCTGAATACCACGCTTCCATCTATTATTCTTGAAAATACGGTACTCGTTCCACTAATAGAGGCAGGCGCCTCTATTGTGTTGAACGGAGAATTAAATGCGGCAATTTTTAGAGAATCTATCCATCTTCTGGATGTGGTGGTGTTTGCATACCTGTCGTTGGAGTCTATATAGATATATCCGTCTATCTTGAGAGACGATGATGCTTGCGTGAAAGAATTCATCCTGCTCCTAGCCACGGCGAGCGTAGGGGCATCTAGGTGCGTAACGCACAATATGTGGTTTCCGCTTGATATGACTTCTTCGCTGTCAAATGATAGGAATAGCCTATTCTCCGTTCCATCTGTCCTCACAGGCATCATGCACGATGCTAGCCTTGAGCATGTTGCCCTTGCCTCCGATCCCGAGACAAGTATCTGCACAGGTATCCTAAAACTAAGAACAATCGCAGATATAACTATGTCGCTAGACGATAGGGCATTTATCTTGGCTATGACTGGAGTCTCCAAGTCAGTAACATATTCAGTCATATTGTCAAATGAGGCATCAGTGTCTGTAGTTACAGAAAGTATGTTAGAACTGGGCACTCCCTTTGATGAAGAATAAGACATAGCCAGCTCTTCACTGGCTATGTCTGCGGTATTGTATACTATAAGTACGTTACTAGGTCCAAATGGCATCAGACACCTGAGGATCCAAAACCATTAGATCCCCTATCAGTTTCCAATGCAATCGACTCGAATTCCTTCAATATGGTAGAAGTTTCCGACACAAGCATTAATTGTGCTATACGATCTCCCTTGACATAGAATGCCGCCAAGTCTGGAGGAGCCAAAAGCCTGAAGCACACGATAATTTCACCCCTGTATCCCGAGTCTATTAGACCAGGGGGATTGCACAACATGAGATCCATGTTCCTAATGCTTGACCTGGGAAGAATAAGACCATGAATCCCATTAGGCAACTCTAGTTTTATTCCAGTTGCATATTCCAAATAGCTTCCTTGACCGCTTTTTGTCTTCTTCAGGACTGGCTCAGACGCTGCAAACAAATCGAATGCAGCGTCTGAGCCGTGCGCCTTTCTCGGAACAAGAGAATGGTCAGAACAAGTGAATGGAATCTCCATCACGAGCACTTGCTCCATCCGCATGACTTGCACATTACGCACCCTTCCTGTCGAACAAGCGCGGACTTGTCTGATATGCCACAGTTTGCACATACCTCACCAGTCACCTCGGTTCCGTCTGGTATGTACTTCTTTAGGGTTCGTGAAACCGCCTTGCTGAATGCGAACATGTCGCCCTTTACCTTTTCCAGCTGCTGAACTACGAACGATATGTCCGCTCCGTGTCGGAGAGCAGTAGATATCATCCTCGTGAGGGCTGCTTCGTCCCCATTCTCCTTCTCATTTATGTTTGCAATGCTGAGTTTGTTTTCATTCTTGTCATATAAATCAAGTCGATATCTTCCTCTTGCTTCCTTTGTGAGGGTGCCATTCTGGAAGTTCTTTGTGATAAGCTGAGGCTCTCCTTCAATTTCGTTTATGCAGGCAAATACCTCATATGGCTTCCCCTTCATCAGGCCCACAACCACTGCGAATGCATGTCCCTTTGCCGAGGTGTGGTGTACATGGCATTCCAGGCTGGAAGGCCTCTTGGGAGCCTTCGTCGGCACGATTTCATCATCCACTTTCTTAGTCTCCTTTGGAGAAGTGATGAGGACTCCGTCCCGACATCCATCGCGATAGATGGTTATTCCCTTGCATCCGCTCTTCCATGCCGTCCTGTATATCTCATCTACGGACTTAACCGTTACACTATTCGGAAGGTTCAGAGTAGAACTGATGGCATGATCTATTTCCTTCTGCACGGATGCCTGCAACTCCACCCTCTTCTTCCAGTCAAGTTCGTTTGCAGTGCATCCAGCCCATGGACTCTTTGATACATCCGTCTCTCCGGTAACTTCCATCCACATCTTCACCTTTGGAGGGAATATCTTGAACTCCATCCAGTGATCCCCGTTTGCATCGACGAAGTCCGACCTAAAGCCAATGTCTCCAGGATTGCCCTTCTTTCGCCTTGTGTACGGAGTTATAGAAAACTGCGGCTCGATACCAGAACTGGTCTGAGTGAGATTGCTTACGCTTCCGCATGGAGCGGTAGTAAGCAGCGCGATGTTGCGCCTTCCGTAGTGCTGCATTTCCTGCCAGAGTTCTAGATCCTGTTCCTTTATCCTACTAAGGAACGGATTGTTTGCCTCTTTCTCGGCATTGAACACAGGGAATGCGCCCAACTCCTTGGCCATCTCGACGCTGCTTCTATAGCATGCCAACTTGAATTCCCTGTACACCTTAGCGGTGAACTCGATGCCTTCGTCAGTCGCATAGCGAAGGTTCATGGCAGCGATCATGTCTCCAACGCCAGTTACTCCGCTTCCGGTCCTTCTGCCGTTGACTGCAGCAGCCCTGATGTTGCCCCATAGAGCAAGCTCTCGTTGCTTAATTTCCGAAGATTCAGGATCAGCATCTATTTTATTCATTATCCTGTCGATGCACTCTATCTCAAGATCAACGAGGTCATCCATTAGTCTCTGAAGCATCATGGCATCCTTTTTGAATGCGCTGAAGTCAAATCTGGCTTTCGATGTAAACGGATCCCTTACATATCCAAAGCAATTGAGAAGCATTAGTCGGCAACTGTCAAACTTTGAAAGTGGGATCTCGGAACAAGGGTTGGTGCTTATTGTCTCGAATCCACAGTCAGAATAGCAGTCGGCGGGACTGTCCTTAATAATGTTGTCCCAGAATAAAAGACCAGGTTCTGCCATGTGATGGGCATTCTCAACGATGGCATCCCATATCTCCTTGGCATCCACCATGGCATGAATCTTCGGATCACGAGAATCGACAGGCCATCGCTGCTGGTACTTCTCTCCAGCATCAACAGCCTTTAGGAATTCATCTGTAAGGCGTACAGACATGTTCGCTCCAGTAATCTTTGTAAGATCCCTCTTGGCTCGAACGAAGGCAAGGATATCCGGATGATGAACACTAAGAGTGAGCATGAGCGCGCCTCTTCTTCCGTGCTGTCCCACTTCTCGGATGGAATTGGAGAAGCGAGAAGCGAATGATATTACTCCAGTGCTGGTGCGCGCTGCATTCCTCGTGGGGGCGTCCTCTGGACGAAGATGAGATAGATCGACTCCCACTCCTCCTCTTCGCTTACTTATCTGAACAAGACATTCATCGGCAGCCATGATGGCTCCGTACGAATCTGCAGGACTCTCCACTACATAGCAGTTGGAAAGAGATATGAACTGCGATCTATTTCCTATTCCATAAAGAGGAGACCCCTGAGGCACTATCCTCTGGAACTTATCAAGGGCATCAAATATCTCCTGTTCTGAGAAAGGATTATTAAACTTTGTTTTCTCCACCCTGGCAAATTCAGAGGCAATTCGCCTGTGCATGTCGGAGGGATCCTTCTCAAGATATTTTCCTCTGCCATTGGTTAAGGCGTACTTGTCTATGAAGACCTTGGTCGCAAAGTCATCGCCATTAAAGTATGCAAGCGTACTATTCTCCACTTCCTCCTTGGAATAAACCTTGGTGGAAGGATTTTCATTTTCACTAGTCATGTGCTTCTCCTGATTCTTTTGTTCTCGTAGTATACCAGCCGACATTGTAAAAACCTTTCGTTACTTTCAGTAGGCAGATTCTTAAATATGAATAGCATTTTTCCTAACTGCCATGGAAGGTAATTATAGAGCATCATAAATAAAAAGCAATAACTGCGAAAAAGAAAGGAATAAAAATAAAAATGAAGACATTTTCAGTAAAAATGCCTTCATTTTACATGAAGTAAAACTTTCACTTATTCTTAGAAATTTCCTGTATGGCCTGCACTGCGTCTGGCGATTTTAGTTTTGTCATCATGTTTTTATAAATAGAGGCGGCCTTTTTCTCATTTCTTATTTTCATGAATCTAGCCGCTTCCTTCAGCGTCATGTTTTGACCAAATATGCACTTCATCATCCTTGACTCATTGTGATCAAGAAATCTCGAGCATATGTAATCTATCGCATCATTGGAAGATGACTTCTCCAACTCATTGTTGTTAATAGCCATCGATTGCATCCAATCCTGATCCTCATCTGCTGCATTAGCCAAAGACACCATCATTGAAGTTCGTTTGTCTTTAAGCGCTCTCGATCCTCCGATGGGCGGCTCTGATCCCATGAGATACAGGATCTCTTCGTCGGATGGATAGCGTCCATTCTCCGCAAAAAACCTAAGAGAAAGTCTTTCTATTATTGCCGCACGTTTTCGTGCCAGTCGAGGCGTCCAGTCTATCTTCCTCATCTCGTCATACATGGATCCAAACACTCGGTAAGTTGCGAATGTCTCGAATTGTATGCCTTTTGAAACATCGTATCTTTCTATTGCATCCATTAAGCCGCAGCACCCCCAGCCATACAGGTCGTCTTTCTCGAAGTCGGGGTTTTTCATGTGCATTAAGTCTGAAAGCTTTTTTACTATGTAAAGATAATCAACTATTATAATGTTTCTTTCTTTAACATACTGCTGCTGAAAAGCCTCACCAAACTCACGCTGCTGCTTAAGAGAAGAGAATCGATTCCATCTATCGGAGTCAAACTTGGTTATGCCTTTCTTCTTGTACTCTTTTCCCGCTCCAGTTTTATTCATTGTTTCGCCTATCTAGTGTATTAAGGAAGTCTATAATAAAGTATAGAATTCCTGCAGTGGCAAACCCAGTGAGAGGCCAGCAAAAATAAGTCTTTCCTGAAAGGAAATATAATGCTATCTCTGATACTAAGCTTGTCCAAAAAGACGTGCATACCGTGCATTTTAGCATCATCGCCCATTCAAGACCAAACAAGGTCTCCAGAATAGAAGATAGACACGCATGAATTTTATTTACTGGAAAATCATCCCTTTTCTCTACAACAATTACAGCCATTCCTATGGATGACGCTATAGAAATTATCAATAGTGGTGTTTCAATCGCCATAATTCAAGATCCAAAAGATACTGAAAAGTATCGATGTAGCGAGTAATGTCTCGTATTCCCACGATTTCTCGTACACCAATTAATTCTAGTACTGGCGGACCTTCTAATAAAATAAAATCATGAGGTAATTGTGTATATATTACCAGATATGATGCTTTTGTTCCTTCCCTGCCGCAATCGGCATATAGTAAAAAAGGCTTTTGGGAAGGCATTTCATATGTTTATGGCGAAAATAAAAAAAGACCTTGAACAAAAACCATGCCAAAAGATATAAAAATGAAAACAGATTGCATAGGCAGACCCATACCAGAATGGACAGATATTCCTCTATTCATTCCTGTAAATCATGGCAATCTCAATATAGATGGCAATGAATTTCTGAAGAAAAACAAATACACAATAGCATTAACAAGCAAATCTCAATCAGGCGGAGAAAGTTTATATATAAAGTGCAAACTGAAGAAAGATTCTAAAATACTTAATATGAACAGCAGGTCAGATTATATAAAAGGAAACAATCTTGCTGGAAAGTTCATTCCCGATGAAGTTGACGAAGACTACATGTACTACATATCTCTGGGAGGATATGCGGGATTGTTTTATCCTTCAAGACCAGGAGTTTGGCTCTGCGACCTTGCTAGACATCTTGACTTCATTGGAATAGAGAAGGATTAAAAATGCCATACAGAGGACTAGCAGGAAGAACTCCTGCATCCAGCTACTCAGACATACTTCAGATGGGGAATGATGGCAGCGGTCTTCCTGCTTCTGGAGTAATGTCAGTATGTGATGGAGCAGGAAATCAATCTACACTTAAACTCGGACAAACGCAGGCTTCTTTGAACTTCGGAGGCGGATTGCTTAGAAATGCAATCGTCCAAGGAGGTTGCGATGCATATTCCTCATCAACTATATCCAATGGTCACAATATATCATTAAATTTGTTTACTACAAAAAACATGGTTGTGGAGATGACAGAAAAGAATGCTGGATCTACACTATGCACCAATTGCTGTACGGGAAATGGTGCCACAGCTGGAATAAATGTTATAAACATGACATTTGCTCCATCTCTAACATTGGCTGCAGCAGAGCTAGGATACACCCCTTCTGTCGGAGGAAAGAGCTCCGTAACCTTTGTTATTCCAAGCGCAACGATATCTAATCTATGCAGATTTATATTCTCTTCTTCAAGCGGGACTGTTCATGGTCAGTTCGATACATGCATTAATCCAACTACTGTTAGGTTCGTAGTTTACGATATTTACACCATACCAGTAGGGGGATCGTATAAATTTGTAATAAAACAGGCTATGGTGGTTTGATATGCCCAGTTGCGATCCAAATATATATGTGGAGATCACGGATCCTGCTCCTCCAGTCACGAGGTCTATCGTCGGACAAGCGGCAAATGCGATTGTTGGAGATGTAGCCATATGCAATGAGAATGGAAAGGGAATAACCGACCAGATAAATCCATTCGGATTTGGGTCTGGTCATCAATCTCCGCTTAAGATAAGCTCATCAGGCGCATCGATTGATTCTGGATATAGAGAGATGCGACAAGCAATTCGCGTATCTGACCATGTAATGGTTTCGGATGACATGGGATCATATCCAAAAAACCAATACATAAATAACAGTAATATAATATTTGACTTAGACAAATATAGCATATTCAATATAAAGATATCAAGGATTGACAGACAATATACATTTCTTCTTAAGTCAAATTACCATATGAATTCTTCAGACGGTGAGAGAGACTGCGTAGGATATGTAAGAGAGACCGCCTTTGGTGATCTTTATATATTTACAGATGGCACATCTGACGAGGCGCTTACTGAACTTCCAGCAGGCAGGGACTTAGAAGTAGATGAACTGCCCAACTACGGCAAATTTATATTCGAAACTCATGATGTTAATGGAAAACCGCAGACCCATTCTACTAAAAAGATTCTTATATTTATACAATACACAGGAACCGATGCGGGAACATTAGACATAACCTTCCAAGAGTTTTTTGACTACATAGCCTTAGGAGGAGGAAGCTCAGTGGTTGATGAATTTGTTTACCAGAAGCCTTCTGGATTCACTTCCAACTATATAATGATTCCAAATACCGCATTCAATGTTGGATCACTGTCGGAAAACCTACTTGAGATAACAATAAACAACCCGACAATGTATGTGGTTGACTCAGCCTATGATCCAGCATGCATACCTAATTACAACCAGACGATACACAATAGATTCTGCAGGGATCTTATCGTTCAGAAAATTCTCTGATTATGCATATGGTCCAGCGAGGGATGATATTATCTTTACATGGTCGTAGCCTATACCCATGCGCTGAAGAAAACTTGATATGGCCTCCGAGCGTGCATCGCTGTTGGGAAGAGTAGTTTTTATTATGCGGTCAACCTGAATTGCCGCCTCTTTTCTTATGTACATACCCGTGACGCTCCTGATGGTCTTCTGCCATTCAGAGACCGACTCAGCTCTTGGCGTGCCTATGTCGTCGGCTATACGCATTAAGCTTATCTTATACCAGTTCAATGTATCTGGTTCGTGTTCCATTGTTCCGCCTGAAGAAACCTATTTTCAACTTCCTTCCAGTTCACGATGCTCCAGAAGGACTCGATATAATCCTTCTTCCTGTTCTGATAGTCTAGATAGTATGAATGCTCCCATAGGTCTATTCCCAATATGGGAAAAGCTTTTTTATCTATAATTGGATTATCTTGATTGGGAGTACACATGATCTCCATGTTTGATCCTCTCATGCATAGCCAGCACCATCCAGAGCCAAAATGATTCATTGATGCTTCTGTCATTTTGTTCTTTATGTCATCATATGATTCAAATGAGCTATTGACATGTTTGTCCATTAGTCCAGAAGGTGACGACTTTCTCTTTGGGCTCATCATCGGCCACCAAATCGTGTGGTTGTAATAGCCACCTGCATTGTTGATTATGGATAAATTTTTGTCCGACTTGTCCATTCCTCCTAGTTCTTTGAGGAGATCCTCTATGGCAAGTTCGTGCAGTACGGGCTCATCATCTATCAGTTTATTTAACTCGTCAGCGTATTTTTTGTAATGCTTGTCATAATGAAAATGCAATGTCTTCTCAGACATGTACGGAGACAGATCTCCGTATCCATATGGAAGCTCGATTATTTTATGTTCAATTTTCATTTTACATCGGAGGCGGAGGAGGTGGTTGACCAGCAGGTGCTCCCGCTGGATTCGGACCTAAATCTAGTCCTTTTATAGACCTTATGTAAGGAGCTCCTGGACCTGAAAGCGCCACATCTACCGACTCTGGCACTACTCCACGACCGTCTTGTTGACAAGCCATTTGCAGCGAAAGATCGACATCTCCGCTATTTGCCACAAGAAGATTCTGAAAAATACCATTTAATTTTTTAATATGATCCTTATTGCCTGCTGTGTTACTATTTGATTTGCCGACATCAGAACTTCTGATGTCTCCAAAACGAGAAGCAGAAGGAGCAGGAGCTGCCCCCATTGATGGAGGTGGAGGTGGAAGTGGAGGTGGAGCAGGCGGAGGAGCAGCCTGAGCCAGTTTCCATTTCATGTAATTGAATATCTTTTTTCTCATCCTATCTCTGCTTCGGCTGCGCCGCTTCCGCACAGTAAGGATATATCCTCAGTAGCTCCTTCGCAGGCTATCTTCACCAGTGCCGATTGACATAGCCCAAGGTATGACGATACCAGCATGTTCGCTATAGGATCCTTGCTGTAACCCATTTTTCGCTTGTCTATCTTTCCCTGCTCGTTAAGCAGCGGTTCTGCATAGCCCTCGGTGAATTTCTGAAGATCTTGAGCCATGTTGCATAGAATGCCCTTATCCGATGGGCTGAAGTTCTTGACAGATAGAGTCATGTTGTTTTTCTTAAGTTCTATGTATTTCTTCTGAAGCCAAGATATTATTTTTATAACTGCATTCAAAGATCTTTCCATCGTCTCTATCTCTGTTTGTTCGATACTGCTTATAGCCTCTCCTGCTTGTCCTTTGAAAGATCTAAAACCTCTATATTTGTCTGGATAAAGACTCCTTCTCCTTATTAGTTTTGCTGCATCTTCTTCAGCGATTGGCTTGATCTTCCTAACAACCCAATCAGGTGTAGGTTTTGGTTGCTCTTCTTGTTGTTTTTCTTCTTTTCTCTTGTCTATATACGCCTTAGATTTTGCCCGAGCCTCATCCCAGTCAGACTTTACTATTTTCATCACATCCACCAACGACTTGGACACTTCATCAGCCTCTTGCTCGTTCAGTGTGGGAACTTTTTGCATAAATACTCTTTTTACAACGCCACTTTCATAAGCGTTGATTAGTCTTTCCGGACTATCCCAGTATTGAGCAACAAACGCATAGAATACATCTTGAATATTATTTATTAAACCATCAGACGACTGGCTGGGTGAGACTTGTATTTCTCCTGCTTCGTCATGCTCAATTCCAAGCTCTGTTTTTACTTTTTCGTTTAAAGCTTGCGCTCCAGCAGGAATCTCCCTTGGAGCCGAAAGTCTCTCCACCTGCGTCTTCAAACCTGCTATTCTTTGATTCATCAGTCTTTTTGACTTGTTAAGCATTGCGGCTATGTTCTGAAGTGGGGGCATTCCATTGCTGCATATATAGTCAACCATTTTATTGTGCGTATTGACAAGCACTTGGTTGATCAAAACCGCAGCTTCGCGCTGCATGTTGCCGACGATGATGTCATGCTGCAGTGTAGCTGGGTCAACATCTGAAGCATCTATAATTTCAAATGTAGTAAGATCTACATACTTAGAAGAAACGGGAACATTAGATTTTACTCCCTTTTGCTGCTTGACCTTTGATTCATAGTCAAGATATACTACTGGTCTTCCATCCACAACATATACATTATTTGGATTTATTATCTGGAAGAGAGGCAACTCTTCTATGTTTATAGACATCCCCGTTCTGGTATTGAAGTCAGATATAAGCGCCTTGATGGCATCTGATTTTCCAGTGGTCTTTAGTATGTCGGCAATAGGATGCACAGCCATAACATAGCCGCTAACTGGTGCCTCTTTTTTATCCGATGGAGAACCTACCAATGGATAAAGACCCTTCCGCTGCTCCTCAGGGGTGTATACGCTTCGCGGTCCCATGGCTTTTTTACTTATGTTGCTGTTCATCTTGCTCATCTATATTATCTCCTAAAACTTTTCATGTAAGCCTCGTCGGTCCAGAGGCCATCGGAATGGCGCCTGCCCTCGCCCCTCCGCCCGATATCTTAGCTATCAAGTTCTTGGCGGCGCCATGCTCTATATGACTTGTATCTTTCAAAGCAGAATCGATGTATGCGATCATCGCTGGAGCCTGCTCTTGTATTTTCAATGCATGCTTTTGGGCATTGCATATTATGGTCAGCAATCTGCTTGTGTTGGCTGGGCTGCCAAGAAATCTCCTGTTGTTGAAATTGATTGCCTGGGCTGAGGCCTGTGTAACGGCGGCAAATGCTATGGAAATTGCCTTATCTATTCCTGCTATGTTGGAGTAAGAAGCAGGATCGTTGGATGGATAATATTCAGAATTTGCTGGGCAAGTTGCTCCTTCATTGGCGTATGTAGCAACCTGATTGTTGAGCACCCCCAGCGATCCAGTGATGGTTGGAATAAATCTTCTTATAACTTCCACGCCAGAGTTTGACTCGGAAGCAATTGCTGCCCCCATGGGGGCTTTGTTCTTTCTCCTATTGAATTCTTCATTATTGTATAATATATCAACTGCAGGTTGCTTGGAACCCCAGTTTGCTTTCTTGTCTTCTGATTCAACCCATTGAGGCTGCTTACTTGCCCAGTCTCGCGCAGCCTGCCATTGTTCTTGAGTGAATTTGTCTAGGTTCTTCACATCGTTCAACATTTCTGGATTGAAATTATTTGCCTGAGCCTTCTTGTACCAGTTTTCTTTTATATTATATGATAGTTTAAAATCTAGCGGGGCAGGACTTCTGAGAGGAGTATTTGGTTGAGGAATAAACCTATCTTTTGTTATTTTCGATCTGCTGGAACTAGATGGATCCTCGCATTTTCTACGGCATCCATCTATGACACTCTTTCTCATAGAATATGAAGCAGCAGCAGGTATAGGTATTCCCGTTCCAGTGTATATATATGTTTCGAAATCACTGATATTGCCGTTTATAATTTTATCGTATGAAAATATTCCCCATAAATCTCCAGCATCATTGAATACCCCCTGATTTGAACCACTATTATAAATGTCAAATAATCCAGAGAAAACTGTTACGCCTGCAGGCTGAGACCTAAGTTGCCAGCAGCAGTATCTTTCTCTGTACTGATCAGCCATCTTTTCCAGTAGCTGATTTATTCCATTGGGAAGGGGGGTGCTAGTATCGCAAGATCTCATGCTATTTTTCTCTTTAATTGTTCTATTTCTTCTTCCGTAAAATTCTTAAGAATAAAAAGGTTTGGAGTGTCTGAATCGTCTTTTATTACTATAGTTTTTTTATCATTCATAAAAAACAATTTATTTTTCCACATATTTTTATGATGAAGCACTACCCTTAGGGCGAAATCGATTGGATTTTCATTATTATCCTGATACTCCTCGTCTACATATTCCTCTTCTCCATCTATAAGCTTGAAGTGAGCAATATGGTGTTGAGCATCTATCGCTTCTGCAGAAGCCGTTTTTAAAGAATGCTTTTTCTTTTTCTTTACAGGAATATAGGCCCCAGTATCTGTCAGCCGACCTTCTCTTTCCATACTCAGAGCCATGGCCACAGCCTGATCGGGAGATTTTCCCTCCCCAATAAGATATTCTATCTTTTTAGAAACCCTTTTTCTGGATGCTTTTGATTTTCTCATCCAATGCTCTCCATTAGTGCAGATAGCCTTCTCGCCCTGTTGCCAACTTGTTTAGCCCAATCGCTATCCATCATTTCTGCAGCGGCAAGTTTGTAATTTTTCGCGTTTAATGCAGCTATCATTTTCTTGAACTTGGAAAGCCTGTTTCCGCCCATATTGTATGCCATGTCTACCATTATCGCCTTTACTGTTTCTGGATGTGAGTTCAAATTTGGTATGGCGCTCATGGCATCGGAATAAGCTACTTTTATTGCCTCATCAAGCAGATATTTTGCTTGTTCTTCATCTATTTTTTCAGTTCCTGCATATACATTTTGTTTATTTAGACCCAAGTTGGCAAGAAGTTGCGATGCATCTGGTCTAGATAGATTGAATCCATAGCCAACAGCTTTGGTTACTGTTTGATTTCTTGGGTCAAAATAACTTGTACTCCTGAATCCTTCGCTGGACATTATAGTTGACTTTATATCTGCAATTTTGTAGGAAGAAACTGACGGCGCTGTACTTTTGGGTGTCTGTACTGGCGATGAAGTGGTTGTCGTTGTGCCAGCATTTGTATTTGCAGGAACATTTATCACTTGTCCTATCTGTAGTTTTCTCTCGTCCAAACCAGGATTTAGTTTTTTTATTTCCTGCCATCTGCCTTGGTTTCCCAGAAGTTTTTGAGCAATTATCGCCAGTGTGTCTCCAGCGGCAATAGTATATGTAGTTGTTTGCGGATTCGCTGCAGGAGCCGCTGCTTGAGCCTTCTTATACCATATCATTGCTGTCTTCCCATTCTTCCAGCTATATTGAGAAGAGACATGAGAACCGCCATGGACGCTTGGTCAAGCCCTGGAGGAACGGATCCCTTCTT
>Ga0075471_10000365_pt1 | contig 26925 bp, 20 predicted proteins | sample DEB19_08_DNA_2_FD_74787 | JGI IMG/M metagenome (GOLD analysis project Ga0075471, IMG submission 74787) | Aqueous microbial communities from the Delaware River and Bay under freshwater to marine salinity gradient to study organic matter... | ecosystem: Environmental > Aquatic > Marine > Coastal ...
GAGTGAATCGCGCCGGCGCTCCCGGCATGCGTACCGCCAAAGCGAGCAAAGGCGAGCGACCTGCGGCGAAGCCGCAGCCGCTCGCCAGTTGCGAGCGCTCAAACCCGTCTTGCTCACACGTCGAGGTTCTTGACCTCGAGCGCGTGCTTCTCGATGTACGCGCGGCGCCGCTCGACATCCTCGCCCATGAGCAGGGTGAAGAGCGCGTCGGCTTCGCTGGCGCTCTCGAGCGACACGCGCACGAGCGTGCGGCGCGCGGGATCCATCGTGGTCTCCCAGAGCTGCTCGGCTTCCATCTCGCCCAGGCCCTTGAAGCGCTTGACCTCGATGCCGCGGCGCCCGACCTCAAGCAACGCGCGCACGATGCCCGGCACGCTGGCGGCCTCGACCGTGCCGGAGTCCTTCTTTCGCGAGGACTTCTCGCCCTCGTCATCGCCGTCGGCCTCGGCGGACTTCTGGGCGGATTTCTCGCCCGTCTTGCCGTCGACGAGCCACGCGTAGCGCGTCGGCTCCTTGTCGCCGGTCACGGTCTCGACCTGCACGCGATCCCAGTCGGCGATGTCGATGTGCCACTGGCCGAGTTGGCCGATGATGCGCTCGATCTCGCGGTTCTCGTGCAGCTCGCGCAGGCTCGCGATCTTGCGGCGGTCGACGCGTGTGTCGGGGGTCACGAGGTCGTCGAGCATGAGGTCATGCTTCGCGAGCGCGGCGCGCGCATCGGCCTCGCTGAAGAAGAGCAGGTCGCCCTCGGGCCACGCGAGGTGCCAGGAGGGAAGATGGCGGCCGCCGGTCGGATCCGCGCCGCGCATGGCGAGCAGCTTCGGGAACGGGATGCCGCGCCGCTGCGATACGGTCACGAGCTCCTCGAGTCGCTCGAGCGCGCGCACCATGCGGCGGATCTCCTCGCCCTGCACGCGGTGCTCGGGCTCGCCCTTCTCGTTGCGCACGGCGAAGGTGGTGTGCCCGAGCGCGAGGTCGACGAGCGTCTCGTTCATGCGCTTGTCGTTGAGCACATAGGTCGCGCTCTTGCCGCGCACGATCTGGTAGAGCGGCGGCTGCGCGATGAAGACCTTCCCCTGGCGCACGAGCTCGGGCATCTGCCGGAACAGGAAGGTGAGCAGCAGCGTGCGGATGTGCGAGCCGTCGACATCGGCGTCGGTCATGATGATGACGCGGCCGTAGCGCAGCTTCGCGATGTCGAAGTCCTCGCCGATGCCGCACTGCAGCGCCTGGATGAGGATGCGGATCTCCTCGAAGCCGAGCACCTTGTCGAGGCGCGCCTTCTCGACATTCAGCAGCTTGCCGCGCAGCGGCAGGATCGCCTGGTGCACATGGTCGCGGCCGCCCTTGGCGGAACCACCTGCGGAGTCGCCCTCGACGATGAAGAGCTCGGTCTTCTCGACATCGTCGGACGAGCAGTCCGACAGCTTGTGCGGCATGCCGCCCGAATCGAGCGCGCCCTTGCGCTTGATGAGCTCGCGCGCCTTGCGGGCGGCCTCGCGCGCCTGCGCGGCGAGCACCGCGCGCATGCAGATGTCGCGCGCGTCCTTCGGATGCTCCTCGAGCCACGCGCCCAGCTTCTCGCCGATGGCGTTGGACACGAAGCCCTCGATCTCGGGATTGAGGAGCTTCTCCTTGGTCTGGTTGTTGAACTGCGGGTTCGGGAGCTTCACGCTGACGACGGTGACGAGGCCTTCGCGCAGGTCGTCGCCGGAGGGCACGAGGTCCTTCAGCAGGTTGTTCTTGCGCGCGTAGCCGTTCACGACGCGCGTGAGCGCCGTCTTGAAGCCCTGCACATGCGTGCCGCCGTCGCGGTTCGGGATGTTGTTGCCGAACGCGAGCGTGAGCTCCGCGTTGGAATCGACATACTGCATCGCGAAATCGAGGCGCAGCGACGATGCCTCGTCGTCGGCCGAGAACGAGATGACCGGGCTCTGGATCGTCTTCTGCTCGTTGCGCCAGGCGACATAGCCGCCGATGCCGTCGGGGCTGTGGAAGGTCGCGTCGCGGCGCTGGCCGCTCGCATCGACGCGCTCGTCGACGAGGCGGATCTTCACGCCCGGGTTCAGGAACGCCAGCTCACGCAGGCGATTCTCGAGCGTCTCGAAGCGGAATTCCGTGTCGGGAAAAATCTGGGCATCGGGCAGGAAGGTGATGCGCGTGCCCGTGCGCTTTTCGGTGGCGGCAGACTTCTCAAGGGTCTCGACCAGCGCGAGCGGCTTGGTGACCTCACCGCGCGCGAAGCCGATGTGATAGGTCTTCTCGTTCTTGAAGACCTCGACCTCGGTCCACTCGCTAAGCGCGTTGACGCACTTCACGCCGACGCCGTGCAGGCCGCCCGAGACCTTGTAGGCGTTGTCGCCGAACTTGCCGCCCGCGTGGACCTCGGTCAGGATGACCTCGACAGCGGGGCGGCCGTTGATGCTCGGGTTCTCGTGCTTCATCGGATCGACGGGCATGCCGCGGCCGTCGTCGATCACGGTGCAGGATCCATCGACGCCAACGCGGACCGTGACGGTGGTGGCGAAGCCGGCCATGACCTCGTCGATGGCGTTGTCGACGCACTCGTAGACGAGGTGGTGCAGGGCGTTCAGCCCCGTGCCGCCGACATACATGCCGGGGCGCTTGCGGATCGCCTCGAGGCCCTCGAGCACCTGGATCGACTCCGAGGTGTAGTTGGCCGCGTCGGCTGGTCCGGTCGGGTCTTTCACGGGGGTGGCTTCGCTCATCCGGGTGGATCCTTCAGTGGCCCTTCGGAACCGTCCGCGAGGCTGGCCGGAGGGGCTCTGGAGAGAGCCGAAATTCTATCAGAAATCGGGGGGTGACGCGAGGTGCGGGACCGCGCGCAAACCCCTAGAAAAACAGGGGAAAACGCCTCGTCTGCGGTGGGGCGCCACGGAGGTGCGCGGAGGGCGTTTCAGGGGCGCGGGAATCGCCATCGAAAGGACTGCGTCCTGTGCTGTCTCGCCCTCTCGGTTGATCTACACTCTGCGCTCGCAGGACTCCCAGCCCGAGCGGCCGATCGGAACCGATGGACCAGCGTCAGCAGCATCTTCCCGCGCGCGAGCCGCCGGATCCGTCGCCCGACCCGTGGCGGGTCGCGGGCATGGCGCAGCCGCGGCAAATGCTCGCCGCCGCGATCGGGCGCGGCGAGTTCCAACGCATGTCGCGGCGGATGTTCGTCAGTGCAACCATGCTCGGCCTCGCGGCCTGCGCGTCGGGCACGCAGGCGCAGCGCGCGTCGAGGGAACTGCCGAAGGGCGCATGGCTCGAGCCACCTGCGCGGCCGTCGGTGCCCGCCGTCGCGTCGGCCGAGCCAGCCACAGCGCCGGCGGCACCACCCAAACCTGTTCAGTCTCCAAGGCCCGCCTCCGCGAAGCGCGAGTTCAATCCCGTCGGCGAGGCAGCCTTGCCGTGGGCGAAGCCACGCTTCCTGTGGGCAAAGGGAGCGCCGATACGCGGTCAGCTGAACCCCATGCTGCCTGTCACATGCGTGACCGTGCACCACGACGGGCTCGACGAGTTGTTCTGGAGCACGAGGCCGGCCGATGTCTCGGCGCGGCTCGAGCACTACCGAGTGGGGCATCTCGCGCGCGGCTGGGCTGACATCGGGTATCACCTGGCCATCGATCGGGGCGGCACGCTCTGGCAGGGGCGGGCGATCCGATGGCAGGGAGCGCATGTCCAGAACCATAACGAGGGCAACATCGGGGTCCTCGTGATGGGCAACTTCGACCTCCAGAAGCCAACCTTCGCGCAGCTCAGGACGCTCGATCGCGTGATCCGCGAACTGCGCGCGACCTACGGCATCAAGCGCGGCCGGGTGTACACCCATAAGGAGTGGCCCGACGCGCAGACTGCGTGCCCCGGGCGCACGCTCCAGCCGCGCGTGACCGAGATCCGCCGGACGGTCGGCGCGTGATCCGAGGGGGACCCGCGAAACTGGTCCACCGCACTTGAAATTGCCGATCGATCCACTGGCCATGAGGCCATCGGAGATGCCATGAGCACGGAAATGCACGAGGGACCGCATCGTCATGTCGCACGCGAACTGCTCGAGTCGGCCGTGCCGGCCGCCCAGATCGCGAGGCGGGGATTCGTGCTGGCGACCCTCGGCTTCCTTGCCGCATGCGCGTCAGGCGGTGGATCGGGCTCTGGTTCGTCGTCGCTCGCGCGCGCCGGTTCGGGCACGACGCGGCTTCCCCCAGGCGTCTGGACCAGCGAGGGACAGCTTCCTCCGCAGCGCTGGGCGCAGCCTGTCACGCCCGTCGACCGCGACATGCCGCCCGCCGTCGCCCGCTCGACCGAGGCGAAGCGCGCGGTGGTGCGCCCGGAAGACAAGCCGGCGCCCGTGCCTGCGAAGTACGACGGCAAGGTCATCGCACGAACGCAGTGGACGAGCTTCCGCCCCGATCCGAAGGAGATGAATCCGCTCGGGTCGATCCGAAAGATCACCGTGCATCACACGGGCAACGGGCCGTTCACCGCGCAAGGGGTGGCCGATGTGAAGGAAGAGCTCCAGACCGTGCTGCGCGGAGAGCGCGCCGGGGGACACGACGACATCGCGTACCACTACATCATCGACCCCGCGGGCCGCGTGTGGGCGGGTCGCGACCTGCGCTGGCAGGGCAGCCATGTGCGCAACTGGAAGGGAATCGACAATCGCACCGGCAATGTCGGCGTGATGCTGCTCGGGAACTTCGAGCGTCAGAAGCCGTCGCAGGCGCAGCTTGCGACGCTCGAGAAGTTCGTCATCAAGCTGCAGCAGCAGTACAAGGTCCCGCGCCAGAAGGTCGTCGCTGGGCGTGTCTCGAAGGACATCGGCGTGTTCACCCACCAGCAGCTCTCGCCCACGGTGTGCCCGGGCGAGAACCTCCAGGGCGTGTGGGAGCGGAGCATCTTCAAGCGCCTGCCGCGCACCGTCTGAGCGGTTGCACACGATGCCTCAGCGAGGCGGAGGACCGAAGCGCCCCTTGGCTGCGCGCGCGTCGTCTTCGTCGAGCTTCTTCTGGAAGTCGGCGTCCTTCGCTTCCTGGCGGTTCACGAGCTTCCAGGCGAGCCACGCGATCGCGGCCATGCCGGCGATGGCGAACGCATAGCGGATGATGGTGGCGAGGATGCCCATGGCTGAATCCTACGGGCAGTGCGCGACGCGCAGCGCCCGCTCTGCAGCAAGGCTCGCGCGGGCCTTGACTACCGCGTAGGCGCGCGCGCGCGTCGCGTCGGGCGCGAGCGAGTCGCGGGTGCGGACGGTCGCCGCGCAGGCGGCGTCGACAGAGGCGAATGCGCCGCATCCGACGGCTGCAAGCAGCGCGACACCGAACGCGCCCGAGGCATCGCTCGCGAGCATGCACACGGAGGCGTCGAACATGTCGGCGCACATGGCGCGCCAGAATGGGCTCTTCGCGCCGCCACCCGAGATGCGGACCTCCCGCACATCCACGCCGAGCGCGCGCATCAGGTCGACATTCCCCGCGAGACCAGCGGTGATGCCCTCGAATGCCGCGCGCGCGAGATGGTCGGGTCCGTGCGAGACATCGAGACCCGCAAATCCCCCGCGAATCGCGGGGTCTGGGATCGGGCAGCGCTCGCCGGTCAGGTACGGCAGGAACACGAGCCCGTCCGAGCCGATCGCCACGCGCTGCGCGCGCTCGGCGAGGATGTCGTACGGGTCGCAACCGCGCGACCTTGCCGCTGCGATCGCGTCCTGCGCGAGCGTGTCGCGGAACCAGCGCAGCGAGCCGCCCGCGCTGAGCATCACGCCCATGAAGTGCCAGCGGTTCGGCACGGCGTGGCAGAACGCATGGAGTTCTCCGTTCGGCGTCGCGCGCCACTGGTTGCTCGCTGCGAAAACGACGCCCGAAGTGCCGATGGTGCAGGAGACCGTGCCTTCCGCTGCGATTCCGCTGCCGATCGCGGCTGCGGCCTGGTCGCCCGCGCCGCCCGCGATGCCGATGCCTTCGCGCAGGCCGAGCTCGCGCGCGGCGGCCGCGGACAGGCGCGTGCTGAGCTCGGGCGATTCCGCGATGTCGGGAAACAGCGCGCGCGGCAGCTTCATGATCGCGAGCATCTCGTCGCTCCAGTCGCGGCGCGCGCAGTCGAAGACGGCGGTTCCCGACGCGTCGCTCGGCTCCGCCATGTACGCGCCCGACAGGCGGTAGCGGATCCAGTCCTTCGGCAGGAGCGCCTTCGCCGTGCGCGCGAATGCGGCGGGCTCGTGCTCGCGCATCCACAGGAGCTTCGGCGCCTGGAAGCCGGGAAACACGCGGTTTCCCGTCGTGCGCAGCAGGGTCGCTAGGCCAGGCTCACGCGCCTGCAGGGCGTCGCAGATGGCGGCGCTGCGCGAGTCGTTCCACAGGATGCATGGGCGCACGATGGCTCCGCTCGCGTCGAGCGTGACGAGCCCGTGCATCTGTCCCGACAGGCCGATCGCCTCGATGCGCGCGGCGATGTCGGGGCCGGCCGAGATGCAGCGCTTCACGGCCGCGACGGTTGAGGCCCACCAGTCTTCGGGGTTCTGCTCCGCCCAACCGGGCTTCGGGTACGAAACAGGATGCTCGACGGTCGCGTCGGCGACCAGCCTTCCGGCGGTGTCGATGACGACCGCCTTCGTGCCCGTCGTGCCGATGTCGATGCCGATGAACAGGGAGCCTGCGGTGGGCATGCGCGCGAGTGTATCGAGGCTTCACTTCTTCTTCGCTGGCTCGACGAAGACCTTCTTCGCATCGATGACGAAGGTGCCCTTGTCGTCGATGTCGCTCACGACGCCCTCGATCACCACCAGCGCGAGCGGCTCGAGTCCGCCGGCGGACTGCGCGCCGACCTTGAGCGGCTTGCCGTCGCTGCCCGTGAACTGGATGGTCGCGAGGTTCGCCTTCTTCGATTCGGGCGACTCGCAGCAGTAGTCCCAGGGACGCGGGCAGGTGTCGCCGGGCACCTCGTCGCAGCTCTTGAGCGAACGGTCGGCGACCATGAAGATCGCCCGGCTCTTGACAAACGGCTCCGCGCGGCCGCCGACCTTTGCGCGGACCACAACGGTGTCGCCCTTCTTCGCGGTCTTCTTGAGGGCAGCGACATCCTTTGCGTCCTTGGGAGACTCGGTCACGAAGACCGCCGGGGGGATCTTCGGCGCCTCCGCGGGCGGAGCGGGGGGTGCGATGGACAGGACAAGCGAGCAGAGCAGCGTGAGCATGGGTGCATCCTATGAGCGAAGTGCGGAGGGGATCGAGAGGGAAAGGCAGCGGGCGATCGCGGGCAGCGCGCCGATCGCGCCGAGGAAGAGTCCCGAGCCGATGCCCGCGAGGAGCGCAGGCGAGTCGACGGCGAGGCCGAACGATCCCATGCTGAATCCGATCGCGAGGCCGTCGAGCGTGAGCAGTGCGCCGAGACAGCCGATCAGCGCGCCTGCTGTGCAGGCGACCGTCGATTCGACCAGCAGCGAGACTGCGATGGCGGTGCGGGTGAAGCCGAGCGCCTGCAGCGTGCCGACCTCGCGCACGCGCGAGGCGAATGCTGCGTACATCGCGTTGATCCCGCCGAGCACGCCGCCGACGGCGACGAGCATTGCTGTCGCAAGGACCAGAACGCGGATCGGTGCCAGCAGGGACGAGAGGCGCGCGTAGTAGTCGCTTTCGCGCATCGCGAGCGTCTCGAGATCGAGGCGCGCCGAGGTGAACGCATCGATATCGTCGAACTCGGCGGAGCCGAGCGCGGCGACCACGCAGGAGTGGGTCGTGCGCTGCGTGAGCTGCGCGAGGCGTTCGAGGCGCATCCAGAACTCGCCGTGCATCGCGGTGCCAGGGGCCTCGAAGATGCCGGTCACGGTGAACGCGACGCCAGCGACCTGGATCGGGTCGCCCAGCCGCGCGCCGGGGAGCCTTGCGAGCGCGCCTGGAGAGGCCGCGATCTCATCGGCGCCGCGCGCGGGCCAGCGGCCTTGCACGAGTCGGACCTGGGGGTGGACGATGAACGCCTCCGGCTCATAGCCGCGGAAGACCGCGGGCGGCTCGCGCCCGTCGGTCGTCGCGCCCTCGACCGACGCGCCCTCGACCGACGCGGGCAGCGCAGCGTGGATCTCGGGGCTCACGGCCGCCTTTCCTGCGACGACCTGCAGTCCATCGATGCTCGCCGCGATGATCGATGCGGTTGTCGGCGCGATCTCGCTGCGCTCGACGCTCTCCTCGCTGCCTGCTCCAAGGATGAGTGCGTTGGTCGCGAGGCCGCTCGACGCGAAGGAACGCTCCATCCCGCGACCGAAGCCCACTGCCGACACCACGAGCGCAGCGACCAGCGCGCTGCCGCCCATGATGAGCGCCAGGCGCTTCGGCGCGCGTGCGAGGTTGCGGATGGCGTAGTCGAAGGGCAGGAGCGTCATGCGGCACGCAGTCCTTCCACGATGCTGCGCCGCGATGCGGCGACCGCGGGCAGGGCGCCGGCGATGAGGCCGACGGCGGTCGCTGCAGCGCACGCGGCGAGGGCGGCGGTCCACGAGGGGCGGAAATCGACGATCACGCCCTCCGCGCCGACACCGAGGTCGCCGAACGCGAGCAGCGCCTGCGCGAGTCCAGCGCCGACGAGGCTTCCTGCTGCCGCGAGCGCGACGCCCTCGACCACGATCATCCACGCGAGCGTGGGCGCGCGGTAGCCGATCGACTGCATGACCGCGATCTCGCGCACGCGCGCGTCGAGGGAAAGCACGATCGAGTTGGCCACGAGCGCGAACACGGCGATCAGCGCCGCGAGTCCAAGCCATCCCGCGAAGCGCGCGATCGTGACCAGGTCCTCGGCGGCGCGCGCAACGAACGCCTTCTCGGCGCGCGTGGCGGTGGGCGCGCTTTCCGCGGCGAATGCGGCGTCAATCGCTCGCGCGACCTCGTTCAGCCTCGCCGGGTCGTCGACCTCGACCTCGAACTGCGTGACCTCACCGCCCTGGATGCCGCCCATCGAGCCTTGCAGGAACGGAAGCTGCACATAGCACGCGTTGCGGTCCTGCGGCCCGTCGGCCTCGACGATGCCGGCGACGGTCACGCTCACGCCCGCCGATGCGAAGCGGTCGCCGACCTTGAGCCGGCGCCGCTCGGCGAGGGCGGATCCCACCAGGGCGCCGTCGCCGCGCGCGAGGAACTCGCCCATGGAGCCGGCGAGGAAGCGCAGGCGCGGCGCCAGCGTTGCCTGCGCGTCCTTCGCGCGCACGCCGCGGAAGACGACGACATCGAGGCTGGCGCGGCAGTTCGAGACGACGATCTGCATGGGCACCGCGCTGCGCACGCCGGGCACGCGCGCGATGTCGTCGGCGTAGCGCTCGGGCATGCGGCTCGTGAAGGGACAGAAGCGGTTGGCGCGGTAGACGATCAGGCGCGTCTCGCGCTCATTCGACTCGGTCGCGTCGCGCACGCCCGCGTGCAGCGCGCGCTCGGCGCACAGCAGGAACACGGCGACCGCGATGCCGAGCACCGCGAGCGCCGCGCGGATGCGGCTGCGCACCAGCATGCGCAGCGAGAGGATCGCGGTGCGGGCGAGCATCATGCGCGGGTCACCGTGTGCGCGAGCGCGCCCTTGTCGAGGTGGAACTGGATCTGCGCGCGCTCGGCGGCGGCGGGATCGTGCGTCACCATCACGATGGTCGCGCCGCGCTCGCGGTGCAGGCGGTCGAGCAGGTCGAGCACCATGTCGGCGCTGGCGCGGTCGAGGTCGCCGGTCGGCTCGTCGGCAAGAAGCAGCGGGGGATCGGCGACGATCGCGCGCGCGATGGCGACGCGCTGCTCCTGCCCGCCCGAGAGCTGGCGCGGAAAGTGCCCCGCGCGGTCGGCGAGGCCGACGGTCTCGAGCGCGGCGTGCACGCGCTGCGCGCGCTCGCGGCGCGACAGCCGCTGCAGCAGCAGCGGCAGCTCGACATTCTCGAACGCGGTGAGCACGGGCACCAGGTTGTACGACTGGAAGATGATCCCGACATGCTTCGCGCGCCAGGACGCGAGCGCGTCGCGCGACATCGCCGCGATGTCGTGCTCTCCGATGCGGAGCGATCCCGTCGTGGGAGAATCGATGCCCGCGAGCAGGTTGAGCAGCGTGGTCTTGCCCGAGCCCGACGGACCCATCAAGGAGACCGACGCCCCCCGCGGCACATCGAGCTCGAGGTCGCGCAGCGGCACGATCTCGGTGTTTCCGCGGCGATAGACCTTGGTGAGCGCGCGGCAGGCGATGAAGGCATCGTTCATGGCGCGGCCTCCCTCGCGACCTCGACGGGCGCGATGCGCGTGCCGGCTGCGATCCCTGCGTCGAGGACGACGCGGTCGCCTGCCGCAAGGCCGTCCTGCACTTCGATCCACCCGTTCGCGCGCGCGATTCCGAGCGTGATCGCGCGGGACTCGGTGCGCGCCGCGCCCCCATCGGGAATCGCGACGACGACCTGCGCACGATCGCCCTCGCGCGCACGCAGCGCATCCTCGGGCACGGCGACCGCCTCGCCGCGCGCGCCCGACGCGTTGCCGGCGCGGATGCGCACGCGGGCAAGCATGTCGGGCGAGAGCGCGGCATCGGGCGACTCGATCGCGATCTTGCACTGGACGGTGTTCTTCTGGATGTCGCCTTGCGGGACGATGCGCAGCACCTTGCCGCGGAAGACCCTCTCGGGCAGCGCGTCGACGCGGATCTCGGCCTCGAGTCCGATCGCGAGCCTGCCCGCGTCCTTCAGAGGGACATCGCAGCGCACCTGCAGATTCGCCGGGTCGTAGAGCAACACGACGGGTTCTGCGTCGCCGCCCACCCGTGCACCGTTGGCGGCGATGCGCCTCATCACCGCGCCTGCGTGCGGCGCGCGGATGTCGCTTCGGTCGAGCGCGAGCTGCGCTTCGTCGCGCATCGCCGCGGCTGCGTCGCGCGCAGCCACCGCTGCGTCGAGCGCGGCAGCCGCCTCGTCGCGCGCGCGTGTCTCTTCGATGAGCGCGGCGCGCGCCGCCCGCGCAGCCTCGAGGTTTCCGCGTGCTGCAATCGCCCGCGCCTCGCGCGCTGGAAGCTCCGCGCGCAACGCATCGGCCTTCGCGCCCAGCGCCGCGGCGCGAAGCCCGAGGCGACGCACCTCGCCTTCGCTTGCCGATCCGATCTCGACGAGCTTGAGCTTGCGCTCGTGCTCGTCGCGCGCCTCTTGCGTGAGGGCCTCGGCCTCGGTGATCTCCGCCGCGAGCTTCGCGCGGAGCGCCTCCGCTTCTGCGCGTGCGCTCTCTGCCTCTCGAAGCGCGCGCTCCTTGTCAAGCGCGAGCTCGAGCGTGCGCGACGCCGCATCGCGCGCCGCGCGCTTCGCGACGACATCGGACTCCGCAAGCCGAAGCTCGGCCGCGCGACGCGCCAGCGCGACCTGCTCGGATCCGCGCTCGAGCGTCGCGATGACATCGCCTTGCTCGACGCGCGCGCCCTCGAGCGCAGCGATCGATGTCAGCGTGCCCTCGCGGAGCGCGCGCACTTCGGTCGCGAACGGCGACGGCTCGATCCAGCCAGGAGCCTGGATGCCGCCCTCGATGGACTGGCCGCCTTCCTTCGCGTCTACAAGTGCGACGGGGGTGATCTCGACCGAGGGCGGCGTCTCGAAGGTGCGCCACGAGGTGTATGCGACCAACAGCGCGGCCATGCCGAGTATCACGGAAGGAACGATGGTCCGCGCGATGAATCGCGCTGGGGGATGTGCGATCGGCGATCTCATGGCGATGCCTCCTTGCGTTCGGGTGCCTGCTGGCTTGTTCGGGTCTCGAGCGCGAAGAGCGCGTCTGCGAGCGCCATGCGACGCTCGGCGCTGCGCGCGCGCGCCTCGGCATCGGCCGCACGCGCGGTGGCGAGGTCCGCGCGCGAAGCCTCGCCTTCGGCCACCGTGTTCTCGACGATCTCGCGAGCATGGCGCGCCGCGCGCCAGGACTTGCGCGCCGCTTCGGCCATCGCGCGTGCGGCTTGGGCGCGCTCGAAGGCGTGGTCCGCGTCGACACGCGCCACGCGTTCGGCCTCGTCCAGCTCTGCCTGCTCGGCGGCGAGATCGGCGCGCAGCGCCTCGAGCTCGTGCGTGCGCCGGAAGATCGGCGCAGCGATCTCCAGCGTGAAGGTCGCGGACTCGCGGTCCTCGATGTCGCGGCTCGCTCCAGCACCGAGGCGGGGGTCACTGCCGAGCGGCGAACCAGATGCAGCGAGCGACGCCTCGAGTCGGGCGACGCGTGCGCGCGCGCGGACGACCTCGATGGTGGCGGGCATTTCAGGTGCACCTGCGGGGGTCGTGCCGGCGCCGTCGTCGTCCTTGACCTGCGGCGCCGCCTCGATCGCGAGGAGCGACGCCAGGGCGACCGAGAGTTCGTGCTCGCTCAGGCGCGCCGCGATCGCCGCCTCGTGCGCGTCGATTGCGTCGCGCTCTCGCTCGCGGACCCTTGCCGGCGTCGATTCGCGCAGGTCTGCGGCGGCCCGCTCGAGGTCAAGCAGGCGGGTCCGCTCCTCCGACGCTGCCGCAAGGGCCTCGGAGGCATCGCGCGCCGCTGCAAGCGCGCGTACCAGCCTGCGCGCGTCGGCGGCAACCGAAACGCTGGTCGCAACCAGCTCTCGCGCGGCAAGTTCGCGCTCGCGTTCTGCGGCATCGACGATCGCGTCATGCTGCAGGAGCCAACCGATCCCCTCCATGATCGACAAGGAGATCGGCGAGCCGCCGAGCCCATCGATCGGCACGCCCAGGGCGATCGCGACCGACGGATCGGGCGGGGAGGCCATGGCGCGGGCGCGATGCGTGGCTGCGTCGAGGCGGAGCGATGCGGCGCGGATGCGGGGCGAGACCTCGATGGCGCGGACGGCCGCTTGGCCAGGGGCAAGGGGAACGGGGCAGTCCAATGCCGCCGGCGCGGCTCGGGGCGCGGGGTTGCCGATGCTTGCACAGCCTGCAGCAGCGCATGCGAGGCACGCGAGCACCGCGCGCAACGCGGGGGAATCAACGAGGTTCATGAGGATCTTCCGGCTTGGGGATCGAAAAGCACATGACGCGACGCGGTGCGTCGCGGGCTTAGATCCTCAGGCGCCGGCTGATGACAAGCGCCAGTCGCGGCGGTGGTTCGCCGGCCGTGCGGTCCTCGTGCGAAAGCGCGCGACCGAACGCGAGTCCATGGGTGTCCGTCTCGACCGCGACGCGCAGCGGCACGCCGATGGCATCGATCGCTGGCACGAACGGGGTTGCCGCCGCGCAGGACTTCACGCAGCAGCCGTCCGAGCAGTTCCGCGGGTGATCCTGCTGGTCTTCGCCGCGCTCGCCGCTTGAGCAGCACGCGTCGGCGCAGCAGGCGCGCGGCGCCTCGTCCGCACACTCGAGTGCGTGCGCGAGGATCCGCTTCTCGCAGCAGCACAGCGACATCCACGCCGCGAGGGCGAGGACGAGCAGTCGGTGCAGCGTGAGCGAGGTCGACACGGTTCTCGGAATAGTGGCATTGCCGACGAGGGCTTGCAAGCGCTGGGCGCGAATCGCGGCAAAAACAAGGATCAGTCCGAGAGAAGCCGCCGCCTGCGCCACGCAAGGTAGGCGTATGCCGGCACGCTGACGGCCGAAAACGCCGCGACCCAGCAGATCGCCGCCGCCGCCGCCAGGTCCATCGCGGGGAACAGGATGATCGCCAGCAGCGCGTACGCGCTCACGCTCAGGGTGCCGATCGCCATGGGACCGACTGCGCCGGTCGGCACATGCGCGCCTTGCGCGAGCCAAGTGGCGATCATGATGGTCGTGAAGATCGCGGGAAACACCGAGGCGATTCCGCTCGCGACGGGGTGGCCGCTGCGCGCGAGGAGGATCGAGATCGCGATCGCCGACGCCGCGGCGAGCGCACGCACGGCGAGCACCAGGGGACCGACTCGGTGCGTGCCCCTTGGCGCGGGATGAGGCGTGCGGTTCGCCGCGATTCCGAGTGCGATTCCCGTGGCGAACGCCGTGCAGCCGATGGCGATCGACTGGCCGACCGTCGGTGCGAGCCACTGGTTGAGCGCGATGATCGCGCTGGCGGCGACCATCCAGATCGCAAGCGCGAGCGCCGTCGTCCACGCCAGCAGGTTGGGCCGCGCGAACGCATGCGCTCCGAGCCGCGCGGGAATCACGCGCCAGAGAAGCAGGTAGCCCGCGTTCATCAGGATCCCGAGCGGCACGAACGCCATCGCGCGGCGGAACGAATCCGGTTCGCCGCTGCGCTGAAAGATGCCGATCGCGGCGGGCACGATCGTGGTCGGAATGCTCGAGAGCACGCCGCCCGCCACGCCCCCGAGCCGCTCGACCGCAATGGTCGCGAGGATCGCCACGACGCCCGCGAAGAGCGCGGGAAGCGCGACCGCAGCCAGTATGTCGGACAGCTCCGTCATCAAGCCGCCAATCTACTGGACGCCCGATGCATCGACCGAGCCGCCGCCGAGTATTGTCGAGATCGCGCTGCGCAGGCCGTGCCATGCGCGAAGGACCGCGCCGTCCCGTTCGCTCGCGCCGAAGCGCGCCGCGATGGCGGACGAATGCCGTGTGTAGCGCGGCGGCAGCGAAAGCAGCCTCTTGCGCGGATCACCCGCATGGATCGTCGGCCAGACTGCGCCGCGGACGAGCACGCTGCGCTCGTTCCGGAGCTCGATGGTGCGCCTCGGAAGCACGAAGAACGGTCGATAGGTGAAGCAGATGGTCTCGCCGGACGGCACGGCGCGTCCCATCGTGCGGACCGGCGCGCCAAGCCCGCGCCTGGCCAGGAACGCGCGGACGGGCTCGGCGTGCGGCTCGGTCGAATTGCCCCGACGGAACAGCAGATCGGTGGCGATGCAGAGCGCGAAGAGGTCGAGCCGTGCGCACCAGCCCGCGAACAGCAGCGAAAGGATGATGATGGGCACGCACAGCACGAGCGCGAGGAACGGGCTCACGAGGAGCGCGACGAGAATCAGCCCGAGCACCGATGCGCGCAGCGACACGAGCACCATGTCGAGGAGCGCGAACGGGCTGAGCACGATCAGGGCATCGATTGCATGGAAGGTGATCCAGACCGCCGCGAACACGACGAGCGTGCCGGGCACGATCCAGAGATACCCCGCCGCATCCGACGCGAATCCCGCGGCCTGCGCGGGCGCGCCTCCGCCGCTCGCTGCGGCGAAGGTCGCCATGATGGTCGGCAGAAGCACGCCGGCGGCCACGAGGGCGGAGACCTTCGCCTCGAGGTACTCGGCCGCATCGAGCAGCTTGCGGATGGGAAGCGGGATCGCGGGCGACGCACACTTCTTCAGCAGCGCCATCGCCAGCACGGCCGTGCATGGCCCGAGCAGCCACGGGTTCGCGTGCAGCGGCAGCACGGCGGCGGAGGTGCCACCGGCTTGGAGGAAGTCGAACCAGCCGATGGCGACCAGCACCAGAAGCGGCGAGATCGCGAGTCCCGTGACCTGCGCAACGCCCGTCGCGACGGCGGCCGCGCGAGATTCCGCGGCGGCAGGCGAAGCGGCGACGACCTGCGCAGCCGCAGCCACCCCGGCGATCGCGAGTGGAGCGATGATGGCCGTGATGGCCAGGAGCAATGTGGGGCGTGTCGGGCGCATGGGCGGATTGTTGCGGAAAGCATGGTGGTTCGTTTCATCGCGAAGCGTCGGCTGCGCTTCGGTAGGATGCGCCGCGTGCTTCCGAACCTCCAATACGCCGCGATTCGTTACGAGAACTTCCACTCTGAAGTGCTGGTGCCGCAGGTCTTCCCGCTGCGCGCGCCGCTGAAGGTCGGCATGTGGCACGCGCGCGGCTCTGGGCTCGAAGGCGGGCATCCGAGCTTTGCCGAGGCGAAGCGCGCGCCGTATCGCGCCGTCGAGCTTGGGCTGCGCTGGGGACCGGTCTGGTCGACGGCGTGGTTCAAGCTGCAGGGGCGCGTTCCCGCCGAGATGCGCGGACACACGGTCGCGCTGCGATTTTCCTGCGGCACCGAGGGCACGCTGTGGCGCGACGGCGTGCCGTTCCAAGGCTTCGATCCGTACCGCGATCTCGCGTTCCTCTGGCCGAGGGCGAAGGGCGGCGAGAAGGTGGACCTCCTCGTCGAGGGCGCGTGCAACCTGCCGCTGGGCATCTCGACCTTCTGGTGGGACCACCCCGAGCTCCAGACGCGTTGGCGCGAGCCGAATCCCGGCCGCCTTGAGAGCGCCGAGCTGGTCGTCGTCGACGAATCCGCGTGGCGCTACGCGCAGGCGTGGGATTTCCTGCGGCGGCTGATGCTCGCACTGCCCGAGGATTCGGCGCGCGCCACCGAGATCGCGAACGGCCTGCGCGACATCCACGCCTGCATCGACGCGCAGGATCCCGTGCCCGGCATGGAGGAGACGGCCTCGGCGCTCGACGAACTGGTGCGGGGCGGCGCGCACGAGCCCGCGACGGCCTGCGTTGCCGTCGGGCACGCGCACATCGACACGGCGTGGCTGTGGCCGCTGCGCGAGACGCGCCGCAAGTGCGTGCGCAGCTTCGCCAATGTGCTGCGGCTCCAGGAGCGCTTCGGCGACTTCCACTTCCTGTGCTCGCAGGCGCAGCAGTACGAGTATGTGAAGGAGGATGCGCCCGAGGTCTACGCGCAGATCAAGCGGCGCGTGCAGGAAGGCCGCTGGGAGCCGGGCGGCGCGATGTGGATCGAGCCCGACTGCACCTGCCCGTCGGGCGAGAGCTTCGTGCGGCAGATCGTGCACGGCACGGGCTTCTGGACGCGCGAGTTCGGCGCCGCGGGCGTGCAGCGGTTCCTCTACCTGCCCGACACCTTCGGATTCCCGCCGTGCCTGCCGCAGATCGCGCGCCTCGGCGGGCTCGACACCTTCATCACCAACAAGATGAGCTGGTGCGAGACCAACCGCTTCCCGCATGTGACCTTCATGTGGCGCGGCCTCGACGGCACCGAGATCCTCACCCACCTCACGCCCGGTCACAACTACAACTCGTCGATCGAGCCGAAGGACATGCTGTACGGCGAGAAGAACCTCGTGGTGCAGGACGGTCAGAGCTTCTTCTCGAGCGCCATTCCCATGTGGCTGCAGCCGTTCGGCTTCGGCGACGGCGGTGGCGGGCCGACCGACTGGCAGATCGCGCGCGCGGAGCTCGCCGCCGACTGCGCGGGCGTGCCGCGGTTCGAGCAGCATCGCGTCGATGTGTTCTGCGGGCGGCTGCAGGCGGGACGGGACGCGCTTGAGTCGGCGGGTCGGCCGCTCGCGTCGTGGGACGGCGAGCTCTATCTCGAGCTCCACCGCGGCACCTTCACCAGCCAGGCGTGGTTGAAGCGGCAGAACCGGCTGGCCGAGAGCGCGCTGCGCGATATCGAGGCGCTCGCGTGCTCGCATCCGAAGCTCGGCGCGCGTGAGCGGGATGCGTTCCGCGCGCGCGTCGATCGCGCCTGGAAGACGCTGCTGCTGAACCAGTTCCACGACATCCTGCCGGGCTCGTCGATCGAGGCGGTCTACAACGACGCGCGCGAGGATCATGCTGCCATCAGCACGGTGGCGCATGGCGAGCGCGACGCGCTCGAGGCGGGATTCGCGAAGCTGGCCGACACGCGCGGCATGAAGTGGCCCGTGCTCGTGCGGAACCCGTCGTCGACGAAGCGCTGCGGCGTGGCCGAGTGCGGCGACGGATTGATCCATGTGGCCGATGTGCCCGCGGTCGGCATGAAGGTGATCGACGCGGCCGAGATCGGCGCGCTGCCTGCGCCCGTCGAGGTTAAGGCGACGAAGCGCGGCGTCACCATGTCGAACGGCATCGTCCGCGCGGTGATCGACCTCGCGGGTCGCATCGCCGAGCTCGCGCATGTGCCCACGCGTCGCAGCGCGAACATGCGCGACGCGCGCGGGCGCGCGCTGCCGCTCAACCAGCTGGCGCTGTACGAGGACCGCCCGCGCCGCTGGGAGGCGTGGGACACCGACCGCGACTACATGGACAAGTGCGAGCTCGTCGACGGCGATTGCGAGATCGCCGTGACCGAGCAGCATCCGCTGCGCGGTGAGGTGCGCGTCGAGCGCGCGATCGGCGCGAAGTCGCGCATCTGGCAGACCTACCGGCTCGACGCCGGCGGCACGCGCCTCGAGGTCCGCACCGAGGTCGAATGGCACGAGTCGCAGCGGCTGCTGCGCGCGCTGTTCCCCTGCGGCGTGCGCGCGCGCCACGCGTGGTACGGAACGCAGTACGGCGCCATCGAGCGTCCGATCCACCGCAATACAAGCTGGGAGGAGGCGCGCTTCGAGGTGCCTGGGCACGCGTGGATGGACGTCTCCGAGCCAGGCTTTGGCGTGGCGATCCTCGATGATGGTCGCTACGGACGCAGCGCGATCGCGTCGTCCGAGGGCGCGACGCTCGGGCTCTCCCTCCTGAAGAGCCCGCTCTTCCCCGATCCGAGCTGCGATCGTGGCGCACACGCGTTCAACTACGCGCTGATGCCGCATGCAGGAGACTGGCGCGAGGCGGGCGTCGACCACGCCGCCGATTGCCTGCGCGAGCCGCTGCGGGCGATGCCGCTCGCGAAGGGCTCGAAGGGCGCGCTGCGCGGCGCATGGGCACCGTTCGAGGTGCTCGCGAGCGGGCCGATGCGCGTCGAGATCAGCGCGTGGAAGCCCGCGGAGGACGGTCGCGGCCGCATCCTGCGCCTCGTCGAGACGCGCGGCGCGCGCGGCGATGTGCAGGTCTTCTGGAACACCGATGCGCGCAAGGTCTCGGCGGCGGACCTCCTCGAGCGTCCGCTCGCGCGCGAAGGCCTCGCGCACGCCGCGGGCGCGGCGACGCTCCTTCGCATGAAGCCGTTCGAGATCGTCACGCTTCGCGTCGAGTGACGCGTTTCACGCGGCGCAGCCTGTATTCTGCGCCCCATGCATCTGACCGCCTTCGACTGGATCCTGCCGATCGCGCTCGTCCTCGGGCTTGCGGTCGTCGGGCTCACGACGCGCAAGTACGGCCAGAGCGTCGCGGGCTTCCTCGCGGCGAACCGCTGCGCGGGCCGCTACCTCATCGCGCTTGCCGACGCGCGCGCGTCGATCGGCCTGATCACGCTCGCGTGGTACTTCCAGCAGAACTACGACGTCGGGTACACGAGCGTGTGGTGGGGCCTGTCCGAAGGCCCGATCATGATCTTCCTCGCGCTGACCGGCTGGGTCGCGTACCGGTTCCGCCGCACGCGCGCGCTCACGCTCGCGCAGTTCCTCGAGATGCGCTACGACCGCAACTTCCGCATCTTCTGCGGTGCGCTCGCGTTCGTGGCCGGCCTGCTGAACTACGGCGTGTTTCCCGGCATCAGCGCGCGCTTCCTCATCCACCTCATGGGGCTGCCCGCGCAGTTCGCGCTCGGCGGCATGGTGCTCGACACCTACCTCGTGTTCATGGCGCTCATGCTGTCGACGGCGCTCTTCTTCATCTTCCTCGGCGGGCAGGTGACCGTGATGGTCACCGACTTCCTGCAGGGCGTGTTCTGCAACCTCGTGTTCGCCGCGCTCACGCTGTACCTGCTGTGGAAGTTCCCGTGGAGCGACCTGGGCCAGACAATGCTCGCGGTCGGCGGCGGAAAGACGCTCGTGAATCCCGCGCCGTCGTCGCTCGAGGCCGAGGAGAACTTCAACATCACCTACTGGGCGATCCAGGCGATCATCATCCTGTACACCGCGAAGGCGTGGCAGGGCGACCAGGGCTACAACGCGGCCGCCGTCACGCCGCACGAGTCGAAGATGGCGAACATCCTGAATGGATGGCGCTTCCGCGTGCTCATGCTCGTCACGCTCGTCGTGCCGCTGTGCATCCGCACGCTGATGGACAACCCTGCCTACGCCGAGGCGGGCGCCGCCGTGCGCGACGCGGTGGGCGCGCTGCCCGCCGCGCAGGCGAGCGAGCTGCGCACGCCGGTCGCGCTCGGGCTCATGATTCCCGCGGGTTTCCTGGGCTTCGTGATCGCCGCGATGTTCGGCGCGTACCTCGGCACCGACAACGCCTACCTGCACTCGTGGGGCTCGATCCTGGTGCAGGATGTGGTCATGCCGATCCGCCAGCGCCTCGGCCTCGGCGAGCTCTCCGCGCGCGCGCACATCAGGCTCATCAAGTGCGCGATCCTCGCCGTCGCGGTGTGGGGATTCGTCTTCAGCGCGACCTTCCGCTCGCCCGACCAGCGCATCGCGATGTACTGCAACCTCTCCGCGAGCCTGTTCTACGCGGGCGCGGGCTGCGCGATCATCGGCGGCCTCTACACGCGCCGAGGAAGCAGCGCGTCGGCGTGGGCAGGCATGCTCACGGGCGTCGTGATCGCCGCGCTGTGCCTGTTCGTCAAGGAATTCGGCGGCGCGTGGCACGGATGGGAGCAGTCGTTCCCCGCGGCGTGGAAGTTCCTCACGTGGGTCGACCACTACAACGGTCAGGTGCTCGGCTTCGTCGCGATGGTGGCGGCGACCGCGGTGTACGCGACGATCGCGTTCGTGCGGCCCGCCGACTTCGACCTCGACCGCATGCTGCACCGCGGCAAGTACCGCGTGTCCGACGACGAGGAGGAACTCGCCATCGAGGCGGACCAGCGCCGCTCGTTCTGGGAGAAGATCGGCATCGACCGCAACTTCACGGGCTGGGACCGCGCGGTCACCTGGATCACGCTGTCGTGGCCCATCGCCGGAACGCTGCTGTTCGCCGCGGTCACGCCGTTCCTGCTCGGCGACGGCGCGCCCACCGACGCGGGGTGGCTCCTGTTCTGGCGCTGGTACACCTACTTCACGCTGGCCGTCGGCACCAGCGTGGTGATCTGGTTCAGCATCGGCGGATTCCGCGACCTCCGCCGCATGTACGCGTTGCTCGCGCAGCGCCGCGCCGATGCGCGCGACGACGGCTCGGTGAGTCGCGTCCAAGGGGAGCAGGCGCGCGATGCGTGATCTTCGAAGGCTTCCGCTGCCGCGCGACGGCTGGACCGTCCGCGTCGCGGGCGGAGAGGGATCGACGTCCGTCGGCGCGCATGAGATCGAGGCCGGCGGGCTGCAGGCCTCGATTCATGCCGTGCTTGCGCACGCGGGGGTGCAGCGGCCCTGGCGCGGCGAGCGTGCGGAGCTCGACAGCGAATGGGTCGGGCGCACCGAGTGGAGCTTCGCGCGCGAGGTCGATGTGCCGTCGGCCGAGGATGGCCGCCACTGCGCGCTCTTCATCGATGTGATCGACGGTCCTTGCGAGATCCTGCTCGATGGCGTCTCTCTCGGCGTGCATCGCAGCGAGCACATTCCCTTCGAGGCATATGTCCCGGCGGGAATGCGCGGCAGGCGCGTCGAGCTCGAGCTCCGCTTCAAGGCGCCTGTCTCCGAGGTCCTTCGCTGGCAGTCCGAGCTCGGTGAGCGGCCTGTCAACGGCGACTGGACCCCGTTCTGCTTCGCGCGCAGCGCCGCCTGCGCGTTCGGATGGGACTGGGGACCGCGCGTCGCCGGCGTCGGCTTCTACGGCGCGCGCTTCGACTGCTGGGATTCGCTGCGCATCACGGGCGTCTCGGTCGCGCAGCGCTGGAACGACGACGGCACCGTCACGGTGCGCGTGACGCCGCAGGGCGCATTCGAGCGCTCGGAGCTCGTGTGCATCGTGCGCGAGCGCGAGGGCGCGCAGCGCGTCGAGTGCGACGCGCGCGGCGAGGCGACGATCCGGCCTGCGCGCCTGTGGACCACATGGGACCGCGCCGGGGGAGCGCCGCTCAACGCGGGGGTGTGGTGGAACGCGATGGTCGGTGTCCGCAGCGGGAATGGCGCGTTCCGGCCGCTGGCGACGGTGCGCTTCGCCCCGCGCCGCATCGAGCTCGACGCAGCGTCCGACGCCGTCGGCCGCCGATTCCTGTTCAGGCTGAACGGCACGCCGATCTTTGCGCGCGGCGCAAACCTCATCCCGCCGCCGCTCGGCTCGCGCCACCACCACGACTGGCTTGGTGAGATGCGCCGCTACCGCGAGACGGGCTTCAACATGGTCCGCGTCTGGGGGGGCGGCAACTACCTGCCTGACGCGTTCCACGAGGCGTGCGACGAACTCGGCATCCTCGTCTGGCAGGACTTCATGTTCGCCTGCGCGACGTATCCCGAGGACGAGCCATTCGCGTCGCTCGTCGCAGCCGAGGCCGCGCATCAGGTCGCGCGGCTTTCGCGGCATCCGTCGCTTGCCCTCTGGTGCGGCGGGAACGAGGACATCCTCGCGTGGTACAGCTGGGGCTGGAAGGAGCGGCTCAAGCCGGGACAACCGTGGGGCCTGCGCTACTGGACCGAGACGCTGCCCGCCGCCGTCGCCACGCACGATCCCGGCACGCCGTACTGGATCGAGAGCCCGTATTCGGGTTCGATGGCGCTCCATCCGAACGAGCCCGACCACGGCGACCGCCACACGTGGGACCAGGAGGCGAAGATCGAGGGGTATCGCGGCGTGCTGCCGCGATTCTCGAGTGAGTTCGGGCACCAGTCGCCGCCATGCTGGGCGACCGTGCGCGAGGAGTGCCTGGACGGCGGGCGTGACCCCGAGACCATGTCGGCGACCGCGCTGGCCGAGGCGCTTCGCCTGCGGCAAAAGGCGTGGGGCGGCGACGATGCCCAGTACAAGCCGTACCTGGAGGCGCGCTTCGCGCCCGCCCGCGACGCGCGCGAGTATGTGGCGCAGGCACAGCACCTGCAGGCGCGTGCAATGGATGTCGCGATGCGCTGGCTGCGCGCGGGTGCGCCGCGCTCGATGGGCGCGCTGATCTGGCAGTGGAACGATGTGTGGGCGGGGCACTCGTGGTCGCTGGTCGATGTCGCGGGGCGCGCGAAGCCCGCGTGGCACGCGGTGCGCCGCGCCTGCACGTCGCGCCTGCTGTCGATCGAGCCGCTCGGCGATTTTGCGCAGTGGAAGGGCGGCGCGCTCGAGGTGGTGCTGAGCGACGACCGCGCGTTCGAAGGGCTCGACTGCCTGCGCGCGACCGCGATCGTCGAACGCATCGACTTCCTTGGGCGCGTGCGTGCCCGCGTCGAACTTACGCTGGAACCGCACTCCGAGGCGGGACTCGCGGCCGCGACCGCGCGCGCACGGATTCCCGCGGAACTGCTCGCGGCCGACGGTTCCGCGCGCGAGCTGCTGGTCGCGCGCATCGCAGGTGATCCAGCGCTTGCCGAAGCGACCTGGTTCCTCGCCGACGATTCCGCGCTCGGGCTTCCCGCGCCTGCGCTCGTCCACCTTGGCAGCGGCGTCCATCGCGCCGAGTCCGTCATTCGCGAGTTCTGGATCGAGGAGCCCGCAGGCGACGCGATCGACAGTTGGCGCACGCTGCTGCCTGGACAGGAAGTACTGATCGCGGAGGGCGCATGCTGGTGGAGCGCGAACCACTTCGCCAAGTCGCGCGCATGAAGATCTTCATGAAAATCGAGTGAATGTCCGCGGGTCGGCTCGGCTCGCCGTTAGTCTCGCGGCGTCGACGGGCCCATGCGGGCGCATCGCCGGCGAAGTTCAATCAACATCCGAAAGGGAGAAGGAGATGACGATGATCTCGTGCTTTGACATGGACGGTGCGTGCGTATCGAGAGAGGATGGCGCTGCAGCGGATGGTCCCGGTCTCGACGCACGGCGCGCAGCGAAGCAACGCAAGAGCCGCGGGCGTGGCAGCGGCGATGGAGGTTGCTCGGCGGGCCCTGTCCGCGTCGAGATGCAGGGGCGCGACGACCGCTTCGCCCTCGGCGCGCCGAGCGTGGTCCGCCAGGGAGCACCTGATCCCGAGGGACACCCTGCAGGCCGAACCGACGCCGAGATCCGCGCACTCTTCGAGCGCAAGTCTCGCATCCGCGAACAGGGAATCCAGCAGGTGCTCGAGCAGGAGAAGGCTCGAGGTGGCTCGGTCGAGCGCTTCGTGGCCGCGATCCGCTACGACTCGGAGCTCGCGCCGCGCACGACGAACCGAAGGCAGCTGCTCGAGCTGGGAATTGAGGTCCCCGCGGGCGACGCGCTGCCCAGCGATCCCGACCAGTTGCGGCGCGTCCTGTGGACCATCATCTACGGGCTTGCTCGGCTCGGCATCTTCCTGACGGGCACCAATTCGTACGGCGACCGCGAGCTGCTCGAGAGGCTGTGCTCGCGCGTCCTCGTGGACGAAGTCTCGGATATCCCGCCGTCCGGCGACTTGAGCGAGTTCATCGACCTCACGCCGCAGCCTGCGGCGAAGGATCCCGACGGTCTCGTCGGACCGTTCGAGTACGAGCCTCAGTCGGAAGACGATGAGCTCGAGGCTCGCACGCAGCACGCGAGTCCACCCTTCGTGGTCGAGCGCGACACATACCTCCCGAGGCCAGACCGGCGATGACCCAGCTGCAATGTTCAGCGGCCGAAGGTGCGCAGCCACGACACGGGCGCGCGCGGGCGGGGGCCCTTGCGGGCCTTCGCCTGCTTCCACCACTTGTAGACGAACACGCAGCCCACCAGGATCGCGGTGCTGGCGACGGCCAGCGTCACCATGTTCCCGAGGTTCTTCGCGTGTTCGTATCCCATCGCCCCGACATACCCGATGCCGACCTGCACCGGCACAGTGACGGCGACGGTGCTGAACTCGATCGCAAGGAACTTCCACCACGCCATGTGCAGGATGCCTGCCATCGTCAGGGCAGGAGTCCGGGTGCCCGGTATGAATCGCGCCAGGACGAGCATGACGGCGCCGCGCTCCTCCATTGCGTACTTCGCCTCGAGCAGGCGTCTTGGATGCATCATGCGCTTGAAGCGCTTGCTATGGATGAGTCGGGTGCCGAAGTTGCGGCAGACCCAGATCCAGCCACTGTCGCCGATGATGAGTCCAAGGTACGCCGCCGCCAGCACCTCGGTCCAGTTCATGTGGTCGTGAAAGATCAGCGCGCCTGCGGGGATCAGCAGGAAGTCCTCGGAGACATGAAGTCCGATGCCGCAGATGATGAACGCGATGAAGATGAACCAGGCGCCGTACTGACCGACCCAGACGGGCCCCTGTGTCCTGATCCAGTCCGACAGCCCGCCTTCGCCCCGGGCGGCGTCGTGCGCGACCGCGTCCGCTGCTTGGGCGACGGTGCCCGAGAGCAGGGCAGGAAGTTGGACGAGGAAGTCTTCCATTCGGGTCGCACACTCTATCAGCGAAGTGTCGCGCTTCGGTGGGTTAGAAACCGCATGGCTCGAAGGCGCACACTCGCACAAGGCGCTCTCTCGTGGGTCGCCGCAGGTCCCCAGTCCACGCCGGCACCCGTGCCGCGCGGGGACGAGTCCGCGGTGCATTCAGTGAGAATCTACGAGCCGAAGCCGACAGTTTCATCCGGGGTGCGATGCCGATCGCAGGTCGGCGGATCCGTCAGGAGGCTCCTACAGGAGCGCATCGATCGAGCCGAGGCCGGGAAGCTCGCGGCACCAGAACGGCTCCGCGGCCTCCACGCCGATGCGGGTGCCGACGAAGCGGTCACGAAGGTCGATTTGCTCGGGCAGCCCTCGGTTCGGGGCGTGGTCGATCACCTGCGACCGATACGCGAGGATTGCATCGCGCTTCTGGCTCCTGAAGGCGCTGATGTCCATCGCGAAGGTCGGATCGGGCATCGACTTGAGATGGGTGCAGAAGTAGTACACGAGTTTTCGCGGATGGATCGGATCGCCGGCGAGGTCGGTCTTGGTCAGCTTCGCGTCGAATCGAGCGTGCTCTGCGATCAGGGTTGCCGCGACATGGTCGGGGTGCACATCCTCGGGGTGAGGCGCGAAGAGGATCTCGCAGCGATGCGAGCGCAGCACCGACGCAAGCGCGTGGCGCGCAGCGACGGTGTGCTCGAGGCGGCGGTTTGGCAGTCCGAGATTCACACGCTTGCAGCCGAGGATGATGTCCGCCGCCGCCGCCTCCGCTTTGCGCCGCTCCGGCGTCCCGCATGGAGTTGGCTCGCCGTCCGTGAGGTCGACGACCAGCATGTCGTGGCCTTCACGCACAAGCCGTGCGATGGTTCCGCCCATGCCGAGCTCTGCATCATCGGGATGAGGTGCGACGACGACGATCTTCATTCGGAGTGCTCCTATCGGTCGCGCGTGCGGTCGCGCGCCTTCCCGGGCTTGGCGGCGTCGCCGGCAGCCTGCGTTCCATCGAATCCAGGCACCTTCATGACTGGCCGTGGCGCGCCAAAGGCCGCCTGGTCGACCTCCCGCGCGAGCGCCGCGAGATACCCGTTCAGCGCATCGCGAAGCTTCGGCTCGCCGATCCGTCGGGCATGCTCGAGCTCCATCATCGCGCGATGCATGGCAAGCAGGCGCGACCAGTCGGCCGCGAGATACGCTCCCGGCTGGGGTACAGCGATCAAGGGCGCAAGTTGTGCGCCGACGGTATCAGGATCGCCGCGTAGCACAGGCGACACCTTGCGCTCCAGCGCGGCGGCAAGCCGTACAAGCGGGACCGCCGTCTCAAGCGCGGCGAGGTCGCGCTCAAAGGTCGCGCGCGCGTCGGGACCGTTTGCGGCGACGAAGGACCTCGAAGCGAGCGCAGCGCGCGCGACGAGGTCCTGGGTCGCAGGCGCGATCATCGCGCGCCGCATCGGCCACGGCCCCCACATGCCCAGGCGGTCGCCTGCGGCGCGGTCGATCGGCTCGATCACCTGGTTGAGATCCCGCAACGCGCTGCACAGCCGGGCCGCGAGGTCGAGTCGCGCCGAGGCATCGCCGCCGAAGTCGCCGCGTCCGACCGCCTCGCACCACTCGGCGCGGATGGCCGCTGCGCGCCCGATCACCTGTTCGGGCGCGCCCCCGGCGAGCTCGACCGCGCGAGGTGTCCGGCGGCTGAGCTCCTCCTCGTACGCGAAGGGAAACGCAGCGCTGAACTGGCTTTGGACGGCCGCGAAGGCCGCCTGTCCCTCTGATCGCTTCAGCGGATCGGTCAGGAGCTTCGTGAGCCTCTTTGCGATCGCTGCAAAGCCGCGCCCTGCATCGGGCCGAACCGAGCCGATGGCGTCGATCATCGACTGCAGCGCAATGAT
>Ga0075471_10000366_pt1 | contig 26903 bp, 17 predicted proteins | sample DEB19_08_DNA_2_FD_74787 | JGI IMG/M metagenome (GOLD analysis project Ga0075471, IMG submission 74787) | Aqueous microbial communities from the Delaware River and Bay under freshwater to marine salinity gradient to study organic matter... | ecosystem: Environmental > Aquatic > Marine > Coastal ...
CAACGCGAATGCGGTCACCGACGAGGTCAAGCTCCGGACCGACATGGCCAACCCCGGCAGCCGCAACCAGTGGCTGGCGTGGCTGCGTTCGGAGAATGTCGACGCCGAAGACCTCAAGGCCGGCACGGTTGATCGCTTGCGGACCGACACCGACATCGACGAGGACATCCGGGATCTGCTGGACCTGCGTCGGGAGCTGGCGGCGACGAGCCTGTCGAAGCTCGACAAGCTCAAGGACGCCACCTGCCGTGACGGCCGCCTGCGCGGCACGCTGACGTTCCTGGGGGCCCCGCGCACCGGCCGGTGGTCCGGCAAGCTGTTCCAGCCCCAGAACCTGCCGCGCGGGGTGCTTAAGGAGTCCGAAATCCTGCCTGCCAGGGCACTGGCCGAGGCCGGCGACGTCGGATCCATCCGCATGCTCTGGGGTGAGGTGTCGCCGGTGCTGGCCTCGCTGATCCGCACCGCCATCGCTGCGCCCCCAGGCCGCAAGTTGGTGTGCGCTGACTTGGCGTCTATCGAGACTGTGATGCTGGGGTGGGCCGCGGAGTGCCCGGGCATTCTCCGGGTGTTCGAAGAGGGCCGCGACGCGTACAAGGACTTCGGCTCGCGCTACCTGTTCCACGTTCCCTACGATCAGGTCACCAAGGCCCAGCGCAACCTGAGCAAGCCGGCGGTGTTGGGGTGCGGCTACGGCATGGGCGCCCGGGGGCTGCAGGCCTATGCCCGCGGCTTCGGCGTCGAGCTGGCCCTGGGCGAGTCGGGGCGGCATGTGTGCGCCTATCGCGGGGCGTACCCGGAGGTGGTGACGTTCTGGGATGCGGTCGAGCAGGCGGCGTTTGCCGCGGTCGAGACGGGGTTGGCGCAGCGTGTCGGCGTGTTCGGCTTCCGCAAGACAGGTCCGTTTCTTTTCATCGACTTGCCGTCTGGCCGATCGCTGGCCTACTACCGGCCGTACGTGGCCGAGGGGCGCTACGGCCGGGAGCTCCGCTACCTGAGCGGGGCGGAGTACGGCAACAGGATCTGGCTGTCGAGCTACGGCCCGAAGCTCTGCATTGGCCGCGGCACGCCGGTACTGACCGGGCGCGGCTGGGTGCCGATTGAAGACGTCGCTGCGACAGACGTAGTATGGGACGGAGTTGAATGGGTTAGCACTTCTGGCTCCGTGTTCAACGGGGTTCGTCGCACGATGGTCGTGTACGGTGTTCGCATGACCCCCGACCACGAAGTGCTCACCGAGGCAGGCTGGAGGCGTGCAGATGAAACGGCTGGACTTGACCGGGCAGAGGTTCCACTACCTGACGGCTGTACGATACATGGGCGACAAGCGCTGGGAGTTCCGCTGCGATTGCGGGAGTTTGACGGTACAGCGAACGCGCCATGTAAGGCACAAAACCACTCCAGTGAAGTCGTGCGGATGCATGCGGGGGCGTCTGATCAGCGCCTCGCGAACAACTCACGGGATGACCAGACACCCTGCGTATGGGGTCTGGCGGTCGATGGTGGATCGTTGCACGCTGCCTACGCATCGAGCATGGCCGCGATACGGCGGGCGTGGCATTACATTGGTGCCGGAGTGGGTCGATTCATTCGAGGCCTTCTGGGCCGACATGGGGGCGACCTATCAGAAGGGGTTAACCCTGGACCGAGCCGACAACAACGCCGGGTACACGGTCACGAACTGCCGTTGGGTATCCCGGCGGGTGCAGGCACGCAATACCCGCAGCAATCGAATGATCGATACCCCCAAAGGGCGGATGTTGATGATCGAAGCGGCGGAGATCTCAGGGATCGCGTTCACCACGTTGGCATACCGCGTGACCGCAGGGGTTCCGACGGCTCGCCTATTCGATCCACCGAGCGTACGGAATCGGTTTACGACGTCTTGAACTGCGGGCCGCGCAATCGCTTCACCGTGGCCGGTGCTGACGGCCGCGCACTGCTCGTTCACAACTGCGAGAACATCGTGCAGGCGATCGCCCGGGACAAGCTGGCGGACGGGCTAGTGAACGCGCACGAGGCCGGGCTGGACGTGTTCCTCCACGTCCACGACGAGGTCGTCTGCGAGGCCGACGAGAACGACCCCACCGCGTTCCCCAAGCTGATCGAATGCATGACCCGTCCGTCACCCTGGTGCGCGGACGCCCCCATCACTGCGGCCGGCTGGGAAGGCCGCCTGTACAGGAAGGACTGATATGCAACGCATCCCGAAGTGGGCCACCGGCGAACCACGCGAGCGTGATGTCGAAGAGCACCTGATCAAGCGCATGAAAGCCATCGGCGGCAAGACGTGGAAGTGGAAGTCGCCGAGCATGCGGTCAGTCCCTGACCGACTGGTGATGCACCCCAAGTTCCACGGGCGCACTCTGTTCGTCGAGCTGAAAGCGCCTGGGAAGGGGGCAACCGAGGCGCAGAACAAGGTCTTGAACGAGCTGGTCGAGTTCGGTCATGCCGTGTTTGTGCTGGATAGCAAGGCCAAGGTCGACGAGTTTATCGCCGACGTGTGCGAGCTGTACGGGATCGAGGAGATGCCATGAGCCGGCATCCAATCGACACCGCGCCGAAAACCGCATTTAGCAGGAAAGACCTTGACTACGCTTTAATGTGCGCCGCTGATTTCCTTGAGAGTGAAGAATGGCCGGATGACGGCACGACGCCGCCATGCGCATGTGCGCACTGCGGGTAGCAGCACAGATGGGAGAGCGGATGTGAAAAACGAACTATATTGGTCGTACAACCTTCCGTTGCAGGTTTGGCCTGTCAGAGCCGATCCAGACGACAAAGCATCTCCATTTGTGGACGCGCGCATCCTCAATTAGCAGACCCAAGTTCACGCGATAACCTTGGGCGTCAGTTGGCTCCAACAATCGGAGAGCGGCCATGAACATCAACGGCAAAGAGTGGCGGATGGTGCCGGTTGAGGCGACGCCGGAAATGTGCAAAGCAGTAAGCGACTACGGCTCAACGAGATACATCTACGGCGAGATGCTCGCAGCAGCCCCGCCACCGCCGGTTGTGGAGGTGACGGATGAGGTTGCGGAAAAGGTGTATTGGGCGCACCGCAAGAATGACTACAGGCCAAGGTTTGAGTGGTCTGTTGGTCACTCAATGATCGCCGCAGTCCAGTCCGAACTCGGCCCGCAACTCGGACTCGTCACGCGCGAGGAACTGGCGCGGGCGGTGGAGGATGCATACATGGAAGGACGTAGCGATTTTACGCACGGATCTGGGATTGCGCAGATTGACTGGCGCAACAGCATGACCCGCAAGGCGCTAGGGGTGGGGAGTGAGCTACCGCGGCGTGACTCACAAAATCATGCACCCGCCGTCCGAGGCATTCCGCCGGATCAACCGACCGCCGTTAGGAATGACGGCGGTAGCCTTGTCGCACGACCAGCACGAAATGCTGATGAATGTGGCGCTAGAAGTATTCACGGCGATGGTCAATAGCGGACAATCACTGCAAGACGCGGTGCTCGCTGTGTACGTATCTGGACTAGAGCACGGGACTATGGCGAGCAAGGAGGGCAGCAGCCGTGGATAGCCAAATCCGAAACATGGAGATGTGCCCGAAACATCAGGCTGAGGCAGAAGAAGCGGTGAGGGTGTCTGCAATCAAACGCATCATCCGGCACGCAGAAATAATCAAAGACCCTGCCGACATTACGGGCACGGAGCTTGCCGCCCTACGCGCTCTCGTTGCGGAGCTGGAACGGGATGCGGCGCGGCTGTCGTTTCTGGCCAATGAAACAGCCGCGATAGTGGACAAGCAAGGCGGCTATTGGGCCGTGTACGCGAGAGAATACGCCTATCGCGGAGACACCCTGCGCGAGGCCATCGACAAGGCCATGGAAGCGGGAGCGCCGGGATGACCGACTACCAGCCCCACCGCTACCAGCAGGATGCGCTCGACTTCGTCGAGGCGATGCCGAAGTGCATGCTGGCGATGGAGATGGGGCTGGGTAAGACCGTGGTCGCCGCGACCGCGTTCGCCGGGTGGTTGCGCAGCCTGATGGTCCGGCAGGTGCTGGTGGTCGGACCGAAGCGTGTCGTCGAGCACGTCTGGCCGCGAGAGCTGGCGAAGTGGAACCACCTACGGTACCTAACCACCTCCGTCATCACCGGGGCCCTGGCCGACCGCATCCAGGCGGCTCGCACGCCTGCGGACGTCCATCTGGTCAACCGCGAAAATCTAGTCTGGCTGGCGGCGCACTACGCCCGCACTCGTAAGCCCTGGCCGTACGATTGCGTCATCCTCGACGAGTCCACCAGCTTCAAGAACCGGGACTCCCGACGCTGGCAAGCGATGAAGTGGGCGCTGCCCTGGGTCCGGAGGCTGGTCCTTCTGACCGGCACGCCTATCAGCACCAGCCACGCCGACCTCTGGGCGCAGATGGCCTTGATCGATGCCGGCAAGCGGCTCTTCCCGACGATCACCGCGTTCCGGCACCACGCCTGCGCCGAAGACCCGCACACCGGCAAGTGGAAGCCGCGCGACGATGCGGCCAAGCGCTGGATCGAGGCGCAAGTCTCCGACGTCGTCCTCTCGATGCGCGCGGCCGACTGGCTGGACATGCCGGAGCTGCTGACCATCGACGTCCCGGTGGTGCTGCCGTCACACGCCAAGGACGCGTACCGGGAGATGAAGCGGCTGATGCAGGTCGAGCTGCAGGGCCAGACGATTACGGCGGTCAACGCCGGCGCGAAGGCGGGCAAGCTCGCCCAGATGGCCGGCGGCGCCGTCTACGATGAGGACGGCACCGCCCGACTGGTCCACGGCGCCAAGCTCGACGCCCTGGAAGAGCTGGTCGAAGGCCTCGGCGGCGAGCCGGCGATTGTCTCCTACGTGTACAAGCACGAGCTGAAGCGACTGCAAGACCGCTTCCCCCAGGGGCGACGGTCATCGGATCCGGGTGCGATCGACGCATGGAACCGGGGCGAGGTGCCGATTCTGTGGCTGCAGGCGGGCAGCGATGGCTACGGGCTGAACCTGCAGGATGGCGGGCGGCACCTGATTTGGTACACCCTCCCGTACGGCAAGCTGGACGACTACCTCCAGACCATCGCCCGACTCTGGCGCCAGGGCCAGAAGCGCGGGGTAATCTGCCACCGGCTGCTGGCCGAAGGGACCATCGACGCGCACGTCGAGCGGCTGCTGGCGGCCAACGGCAACGACCTCGCTGCGTTCATGCAGGCGATGCTGCGCAGTTAATACTCCTGCATCAGCCCGCCGCGGTTGCGGAACCGGCTCTCGCCCTCCATCATGAGCTCCCAAGACGCTTGCCCGAGCTGCGTCATCCCGAGCTGGGACGCGCCGCGCTGGCGGTTGCCGCCGCCACCACTCGGGCGCCCAGGCGCAGCGGCTGTCGTCGCCCCCGCAGCGCGGGTTGGCGGCGTCGGCACGCCCCCTGGCCCTCCGTCCGTCCCCGCCATGCGGAACCCGGCCTGCGGAAGGCCCGGGGCCTGCCCCAGCCGGAACCCCAGCGCGTTGCGGTACTCGACGGTTCGCGCTTGGCCTGGACCGCTTGCCGTCGGGCCCATACCAGAGCGGGTGAGAAACCCCCGCCCGACCACAGAGCCGCCGGTATTGACCCGCTGCGCTGCCGCATCGGAGACGCGTGCCGCCGCGCTCCCCAGGCCACGGGCTCGCAGGCCGGTACCCCCGCCGGTGGGCAGCAGCTGCCCGGTCGGGTCGATGGCCCCGCGAGCCGCCGCACCGAGCACGGTGTTGCCACCGGCGTGGTCCCCCAGTGATGCGTTGCGGCCCCACCAGATCGTTCCATCGCCCCCTTCGGGGAACGCCTCCCGGCCCCCAGGCAACGCCCAGACGGCGCCGCGAAGGAAGCGCGAAACCGCGTTGCCGGGGCCCTGTCGCCCGTGGCGGAACCGTCCGGACATCGTGTCGTTGTTGTCCCCCATGTCAGCCTCTCCGTCCGAGCTTGAGCCCGCCGGTCCCCGCCGGGCTCCCGAGCCCACCCACTGGCGTCAGCCCAGGCTTCGGCATCGCCGCTGGCGGTGCGCCCCCGCCGATCTGCGTCGGGAGTTGCGTCGGCAGCGGCACCCCGGCCGGCGTGCCGCTGGGCACGCCGCTGACAATGAAGTCGCCGTTGCGGGCGTTGGCCGCGGTGGCTGCGCGTTGCGACTCCGCCCAGCGACGCATGCGCTCCATCTCCGGAGTCATGACAGGGGCGGCCCCGCGGAGGGCGCGGACACCAGGGCGTTCGATGGGCATCATGGCTGCATCCTCAACGGGGAAAGGCGGCGTTGAACGCGCCGCGTTTGGTGGGGTCGGTCAGCGCTCCGGGGGTCGTTGGCTCGGCGGGCTTTTCCCCGGTATTGACGCCGGCGGTGTTCGGGCCGCGGGGCCCGTGGCGCAGGAAATAGTGGTAGTACGCCCCCGACGGGTCGTAGTTGATCCGCCCGCCTGCGTTCAGCCCCATCGGCGCCGGGCGCCGATCGGGGTTCGCGGCGAAGAAATCGCGCGTTCGCCGAGTGCGGTCCGCCGCACGCTGCGCCCAGTCGGTGGTCACCGAGGTGATCGGCGGTGGATTTCCGGTGCCGGGCTCCGGAACGGGGTCGGTGCCTGGGCCTTTCGGCATGTTGACCGGGTCTGCACGCTGAAGCGCCGCGACCCCGGGTCGATAGTTCCACGCGTTCATCGTGCTCTCTCCATCGCGTAATCCTCCCGGTCCTGCTTGATTTGCTCCCAGCGATCCGGGTCTCGATATTGGATTCCCATCCCAAGCCAGGACAAGGCCATCAGCCCCATCCCCTCAGGCAACCCTCGCTCTTTGATCACGTTCGGCACCTCGCGCCATGCCAACGGCATGACCAGCTCCCCGGCGGCATCTGCCGGCGTCATCACCTCACCGCCGAACCCTTCGCCGGAGATCGTGTTGACGACGAAGCCTGCCCCGGGGGACAGCTTGGATCGAGCGAAATCGGCCATCACCTCGAACGCCCCGCGCTGTCCGTAGGCGCGATCGGGCCCCAGGCTGCGCACCTCGCCTTCTTCGCCGGCCACGGTCTCCCGGGTGAGCATGCGCGACAGGAACGTGGTCACCTGGGCGAGGCCCGCCATCGGGTCGAGATAGACGTTGCCGAACTTGACCTTGCCGAAGTCACTCGACCGCGGGTCCAGAGACGCAAACCAGTCATCTTCATCGTCTTCGTCGCCCATCGCCGCCTGATAGAGCGCGGCCATCGCGTAGACGAAGCCAAGCCCGGCCAGCGTACGGGCGTACTCCATCGCCGCCAGCTTCGCGACCCGACGCGACGCGCCAGCGCCGCGCAGGATCGGCTGCAGCGACAGGACGTTGAACCGACTGGCGAGATAGCGGGGCGCGAAAAGAACCAGCGACATGACGGTGCCGCCCATGTCCACCTTCTTGCCGAACGTGCCGCGGCCGGTGAACACGTTGACCAGATTGGCCACCGCCTCCAGTTCCGCCTGGGTTGGCGCCGTCGGATCGTTGATCAGGGTCGCGTGCAGCGCGTCGAACATCTCGACACGCATCAGATTCGTGAAGGTGGAGTAGGCGCGCGCAGACCCGCGCACCGGCGCGGTGGCGAGCCGGTGGGCTTTGCGGGCGTAGTTGCGCACCGGCTGGCCTTCGACCTCCTCCATCCGCTCCAACCACCGGCCCGTGAACTGCTCCTCTACGCGTCGCGGATCGAACCCGTGCGACTCGGTGATGTGCAGCTTGGCCTTTTCGTAGAGAGGGTAATTGGGGCGTCGGCGGATCGACTCCTCGATGTCTTCGTTCCGGGCGGCCGAGAAGGTCGCCTTGACCATCGGCCCGAAGATCCTGGCCGCCTTGATCGGGTGCCCGAACGTGAAGAGCGACTGCCGCAAGATCGCCGACCAGTCGATCGACGTCATGATCGAGCGGGTGATGTTGAACCCTTCGATGACCCCATCCACCAGCTTCTGGAACTTGGTCCGCTTGGCCAACTCGGCCTCGAACACCTTCACCGCAAACGCGTGCTTCAGCCGACGCAGCTGGAACTGGGTCTCGCGATTCGCCGCGTCGAGCATTGGCTTGTCCGCGCGCTTGCGAGGACTGTAGTCGCCCGAGGCCAGTCGCGCCTCGACGACCTTGATCTGCCGCGCCAGCAGTTTGCTGACACCCAGCTGGTAGGCCTGCTCGGCTTGCTCCGGGGTGACCATGCTTGCTCGCAGGTCGCGCACCTGCTGGCGCAGTGCGGCGACTGCGGCGGCCTTGGCCTCCACCTCCGCCGTCGGCGGCACCGGCTCGTTGGCTGGGCGGCGCAGGGTCGTGAGCAGCTCCTCGGTCAGCAGCTCTTCCTCCCGCTCCAGCGCTCGAATACGCGCCCGGTTGATTCGCTCGGCGCGCGACAGCCTGGGCTTTTTCGCGCGTTCGATAGCCCGCAGCTGGGCCTGCAGCGCGGCGATCTGGTTCTCGATGGGCGACTTGTCCGTCTTCGGTGCACGCTTGGCTGGGCCTTCGCCGGTCAGCATGCGCTTCTGCAGGTCGGCCAGTCGCCGGGCGAGCATCTCCTCGCGCTCGAGCAAGCGCTTGGCCGCGCGGCTGCTGGCGGCGCCGGTGCGATCCTGCTCGCGGATCTTCTTGCGGAGATCCGCAACCTCGGCCTGGAGCTTGACCATCTCGTCGGTCGGCGGCGGGCTCGGGATGGCGATCGGGCGCTCGCCGGTCTCCAGCATGCGCTTGAGGTCTGCGATCAGGTTCTTCAGGTTTGAGATGCGCGCGTCTTGGAACGTCGCCAGCCGGGTCGGGTCGGCGGCGCTCTTGAGCTCCTCCATCCGCAGCAACTCGTTGAGCCGCTTGCGGCGTTCGCGGATCTCGGCGTCGGTCTTGTCTCGCTGCTGTCCGGTTTTGAGTGCGGGCAGCCCCTCCTCCAGCCGATCGATGCTCTCTTGGATCCGCTGCAGCTCCCGCAGTTTCCGGGTCTCGCGCTTGACCTCATCGTTCGACGGGAACCGGGCGCGGCCGTAGTCGGTGAACAGGCGGCGGACCTCGCGCAGCGCGATGCCCGGCTGAGCCTCCTGCAGCAGGCGGGTGGCCTCCTCCATGATCTCGGTCTCGCCGCGCATGCCGCCGTCGACCAGAGCCTCGATCAGCTCGTAGACGTCTGCGTGCGTGAGCCCGCCTTCGCCCACGTCCAGGGCGGCCCGGATCCGCTCTTCCTTCGTTGCGTTGATCTTGTCGAGGTCGGCACGCGCCTGCTTCGCGATGCCCGGCATGAGGTCTTCGCTGTAGGCGAACTTGCGCGGGCCCAGCGCCCGACGCATGCGGCTGCGCCACTCGTGGTACTTGGCCTTCGACCACGTCGCGCTGGTGTAGCCCATCTCCACGAGCTCCGCGGCGCCGATGCGGGTCAGGTGGAAGATGCGCGCGACGTCCACCGCGCCGCCCTGCTTGCGCTGGGACGGCCGGTTGACCCCGATCTTGCGGGCGTCCATCCGCGCCAGCGCGGCGCGCGACTCGTCAGCCATCTGTCGCATCACGTCGAGAAGCGAACGCGAGCGGGCCTTGGTCTCGCTGCGGAGGTACCGCGTTGCGCGCGTGACCATGTCGGTCAGCATCCGCTGCGACTCCGCCAGATCGGCCGCCTCGTCGAGCTTCTGCCGAGCTTCATCCAGGGCGATCTCCTGGCTGCGGATCTTCGCCGCCATCTGGGTCAGCTCTTCGGCCTCGTTCGCGGTCAAGGGCCGCCCGTGAGCACGCGCGAGCTTCTCCGCCATCGAGTCGAAGGTGAAGTCTTCGCGCAGTACGCGCTGGCGCAGCAGGCCGGTGCGCGCCCAGATCGCGCCGGTGGTCTTCGTGGCCACGTCCAGCATGGTCACGCGGCTCTCGATCTGATCCCAGTCGTACCGGGCCTTGTTGCGGCGCTCTTCGGAGTACCGACGATCGAAGGCCACGCGCGCGACCTCCGCACGCTTTTTCATCAACTCGATCTTGCCTACCAGCAGGAGGGCTTCCTGCTCTTCGGACACCGTAGACACCATGCCCTCGGACAGCTCGTAGGCGAGCTGCTCTGCAGCGCCAGGATCGCGCTTCAGGGTCTGGCGCGCCTCGATCACGAGGTCTTCATGGGCGCGCGACGGCAGCGCCGAGAAGACCGGATCCTTCGCCAGCAGCGCGCGTTCTTCCTCCATGACCTCGTTCTTGGTCGAGGTGGAGAAGCGCTTGTCGGGCTTTGCCCGCGGCGCGCGACCTTCCGACTTTTCGGCGAACCGGCCGAGGTCGTCACGGGGCTGCTCCGCGGCGCTGCTGGACTTGCGGATCCGGTCTTCGCCAAACACCCCAGCATCCTCTACCGGGGCCACCGGCACTTTTTTCTTGAACCCGAAGAGGACTGCGGTACGGTTGGGGATGCCGGCAACCCGGTCGAACAAAATGCCGTCGAACCCGGCGTCCGCCACTTCTTCCTCAAGGGCATCGGCGTTTGGGTATGTGTCGGCAACGAATCCGCGCGGGTCGGCGGCGTAATCGTAGAGGTTCGTCAGGCGAACAGAATAGCCGTTCTTTGCCGAGGCGAGCGCCTGCTCCTTGCCGGGCTGTGGCCCCCCGTCTTCCTGCACATAGAAGTTGAGGCGTGGGCTCTCAAGCCCGAAACGCCCAGGGCCGAAGCGTCGGCGTTCCCCGCCAGCAAATGCGGTGCCGGCGAAAGTCGGGTCCAACGCGTTCAGCCCGCCCACTGGCGAGTAGTGGACAGCAAGCGCCGTCACTGCGTCCTTCTGCGGCTTGCGGGCCGAGAAGGACGGCGGTGCTACACCTCCTTGCGGAAGCGCTTGTCCGAGTCGATTGCCAGCTGCGTCAGGTCCGCCGACATCACCTCGTCGACGCCCAGAGTGGCTGAACTTGACTTCTCCGCCTTGGTACTTCCGCTCGACTTCTCGGAAGACGCCTTCGATAGCGGGACCGAGTTCAGCCTCAAGCCGCCCAAGCTGATCCCCGAACCCGGCCTCAAGAATCCGCCGTCGATAACCTTCGCCATTGGCGTTCTCCTTCCAGTCGTTCCATACCAATTCGCCGTCGGATCGGAAACGGAGCGCCGTGGCGGTCAGCTCCTCCGGCAGCGAACGCGCTGCCTGGGTGACCGCTTTGAACAGGTCGTCGTTCTTTTCCAGCTGGCCAAAATTGAGGAACCGAACGCCCGTCTCGTGAGGGATCGGGGCGACCTCTCGGGCGATATCTTCCGACACCCCCTTGGCCATGATAGCACTGGTAACGGCGTCGTAGAGGGTCTGCGTTTCGTCCGGCGTCAACGGGCGCCCGATGTCGAGATGAACGCCATTGCTGACGGCGTTGGTGTCGGAGTAGAACGGGCGGTGCCACGCGACCCCGTCCTGTTTGAGCAGCAGTCCATATACGGCCGCGGCTGCGCTGATACGTGCTGCCGCGACCTCGGTGGCCCGTGGCTTCGCGGTCTTTTTCCCCGGAACTTCACGGTACTCGGACGCAACTGCAACGCGCTCTTGGTTGGACGGCGATACCGCCCCCTGCCAACCCCCGTAGCCGAACACGGACGTCTCGGCCAGCACCCCGAACTCGCGAAGGATTCGGTCCCCGATGGTCTCTGCCATCCGGGCCTGCAGCTCGTTTTTCGCCTCCATGTTGTCATGGATCCAAGGAAGCAATGTCACGCTTTTGCTTGGCGTGGCTTCCCACGCCAGTTGCCCGCCGTTGGCACGCAGCCCATCGCCGAAATGGAACCCGGCTTGTTTTGCGTCCGCCTCGGTGGGCTCGTGGGCGAGAGCGTTTGCCGTCCAGCGCGCAGCGTGCCGGACCTCGGCGTCCGCTCCTGCGAACACCCGCACCCCCCGCTCCCCATACCGAAGATCTCCGGCGGCGACAGAGTCAGCTTCGGTCTTAGCCTTGACTTCAGGGTTTTCGGTTCGGGCTTTCATAGCCACCCAGACCGCTGCCTGTACCTGCTGAGGCTCCCACCCGAGTTCCCGAGCGAGTCGGTTTGTCTCGATCTCCGCGAAGCGGTACTGCGTAGCGGTAGGAGCGTCAGAGGGGTACTCGAACGCTCGCATCATCCACATGTCGATGGTCGCGCCCTGCAGATCTTTCACCCGCGCCGGATCGATTCGCGTCATCAAGTTGAGGTAGAAATTATTAGTCTTCTCCCCCATCCATTCGCGCAAAGGTGCTTTGTTAAACGCCGCCTGCGCCTTGCGATCCTGCACCTCGGTCTTTACGCGCACCGGCACCCCAGCCTTAAGCTGGTAATACGCACGGATAGCCAGGGTGGTATTGGAGTCGACGCGGGCCTGGGGTGAATAAATCGCCAGCAGCTTGGCCAGTAGATCCGCGTCTTCGACGTTACCGCCGACGAAATCGAGAATGGCTTCACTCGATTCTTCATACCAGAAGCGCCCGCTCTCCCCCTCCAGCGCCAACGCCTTCAGTTGCTCGCGGAGTTTGCCGATCCGGCGAGCGGTGTTGTATTTCGGAGGCGCTCCGATGTACTCCCCGCTTGCGTTTTTTGGATGATCGTACACGACCCCGGCGCGAGACGCCGTGCTTTCGCGCCCGGTGAGGGCCGCGCGGACTGCGTCAGAGAAGGTCGGCGAGATGTCCAGATACTCGCCTCGGGCATCGCGGCGGATCGCTCCGCGAACCGGGATGTTCGCTTCGGCGATGAGCGCCCGAGCACGTTCGAGGTCGCCTGAGACGCGCATGCGCCCATCGCGTGCGGTTTGGAAAGCGAACCCCTCCGTCGTATCTGACCGGCTGAACGCCAGCGCCTCCTCCACGGCTGCGCGCTCGCGACCTTCGGCGCTATCGGGCCGAGTTGCGTAGCCCTCGCGGAACTGACCCCTGGACGCGCGATCAGCGGCGCCGCGCGCCAGCGCGAGGAGCTGGTCTGGCGTCAGCTGCCGCTCGACCCCGAACCGGCGCAGGAAGCGGTTGATCGCCGCCATGATGCGGTCGACCAGCCCGACCTTCTGGTCGTAGTTCTGCTGGATGAAGTAGGCCAGCGCCTCCTCGGCGATGTCCTTGGGGTTGGTGCCTGCAGGCACCCGGTCGAACGCGGCTTTGACCCGGGCGTCCGTCTTGGCCAACGCCTCGAAGTCGGCCAGGATGCCGGCGAAGTCGCCGCCCAGCATTCCGCGCAGCCCGTAGTGGACGCCGATCTCGTGGAGCGCGATGGCCGTCGCCGGCACATCCACCCACGCGCCGTCATCCTGCTGCTCGCGCATCTCGTCGGCGATCAAGTACACGTCGCCGTTGGGGGCGTAGAACCCGCCGACCATCTCGCTGGGGGTCAGCTGGCGGCGCCAGCGCTCCTCGACCTCAGCGCGGGTGTTGACCACCTTCAGCCACGGCTGGGCGCGCAGGCGCCGCGCCATGCGGCGCCCGAGGCCCTCGGTCAGCTCTCCCCAGACGGAGCTTTCAGTGCGAGCTGAATTGCGTAGCGGAGCAGTGCCGGTTCGGGATACCGGAAGTGCTGCTACACCCCCGCGGTTGCGGGAGTAGAAGATCCGCTCAAGGGCGGGAGCTGCCAGCTGTTGTAGTTGCTGGCGGCCAAGGCTTCCCAGTACGCGTCCGGATCCGACGCCGCGGCGGCGAGTTTCGCGAAGGACGGATGCTGCGAGTACCGCTCTTTTAAGCGTGCTGCGCCCAATGCCAGCCTCTCGCGCCGGGTCAGACTCGGCGAGCCTGTCGAAATCTGCGTCATCAGCTTTCTCCCCGTTGGTCCATTCGAACTGACCCGAGTCGAAATTATACCGCAGCTGGTGGACCTCCGGCATCGCGTTGACGGTGTTCGAGAACCCCTTCATCAACAACGCGCCGATATTGGCGCGGTCGTCGCCGCCGATCTCAAACCCGGCGACCGCCTGGGTGATGTCGGGCACGAGGTGCTGCGCTGTGCCCGTACGAATGCCAGACGCGGCCTGCTGCTCGGTGCGCCGGGTCTTGTTGATCTCAGTCAGCCCGTCACGATCCGGCAGCGCGCGCAGTCCGTTGCGCTGGGCGAACGTGTTGACCGCTGCGTACAGGGCCGCGCCGCCGCTCTTGCCCTCTTCGAGCGCTGCGGCGTTGAGTTGGGTGCCCCCATCCTCCTCGACCACGAACCGTGCCGCGGTTCCGTCGCGCATCGAGATGCGGTAGGCCTCCCGGGCCTTCGGGTACTTGCCGCGGATGTCGTTGATGTCCATCCGCTCGATCCGCATCGCCGGGTCCACCGCGGCGCCGATGTCCTCCAGGGTGCGCGCCTCCGCAGGCACCTGGGGCAGCTGGAACGCCTGATCGCGCGCCTGGGCGATCTCCAAGAACGCGTCCGCGAGCTCCCCCGCCTCCGCCTTGCGGACGTTGAGGTTGCGCCCCTCGGCCATGACCCAGTCGGGGGTTGCGTCGTCCGGGGCCTGCCCATATTGGCGCCCGCTTGGTGCAAACTCCGGCACGGTAGGGCTGGTCTGCGCGCGCGGCGGGTCTTCGGTGTCCCAGTCGAACTCGATCAGGTCGCTGGAAGACTTGCGGATTCGCTCGTTGTCCGGCTCACGGTAGAAGTCCACGACCGGGGGCGTGCCCTCCTCGGCGGCGTCCTGCTCTGCGCGCTGGCGACGGAACTGCGCCAGCCGCTGATCGAGCTCGGCGCGGCGCTCGTCCATCGAGCGCTGCGGCTGCATCGCCGTCGGCTGGATAGCCGGCGGGGTGATGGGCGTCTCAGCGGGGCTGGTCGGCTGGGCCGCGCCGATGCGAAGCTGTTGCATGCGGCCCGGGCTGCGCAACTGAGTGCCAGCGGGCAACGCCGGCGCGATCGCAGCGCCTGCCGTCGGCAGCGGCTGGCGCACCTCGGCCCGGCGCGCGCTGCGCGCGCGGTCGAACGCCTGCGCGGCCAGATCCACGCCCTCGACGGCCGCCGGCGTCGGCGCAGCCTCGACGATGCGCCGAGTGGTGTCGGTCAGCCGAGCGCGGCGCGCGGCCAGGGTCTCCAGGCCCGCGTTGGTTTCCGGACTGATGTCAAATGCATCGCCGATCGCTGCGCGGTCGCGTGCAGCTTGCAGCGCCCCGACACCTGCGCCCGTAATTCCGCCGAGCGCCAGCCCGCCGGCGCCTGCCTCCGCAGCTCCTTCGGTCAGATCGACGTTGCTGCCCGTCAGCCGAGCGCCGACGTTGGTGGCGACCTGGGTGCCGTACTCCTCACCGAACTCGCCGGCGGCTTCCGCCGCCCCGGAGCCCAGCGCACTGCGCGCTGTTCCTGCGGTCTTTGCCGCGCGCCCTGCAAGCAGGTCATCCACCGGGTTGAGACCGAGGCGCGACGTTGCGCCGGCGGCCAGCGCACCAAACGCACCTGCGGCCTCCGTGACCCGGTTGATGCGGTCGTTTCGCAGCATGCGGACCGCTGCGTCTTCCCCGTACCGATCGGCCAGCTGCATGAACTCCGGCGATCGAGTGATGATTCCGGCGCGGAGCTCTTCATCAAACTGCTGACCCGCGTCCACGCCGGCGCTGCCGCCGGCGAGAACTGCGCCGCCGCCTACCGCGCCCGCAACGCGAACTGCTGGCGCAGACATGGTCAGCATCTCGGCGGCGCGCAGCGGCGTGGCGACGAGGTCGCCAGGGTCGTTGACGTATGCGGCCAGCTGCCCCATGAACCCGCGGTTGCGCTGCTGCCCCAGCTCCACGTCCTGGCGTACGATGGCCGCCGGCGCGGGGAACAACTCGTCTTTGGTCTGGCGCATCGCAAGCGCCAGTTCGTTCATGCGCTGGGCATTGTCCGGGCGCCCGGACTCGGGAATCTCCACCCCCGCCGCTTCACCCAGGGCGTTGCGCGCACGGACCGGCAGATCCCGCAGCCAGCCATAGGTCTGAACCGCGGCCTCCCCGAGCGACCCGACGCCGCGCGCAAGCTGGTAGGCCAGCGGCGCATCGGTTTCTTCAGCCTGAGCAATCTGCTCAAACCCGGCCGCCGCCTCCTGCGCCCGGCGGCTCAGGCGAACCGGCGGCGGCAGACTACGGGCCTGCTCTTCCTCCATGCGCTTTTGACGAAGGGCGCGCTGCTCGTTGGTCTGCTCCGTGCGCCGACCGCGTCGGTTCAGCCCGCGCGTGGGTGTGCGGGAGTCGGCCGGGATGTCGTCGAAGAGCCCCGTGCTGACACGGGATTCCGCATTTGGAAGACCGTCGAATAGGCCCCCGCGGCGCGCCGTTGGCAGATCGTCGAACAGGCCCATTAGAGTCCTTTGGCGCTGTAGCCGTTTTCCTTGAGGCGCTGAATAACCGCGGCCCGGGACTTGCCTTGAGCGATCGCAGCTTTGGCTTCATCGAGCAGCTCGGGCGGTGGGTCTTGCAGCCCTTCCGATTTTGGCGCCACCCCCTCGGACTTCGGCGCCGGGTTCTCCTTCTCCCAGGGCGCCATCGCTTGCTGGATCAGCAGCTCACGGTACGCTGGAAGCGTCGGGGCGGTCACCCCGGTTTCGCTCTTGATCGTGGACAGCGCCTTGGCGGGGTCCATCTTCTCAAAACGCTTCATCTGGCTGTCGGCCCAGCGCGAGGCGCGCGTACGCTCCGCCTCAAGAGCCTTCGAATATTTCGTGCTGGACGCCGGAGCCGAGTCTTCAGCCCCGCCTCGCGATAGCCGGTTCTCGCGCCGCTCTTGCAGTTCCAGCCGACGGCGCTCCGCCTCGCCCATGGGGCGGTCAGCGCCGCTACCTCGGGCGCGCAAGGCCGCGGACCGCTCCCGACTCAGCTCGGCCTGCTGCGCCAGTTGGCGCTCGCGGTAGTCCATCATCGCCGCATCCTTCGGATCCAGCGCGTACGGGTCGGGCACGGTGTACTCCGGCCCCTCCTGCATCAGCGAGGGCTGGACGATGCGATCGTCCTCTCCGAACTGCGCACGCGATGGCACCTTGGTCTGCTGGATCCAGTTGCCTGGGCCGCGCTGCACCGGCGCGCCGAACGGTGTCGGCGCCTGCGGCTCGAGGTCATATTTGGCCTCGTACTGCATGCGGATGCGGCGGCGCTCCAGCGCTTCCTGCAACTTGAGCTGGCGCTCCTCGTCAGCCCGACGCATGCCTTCGTTGCCCAGGCCGGTCAGGAAGCTACCGGCAAAGTTTTCGAGAAAGCTCACGAGGCCTCCTGCATCAGTCCACCGGGCGCCTGGGCCTGGGGCATCGGAGCCCCTGGCTGCATCAGCGCTTCACCGCCGCCGCCCATCGCGCCCTTCGCGTGGTTGAGCAGTTCGCCGAGCTTCGAGAACGTGGCTTCGCCGAGCTGTCGGGCCATCGCTTCGTCGCCCTCCTCGGGCAGGTAGCCGGACTCGCCTGCGATGTTGATCAGCTCCTGCACCAGATAGGCGACGATCCCGTCGCCCTCTTCGGTGCCGAACATCTCCTCCTCGGGCAAGTCCAGCTCTTGCTGCATCCGCACAACGATCGGAAACACCAACAAAGCAACGGCGGTCGGGACATCATTCGAGCCTTCGAACGCCGTCATGATGGCCGGCGCGAACTCTTCAGAGACGAGCATCTGGAGGGCTGCGTTCAGCGCATCCTCGGCAGTCATCGAACCCGGCTGCGGCGTCATCTCACCCTCCTCCCATCTGCATCAACCCCGGGGCCGGGGTTGCGGGTTTATCTTCCGGAAGGACCGGGGTCTCGATTCGCGAGGGGTTGGTGTCGGTGTACTCGGGCGAGAAATACTGCCCGCGCGACCGCGACCGGAACCCGCCGATGGCCTCCTCCCGGTAGCGTCGGTCCTCCAGATCCCACCGGCGCGCGCCCTCCAGCTCGGCGCGACGGTTGGCGGCCTGCATCCGCTCCATCCGCTCTGCCGAGCGCCGCTTCTCCTTGGTGCGGCGGTCCTTGTCCTTGCTTGCGCTGCGGCTGCTCAACGCGCTACCGATAGCCTGCGCAGCAATCTCCCACCAAGACATCAGCCACCTCCACCATTACGTCCGAAGAATCGGTCGAAGACGCTGCCGAACTCGCCGGAGAAAAAGTTGATGAACCCGCTCGCGCCGTTCTGATCGCGCCAGTAAGACGGGTCGGAGAACAGCGTCCCGCCGATCATCTGCATCATGTCGCGGAACATCGAGAATCGCTGCTCGCTGTTCATATTCTCGCGCTCCCAGGCCCGAGTCTCGCGACCGAAGCCGCGGTCCAGCTCGGACTCCTGGCTGCGCCACCCACGATCGCGATCGGCCTCGGCGCTGCGGGCGGCCCACTCTTCGCGGCTCAGTCCGCGGTCGAGCCCGGACTCACGGCTGCGCCAGTCGCGCTCGCCCAGGGTCATCTCACGCTCAAACACGCGCCCGGCTTCCGCCTCGCTGATGTTGAGCTCAGACGCCAGTCGCATGATCTCCTTCTGGCGCTCGAACTCGATGTCGGCATCCAGCTGGTTGGGGCCGATCTGGACGCCGCCGCCCTGGGCGCTGGCGGTCTGCCGGTTGAGCTCGGCGATGGCCGCGGCGTTGAGCGCCTCGGCGTTCTGCGCACTGGCCTGGGCCTGGATCTGGGCGTCCGCCTGCGCGATCGGCAGGGCCGCCTGCATCATCGCCTGCTGGCTGGCCTGTGCACCCATCGACGAGTTCAGCAGCCCGCGACGCGCAACAAAGGCTTCGCCCTGCTTGCCAGCCATCTGCATCAGCGGACTGCCGGACGACTGCAGGGTCTTCACGTTGCCGGCGACAGTTTCGTTGGCGCCGGGCTTGCGCAGGTAGATCGCGCCCGAGCGCATCAGCCCGCCGGTGACGGGGCCTTCATGCGCCGGGCGCTGGGTCCACTGGCCAGTGTTCTGGTCATAGACGGCGGTCATGCTTTCGGATCCTCCGGTTGGAACCGGACAACAAGGTTCTGGATCGTGTGCGGCAGCATGCTGGCGCTGATCGATTCGATCAGGATCGTTACATCCTCGCCCTCGCCGCGCAACGTGTGCATCGCTTTGTACGGGAGCTCCGAGACCGAGGTCTCACCGGAGACACCGAAGTTGTACAGGGTGCCCGTAGCGGAGACGCCCTGGGTCTCGTCGCTGACCGGAGTGGTGTAGTCGAAGCCCTTGAAGACCTTGAACTGCGCATAGCCGAAGGCACGCCCGTGAACCCCGAGTTGGTCGAGTTGCTTGCGGTAGAACGGCGGGCCAAGCTGCAACGGCTGGCTGGTCCATTGGGCGATGATCTCCTCGCCATCGAACGACCGGCCAGAATCGAGTTGGAACACGTAGCGATAGCGGGAATGGTTCGGGTCGTAGTCGAACGTCATGAAGGCCAGATCCTGGCCGGTAGACGACGTACCATGACACAGCCCGAGCACCTTGATGGCGGAGTTGTCCCGGGAGTTCCACGCCCCGTAGAACTGTTGCGTGGTCACCACCACCCCGTCCGTCGGCGTGAACGTTAGCGTGGCCTGCCAGCCGTCGCTGAACACGTAGCGGCACTGGCGCTTGTTGCGCATGACGTAGCCGCCAATGAACGTCTTGTCGACCGTCTGGTTGCGCGTAGGCAGCTGCAGGCGGTCGATGAACCACGGCGTCGCCCCCTCGACCAGTCGACCGGCGCTGAAGTCCCCGTATTGATCGGTGGTTGCCAGCGTAGCCGGGCCGCCGAAGTCGAGGAAGACTGGCTGGCCGATGTCCAGCACGCTGTACTCGATCGCGCCGGACGACGAGGAGATGCCGACCCGGGTCAGCCCGGTGCTGGGGTCGGTGCCTTGGATCGCGAAAATGGTCGACTCGGTGAACACGCCCAGGCTGTCGCCCTTCAGCTTCACCAATCCGGTAACGCGGTCGCTGGCGCCGATCTCGGCCGCCAGCGAGGCGGCACCGAGGTAGGTCAGCGGGTCGCCGAGGTCCGAGATCGAGATCGAGCCGGTGCGGTAGCCCATGGCGAGGTAGTTGCCCGCCCAGACGACGTGCCGCGGCTTTTCGAACTGGGTCAACAGGCCCGTCTGGATCGGCAGCATGTACTCGCCGTCAAACATGTGCCCGGGCTCGGCGCCGTTGACGATGAAGGTGACGTCGTAGCGGTCGCTGGCGTATGGGTTGGCCGAGTTGAACACGTAGCGCGCATCCTCGGCAGCCACCGCGTAGCTGGACGCCAGGGTGATCGGCTCGTCAGTGCTGGCGCAGTAGGCCAGCAGCGCGCCACCGCGGTCGTCCTCGGTGTAGATGCCCATGTCCGGGCCGAACAGCCAAGGGCGCCCATAGGCGGTCCCGATACTGGAGTTGATCACCAGCAGGCCGCGGCGATCGCCGTTGCCCGGGCTACCACCGGCCGTCGCCGTGCCGTCCGAGACCGTGTAGTGGATCACCTCGATCTCTTGGTCCCACGGGCTGCCGCCGGAGTTGTTGACGAAGGCCTTGCGGGTCTGCTCTTGGTAGTAGACCTTGACCTGCACCGCATCGACGAATGTGCTGCAGAGCGCCCCGCCCTGCAGACGGAACGCCAGCTGGACGTTGAACCCACCGTCGTTGATGTCCGACGGCTTCAGCTCTGTCAGACCGTTACCCCAGACGTCGGTGGACCCGCCATAGGTCTGGTCGCGCCCAGCGCCGCCAGCGGCGACCACAGGGAGGTAGCGCGAGCCGTCAGCCTTGTTGCTGCGCGTCGGCGTGCTGGTGCACCCGATGGTGACCAGCTCTTCGCGTGCGCCCGTTTGGGCGCGTCGGTAGACGCGCACCTCGATCCCGCGAACCAGCGCACCTGCGGGGATCTGCAATGCTTCGGCGCTGAAGGTTGCTTTCAGTGTGTTGGTGCGAACCGCGAGGGAGCTGCCGCTGTCGCCGGCCTCGGAGAGATCGTCGGCCTGGAGGTTGCCGGCATCGAGCCCGCTCCACGTCGTACTACCCCCGCCGATGTCCTCCGCCAAGGTGTCGGATCCGACCCAGTCGGTATTCAACACTTCCGCGTCATCGATCTGCGAGAGGTAGCCGCGACGGACGTAGCTCAGGAAAAAAGCGTCCGGGTCGGTGGCATTGGTCTCGACATATTCCAGCTGGCGGCCGAGATCCTGGCGCGTCCACCCGCCCGCCCCGTCCCAGTCTGCGCAGTAGAGCGTTGCGCGTTGAGGTGCAACGTGGTCGACCACCTCGCCGACCTTGTCGACAACGATCAGACTGACGTTGTCCACGGTGCCTGTGAACCCGGTGCCGGTGAAGATCAGCTGCCCGGCGCCGGTCGTCGTGATGTACTCCGCGTAGGTGCCGCTGGCCGATCGCGAGGTGCCGGTCGTGCCGCCAAACGTCGGCTGCAGCGTGCCGGCGGACAGCGTCAGCGTGTACTGCAGCCGGTAGGTCAATCCGTTGACTGCAGCGCGGCTGTTCGTCAGGGTGCTGTTGGTCGCGGTGGCCACGCCGGCCGTAGTCCACCCGGCGCCGGCCGTCCATTCCGTGATGGGTAGCGTGAAGGTGCCGTTGTTGACCAGGTCTCGCGCCACGATGCGGACCGAGACGTCGTCCACCGTGCCGATGAAAGCGGCGTCAGGGGTGATCGTCAGAACGCCCGCGCTCGTAGCGGTCAGGGTGTCAGTGTACGTGCCGCTGGCGGTGCGCGGAGAGGTGCTGGTCGCACCGCCGATACCCACCGATGTGATCTGGCCAGCGCTGACCGTGATGGTGTAGGTGATTTCGTAGCTGTAGCCCGCGGTGGCGGCCAAAGCATGGGTCAGCGGAACCGCACCTGCGGCGGCCGTAGCTACGCCCGCAGCCCCAGTGCTGTAGGTCCAGCCGGCTAACGGAGTCGTCCAGTCGGTCGCCGTCGCAACCGCGGTGAAAAAGTTGCCGTTCCGGACAAGGTTCAGCGACGCCACCGGCGTATACAGTTCGGTGTTCACCGGGAGGTCGGAGCTGAAATCGTAGTCGAACAACTCCCAGATGACGTCGGCCGGCGTGCCGTCAACAGTACGTGCCAGGGCCAGCGTGCCAATCGGGTCAATGGCGGTCTGCCGATCGGCGTAGATCGGCGCGCCCTCCAATGGCATCGGCGCCGCGCTCGGCGTCAGCTGGATGGCGACGAGGTCGGCGACAGCGAAGAGCTTGTCGTTGTAGAAGTGCAGCCCCGGGACTCGCGTCACCGAGTCGCCAGGGATGGCGGTGACAAGGTCTTGGTAAGCTGAATAGGTCGCTTCGGCGTCCGCAACCGCGACCGTTGCGTCCATGTTGGACGAGGACCACACATAGCCGCTGGCGAGCCCCGTCACCTCATCGATGTTCGGGACGTAGGTCGGGCCAGACAAAAACGCGATCTGGACGGTGTGCTCTTCAAAGAACCCGGTCTGGTCCACCACCGAGATGACGGTGCCGTAGACCGTCTGGATGCTGCCGCCCTTGAGGCTGACGCGCTCCCCGAGCGTGAACGAGGTGCCGGACCCATCCTTCTGGTAGACCTCGACGACTTCGGTCAGCCCGGTCACGTTCACGCGACCATCCCACCTGCTGAACCCGTCGATGCGTCGGATCCCGCGATTCAGCCCGACCTCGTAGTTCAGGCACGCCTGCGCGGTGCCCGGATCTACGGAGAGCTTGTCGGTTGCGAGATCGAGGCCGCCGGTGATTGGGATTACCTGCTGTTTTGCGGCCACGTCAGATCCTTGCGGCGGGGAGATACCTTGCCTTGATCGGTCGAATCAGCTCATTGAACCGACGGTCCGCAATCTGGAACGTGTCCAGCTGCTTCCGCGTTTCCGCCCAGTATCGAACCGCGTACCAGACGATGGCCTCGTGGAACTCGGTCGGAAGCCCGCGGCCGGTGGAGGGCCAGTCTTCGAAGTTGAGAGTCCCGTCGCTGGTCGTGTAGATCTTCGGCTTGCAGAGGTAATCGAGCTTCAGGGTGTAATTCGCGTCGGGGGTCGGGTAGACCTCCCACGTCTGATCCGGGTGGATCGTGAAGTACATCGGCGCGCCGGTGGCGACCGGCGAACGGTCGCGCAGCCCGCGGAAGTCGGCATACTCCATGAAGTAGACCGGCAGGTTGGTGCTGGTCGCGCCGGACGCGGTCAGGTAGCGAAGGACATACCGACGCCCGCCCTGCTTGAAGGGGGCCCACTCCCGGTAGTCGGCGATGCCGTTGGTCGGAACGACCGTCGAGTCCCCGGACGTGAAGGCCAGCGTGCCCTGCTGGATCAGCCAGCCCCACTTGTGCATCGTCTGGAAATTGGTCAGCGCCATCAACACCCACTCGACCAGCTCCGCGAGCTCGTCGGTCTGGCCAGCCAACGTCGTCGGCACCGTGCCGGGCTTCGCGGTGTTGCCGCGAGAGCCCAGCCCGGTCAGCAGGTGGACGCGTTGTGCGATGGCCAGGATGTTCACGCCTCAGCCTCTTCCTGCACCGGCTCCAGTTGCTCCGGGGTGAGCCCCAGGAGCTGCAGGATCTCGCGGCGCCAGTAGCCGATCTCGCGGTCGCGGTCGCGGTCGTTGGGGCGGGCGCCATCGGTCAGCATGCCCCAGACGCGCTCCAGCGTGTCGCGGCCCTCGTTGGCGTAGAGATCGTGGGCCTGCGCATCGCGCTGCAGCCAGTCGCTCAGGCTCGACGGCAGGTGTTCGGTGCCCGGCGTCGGGCCCATGAACTGGATCGGGAAACGGGCGTAGACGTGCCAATCCCGGTCCATCTCCTTGGTCTGGCTGTTCCACTCCAGAATCAGCTGCTTCGCCTGGGAGTCGGCGACGTTGTAGAAGATGGGCGCCGGGACGTCCTGATAGGGCAGCTTCGGGTCAAGCAAAAAGACCTCCCCCTCCCAGCCGACCGGGATGCGGCGGGCGCCGCCGCGTTGCTGATCCTGGGGCAGCGCACGGATGCGGAAACGCTGGCCCTGCCACTTGGTCAGGCTGGTGAGGCGCGGCGGCCGGCGACTGCCGGAGCCGAACGGGACCGGGCCGGTCGCGGCGGGCTTCGCCTTCGTCGCGCGCTTCACCCCGGCGGAAATGCGGGCTTCCAGGCCCACCATCGCGCCGGCGCGCGCCGGCGGCGTGGATCCGTCGACGCCGGCGTCCCAGCGGTCGTAGTGCTGCAGCAGCTTGCGCGTCATGGAGTCGATGGAGTCCGACGGGGACACTCCAATCTCCAAGTGCTGGCAAACCATGCGCAGCTCGGGCTTGCTGCGGCCGACGAAGTTGGCTGCGAGCCATTCCGGCAGCTTGGCGCTGATCTCTTCGGGCGTCATCTTGAATCCTCGGTGGTTTGGGGAAGGGGGCTGGCGGCCTTGCGACCGGCAGCCCCTGCTGTCACTTCACTCAGGCGGTCAGGCAGTGTTACTGGGTGCCGGCGACGGCGGCCGGGCCGTCGTTGTCGTCCAGCACGGTGGCGGGCGCACCGTACCACACGCGCACGTAGGTCGTACCCGTGGAGCCGGTGGTGGCCGCCGCGGTCGGGACCATCAGCAGGTTGTAGTCCGCGGACGGAGCCGTAGTCGTGCGAAGCGCCTTGGCTGACGTGGTGTCGCCATAGGCCGAGCCGCCTGCCGTGTTGGTCGGGAACTCGTAGTGCCGGTCCCCGTTGCCGATCACGGCCGCCGCAACGACGAGGTCGTCGTCAGCCGTCGTGCCGATCTTGACGGCCAGGGTGTTGGCCCCGGTGTCGAGATCCCCGTCCAGATCCAGCTCGACCTTCAGCGGGATATGCCCGGCCGGCATGCGCGCGAGGTAGCAAGTATCGGTGGTGGCCAGCACGGCAGCCGGCGCAGCCAGGACGGCGTCGTAGAAGCCGATCTGGCCAGGCTGCAGTCGCGGAATGCTGCCGTAATAGAGGGTCGGGGCCGCGGTGGCCGTGCCGTTCGACTGGAACCCCGAGGCGTAGTAGTGAGCGTTTGCCATGTGAATCTCTCCTCAGTCAGAGGGGCGGGAGGCCCGCCCCTCTATGGGTTGGTTGGGTTACTGGTAGGCCGCGGTGCAGGCGACTTCGACGCGGATCATCCACAGCTCGTGGGCGATGAAGTTCGCGTCGTACCAGTGAGCGCTCCAGTACCGGGTGAGGTTCGCCGGGTCCACGCGGTCCGGACCGTTGATCGTGTAGGTGTCGAGGTTGCCGGAGCCCCGGGCACCGCTGCCGCGGAGCGACAGGGACTTGAGGGCGTACTTGCCGACGATCACGATCGGGTACACGTCCACGCTCGTGCCAGTGGTCGAACGCAGGTTCGCGGAGCCCTTCGAAGCGCCCGCATCCGCGATCGGCTCCAGCTCCGGCGACAGGATCACGCGCAGGCGACCCGACGCCAGCGAGCCCGCCTCGTAGGCGTTCAGGCGCACGTCGGACGGGTACTGCGACGCCGGCTGCCACCCCGGGATCTTCTCGAAGTCGGGGCGCAGGTGCTCGTGAGCGAACGCCAGGAACGACGGCATGAGGCCGGTCGTGCCGATGCGGTTGCTGCCGAGCTTGAGGTCGCTGTACGGCTTCGCCTTGGCGCTGCGCAGGATCGTGATCGCCTGATCCAGACGGCCGCCGGTGATGACGCCGTTGACCTGGGTGCGCAAGGTGTGCGCGGACGAGTTGTAGATGCGCTGGGTACCCGCGATCATCGTGGCCCAGCGGATCGCGGTGCGGTCCAGCTTGACCAGATCGTAGCCGACTTCGGCGACGCCCTTGGCGTAGTCGAGCGGATCGAGATCCGCGGCCTGGGACGAGTAGGCGAAGGTCTCGGAGTATTCGTCGATGGTGACGAAGATGTCTTCCGGCACCAGCGAGCGTGCGGTGTTGTTGATGCCTTCCGCCACCGGGGTGGTGTTGGTCGCCGGAATCGCCCAGCGCGAGAACCGAACAGATCGGCCCTTCTTCTTGGCGTGGGTGACCTCGGAGAACGCGATGTCGAGGACGTTGTCGGCTTCGGCTCGCTCCAGCATGTCCAGCATCACCGCGTACTGCTCGGTGCTGTTCGCCGGGTTGTAGCCATTGTGGTACAGAGTCATGCTCATAGCATTCGCTCCATGTGCGATTGAGGGTTATCCCCGATGCCCGCGGGCTTTCATCCGCTGGAAGACGTCCTCAATCGCGGCATCCTCGTCGAACGCTCCTGCGGCGGTCGAAGCCGGCGCTGGCGTTCCCCGGGGCGATGGCGCGACGCGTTCCGCCTGTCGCTCGCGGCGAGCCGCGAGTTGTTGGGCCGCAGCCGCCTCGGGGGTCGGCGGCGCAGCTCCTTGAGTCGCTTCGTTGTAGTCCCGCCAGAAGTACGAGAGTACGGTGAGGCGCTCGTCAAGATTGGGGGAGTAGACCATCTCGGTCAAGCGGGGCGGCATGGCTGCAGCCCAGCGCTGGTACGCCTCCATCTGGAGGGTGGTCTGGAAGTTCGGGTTGTCCTTCTCCCACTTGTAGAGGGTCAACGCGTCGGCGTTCTCGGCCGCGGTCTGACCCAGAGCCAGCGCTTGGATGTGCTCCGGCTGCCGCTCGACCCAGCTCCAGTAGTCCTGTGCCTGCGGGGTGGGGTTGTACCACTGGCCCGTGCGCGGATCCTGGCGCTGGACGTACTGCGGGTAGTCGGGGTGCCTCGCCGCGAGCTGCTGACGCTCGTTTTCGAGCCGCATACGAGCGAAGCGCTCTTCCGTTTCGTTGCGCAGGTGGAGAGCGACGCTCTCGACCGCAGCGCGCGCGGCCTCGAAGGCCGCATCGCGGTCTTCGGGGTACTGGGTGTAGAACTCCTGCGTCGCCTTCGGCAGCCGCTTGAACCACGCCTCCATCGACAGCGCCGGGGCCGGCGGCTCCCCGCCTTGGTTGCCGCGACTCTGCATCTGCCGGCGCAGCTGATCCAGCTCGCGCTGGGTTGGGGCCAGTCGGTTGTACAGAGAGCCGTAGTTGGCCTGGAGCTGCTGGAGCTCGGCACGAATCCGCTGGGCCTCGGCGCTGTCATTGCGCAGACGCTGGAACTGCTCCTGCGCCTCCGGCGGGAGCCCGGCCAACCACGCAGGGGGCTCGTCGCCTGTCGGCGCTGCGGGCGCCGCGGGCTCGGCGGGCGCCGCGGGCGCTGCGGGCGCTGCGGGCGCTGCGGGCGC
>Ga0075471_10000368_pt1 | contig 26750 bp, 47 predicted proteins | sample DEB19_08_DNA_2_FD_74787 | JGI IMG/M metagenome (GOLD analysis project Ga0075471, IMG submission 74787) | Aqueous microbial communities from the Delaware River and Bay under freshwater to marine salinity gradient to study organic matter... | ecosystem: Environmental > Aquatic > Marine > Coastal ...
AGCACCGAAGTACCCAGCGCCATGGAAGCCACCATGAAGGTGCCCTGCCACAGAGCGTGGACGTCGGAACCGGTCATTTCGGTCTTCAGATCCATCAGCTTCACCGTACCGACGGACATCGGGTTCCAGACCAGAGCCACGGAATCAGTGAAGTTGGCGCTGTAGTCGTTGTTCTCACCGGTAGCCGCGGAGCGGTTGGTGGTGGGAAGGTGGTTCGACTTGATGATCTGGATGCCAGCGACACGCAGCACGGTGCCGTCGGCATAGGCGCCTTGACCGCCCCAGTCACGATTGATGACGTCAGTGGTCTGCGCCAGCTTGTAGTACTCAGCAGGAGCCAAGCAGCAGTAACGATCACCCTCGGGGAGGTTGTTCTCGTCCATCTTCTGCGCTGCAGAGAACAGCGCAGTAGCCAGCTGGGCACCAGTGATTGCAGTCTTGGAAGCTGCAACGATCTTGATGCGAGTACCGCCGGGCAGATCGGTGTTGAAGTTGGTCGCAGTACGAGCGGCCTTGGCAATCTGAGCCGCTACGTTCCGGTCAAACGTGTAGGCCAGAGCATTGCCCATCTCAGTGGTGTACTGAGAGCGCACGTCGTAGTGATTCTTGGCTTCATCAATGTCTGCGATGAAAGCCTGAGACACCAGCTTGTCATCGATTTTGATGACAGCTTCTGCGTGCTTCACCTGGTTGCCCACCAGCATGGTGCCGGGGGTGTGATAGGCAGCACTGTTGAGGCCGATGATCGGGAAGGATGCCGATTTGCCGGAAGAAATAGTGCGAACCTTATGCAGGCCCTCAAACACCGTTGCCTTACGGAAAGCGGTCAGCACTTCGCCGCCGTAGACCTGGAGGAACAGAGCGTTATCGCCCGCCCAGGAACCACCACCGGCATTGTTGACTAGGCCAAGACGCGAAGCGTCAAAATTAGGGGCAGCCATTGCTGTACTCCTAGAAGAATTGGGTTGTTACCCGACTCCTTCTCCCTTTCACTCTGGGTGTCCTCCGCAGAGGGCCGTCGCTTCCGTGAGCGGGTCTAGGTATCGGAAGTGTAGACACAAGGCAAGGCAACAAAAAGGCCCCGTTGCCGGGGCCGCCGCCATCTCCAGAAGGCTCTCGATCAGAAGATAGAGGAACGAGCAAGCTTTTCCTCAATCTTCCGCCTATATGCAGGATCTGCCGAATACCGCGGATCCTTCATGGCTTCCACCAGTTGAGCCGTGGACTCGAACTTGTCGGTGCTGGCCTTCGGCGCCCGGCCCCCAATGAGCTTTGGTTCGACGCCAGCCTTGGATGTGTACTTGGCGTAAAGGCCAGACACTGCCATGCGAACAGCAGCCATGGTGCTGTTGCCGGTGACGATCTCGTTGAAGCCCTTGATCTCCTCTTCGCTGAGGTTCTCAGCGGCCCACTCCAGCATGTCGCTGTAGCCCTTGTCGCCGCCGTACTCCTGCTTGAGGGCAGTGATCTCCTTGACCGTCAGGGCAGTGTCCTGTGCGGCCTTGTACTGCAGCCCCGAGAGGTAGGCATCGACCATGTCCCGGGTGAAGCCAGCCTCCTCAAGCTGGGTGTAGTCGTCATCTGCCAGCTGGCCAGTCTCCTGCCAGCGGGTGTTCATGGCAGTGAAGTCAATCTCGGCTTCTTCAAGGCGTGAACCAATGAAGTCGCCGTAGATCTCCTTGGCATCGGCGGACTGAGGTTTCTCCTCCTCGGAGTCGTCGGCTTCCGCAGCCTCATCCTCAATCTCTTCGACCTGACCGCGCTGGCTCAGCTTGCGCTGGGCTTCTTGGTAGGCCTTTTCCAGGTCCTCGACGGACTTGTACTTGCCGGCCAGGAGCGGTTGCTCCTCGGCTGCTGTGGGATCACCCCCCGATTGGAGGGCTTCCAGCATTTGTTCGTTTTCAGGCGACAGAGCAGGAGACTCTGCGCCAGCAAAAGTAACGGGTTCCGGCATGTGGTGAGTTACTTGATGGTGATAGAGCCGTCGTCGTCAACGACGACAACAGGTGCAGGGCTAGGTGCTGCCACCGGCTTTGGATCAACCTTGCCGATGACGATTTCTTCAGAAGGGCCGTACTGCTCGACGTCAGCCGGCGGGCCCTGAAGGGATACCGGGTTCTGATTGGGCTTCTGGGAGGGCATTGGGCACTGCTCCTGGGGCGCTGGGGTCGCTGCCCTCTGGGAATTGCGGGCCATAGGGGGCTCCTGGTTGGGTGTAGTTGGCGGCCACCTGTCCCAAGGCAGGGGACTTGAGGCCGGTCATGATCAGCTCTCGCTGTAGATCCTGCTGACGCAGGTCCTGTTGCTGCTGGCTTTCCTGGTTCAACTGGTCAGGGGTCTTCACCAAGTTAGTGGTGTCGATAGATTCGGCCGCCGCCAGTCGACGTAACGCCTCATCAAGGTTTAGGTACTTCTGCGCAATCTCTGGGCCAAGAGTTTGAGTTGCAGTAGTGATGAACTGCACCAGCTTGTTGCGATCATCGCCGCGGCCGATGGCTTCCAGGCCAGTAACAGGCTTTGGATTGACCAATGCTTGACCGTTCTGCCCCTTAGGGAAGGGGGATAACTTGCGTTGACGACGCAAGATGTGCATCAACCGTCGCACCAAGGGCAGTTGTAGTTCCTGGGTGAGGATGGAATACAGGCCGCCAATGCCAGCTTCAAGTTCCTGTGACATGTAGCGGATTTCTTCCGCAGTCACCCGTTCACCAGGACGCTGAATAGCGGTGTTCAACAGGAAGGCAAACTGCAGTCGACCTTCAATGCGGTCGATGGTGTTCTGCGCAATGCCCAGGTCTTGCGACTTCTGGCTCTGAATGACGGAGACGTCGTTGGCGTTGCCCTGGACGATGGCGCCATTGGGCGCATTGGCCAGAGTGCGAGGCCTGGTGGTGCCGTTGGGATTGACCAAGAACAAGATCTTGGCCGCGGCTGCAGCACCTTCAAGCACCGATTGGTACAGCGACTCAAGGGCCAGGAGGTCGCCGTAGTACTCCTCAATGTAAGAACGGCCGTACTCTTCGCCGTCTACGCGATTGAAGCGCAGGGGGATAAACGGCGACACCTCGGCATCACACATGCCGTGGGAACCAGGGATCTCCTTATTGCGGGCCTCCTGCCACCAATGGCACTTGCCCTGCTCAAACTCAACGCGGGTGTAGATCTTGACCGTCTTGGACCCACTGCGGCCGGTGCTGTACTCAGCCGAGTCCTCCTCGGGGTCCACCTCGTCATAAAGACCAGGCGGCAGGGCGTCGGGGTAGACCTCCTCCTCGACGATGATCTCCGTCAGGTTCCCCATGGGATCCCGACAGGCCACGAACTGGTTGAAATGGATGACGCGCAGGCCCTGCTCGCCGATGTAGAGCAGGACGTTGCCGCCCACCAGCAAGTGCTTGAAAGCTTCGTGCATGGCGGCGCGGCCACCTGCCGTCTCAAAGACGGACATGACGGCACGCTCCACCTGGACGAGAGCGGTGTCCAGTTCAGTCTTGATCTCAGGCCCGGCCTCTGCGACGCGCAGGGCCAGGTCGTCGATCTCCAGCTTGAAGAAGCTGGAGTTAGGAGGGAACAGGCTGATTAGCAGCTTGCTGGCCAGGTAGTTCACGCCCCGGGCGCCCAGGGATTGATAGGGCGTCTTGAGCCGACCGCGGTCAGTACCCCCTGCCTCAGGGATCAGGCCAGGGATTGTGACCTTCGAGCAGTCCCTAGCGCGATCCAGAAAGGAATCCCGATTCCCGACCAGCTGCTGGTAGCGAGCAGCAGCTGTACCAAGCTCCTCTTCGTTGTACGGCTGCCGTTGACGGTCAACGCTGCCGGTCAGGTTCAGGTCCACTTGATTAGACAGCGGGGATGCTTAGGCCGCCGGCGCCACCGGCAACAGCTGGAATATCAGTCCGCAGGCGACGGCGCCCAACGCCAGCCCGCAGAGGGATTGCCATGTCCATTGCTGCACCAGGAATGCCTGCAGCACCTGCAGCGGTAGGCGAGGTTTCAACGGCGGAGGCCGCAGCAGTGGCGACAGCCTCCGGAGCCGGCGGCGGAGGAGCGGTAGCGATGGCTTTTTGCTCAGCCATCTGCTGGCGCTGCAGTTCAAACTGCTGTTCAAACTGCTGACGCTGCAGTTCCATCTGCTCACGAGCCAGCTTCTCCTGGCGCTTCGCAGCCCTCTTGGCGTCATCACTGGCCCTGTTACCACCACCGCCGCACATAGGTCAAAGCTCCTCTTGCTGCTCAAGATAAACGGCTCGCAACATGCGAACCACCGACCGCGACCCGACATACATCCAGATCTCTCTGTCGGAGGCGTTGATGTCAGGGCATTTTTCGGGGATGACTTCTTCCAAGCGATTGATCAAGGCCTCGTCAAGTGGAGGCCAAGCCACGTCGTCAGTCATCACTTCTTTTTCTTGGCAGTTTTGGCGGATTCTTTGAAAGCCTTGGCGGTAGGTGCGCCTTTTTCGCCAGGCTTGCGCATGCGTTCCCCGGATCCAGCCTCAATGCGCTCCCGCTTGCGGTGGATGTTGATGTAAAGGCCGTCGCGCGGGCTTGGCATGGTGGGTATTTCAGTAATCCCAGCGTATCCGTGGGCGACCAGGGCGGATGCCGACGTGAATGAAACCTTTCGGTGCGCCGTAGCCCAGGGAATAGGGCCATGCGCTATCGGCCCAGCTCTGTAACTCCTTGATCGACATGCCATCGAGGTAGAAGTCGATGGCGCCAGTATCTGGTGCGTCGTATAGGTGCTCAGAGCGAGTGGAACCACCTACCTGGGCGTTGATCTTGGGCGGCCGGTAGCCAGATGTGATGATGACCGGCCGATTGAAATGGTCCCTGGCCTTTTGAGCGAACTGGCAGAGCAGCATCGCCGTGTTGCACTGGTGCTGAGCGATGAAACGACGCGACTCCGACTGGAGGGTCAGCTCCCCATAGGTGATGTTGGGCGTGACCTGGAGGGAGAAGGGGGCCTGTGGCTGGAAATTGGCGGCCTTGATGGCCGGATCAGCGCGATACAGCTCCGCGAAGTCCTTCAGCTGTTGCGGCGTCAGGGCTTCCTGGAGGGCATTCCATGCAGCCAACTGATGGCTGAGGCCCTTGAAGTGCCGAGCGGCATCAGCGAGACGAATTTGCGCCATTGATCAAGGGCTCCTTGGGGAAAATCTGGACGTTTCTGACCGGGAATGGCAGCTGCTCCCATACATCGCAGTCCATGGCCAGCTCCCAGGCCATGTCTTCCGAGGCGGCAACGACGACGGTCTGGAAAGAACCGGTGATCCGTCGGCCATCTGGACCCAAGAAGGCACCTGGCAGCCTGATAACCCAAGCCCGTGGCCTAATTGGCGGATCGAGCAGGTATCCAGCTTCCTTTGCCATTGGCTTTGGGGAGGTCCGCCAGAGCAATCCCAAGAAAACGCGCGTCAAGAGCTCCATCGAGATTCCCCATAAAGGCTTCCAGTTCCAGATCCCAAAGTTCAGATTTCCTTTCTGCGATGGCACGGTCTTCGTCAATGGCGAGGGACTCATTCCAGTACTGGATGGCACCGGCGACTGCATCGAGACGGTCATCGTGCTGAAGACAGTTCTTGTCGACGGTGATGTGAGTCAGCTGGTGGAACAGCTGATAGCTGAGCTTGACCTCAGCTGCGTCATCATCACGGCCGCGGCTGTCGTTTTCAACGACGGAGCGGTTGACGATCAGCCGGTGCTGGTTCAAGACCGGCTCCAGGGCTGCAATGATCCGCCGTTCCTTCTGGACGTTCGACCTGACCGGCTCAATGGTGCAGGGGTGCTGCAGTTGCAGGTGCGGTTTGAGCAGTGCCTCCAACATCCCCTGGCCGAACTGGTCTTCCAGAAGGATCAGGTTGACCTTGTGACGCTTGGCCGCGGCAGCTAGGCCCTCCAAGACCGGATCGGTGTAGCCCTGACGGAAGGCGCCAACCTCCAGGAGGAACAGGTTGCCGTTGAGATGGGCAACGATTGCGTAAGCCGTCTCGTCAGCACCACGACCAGAGGGGTCGATGAACATGACGCAGCCCTGGAAAGGCACCCAGTCGCCATGGATGAAGGCTGGACGGTGGTAGTAGTCCCCTGAAAAGCCAACAGTCGGCAGATCAGTGATGCGGTACTCAGCGCCAGACGACCACACCAGCTTCTCTGGGGCATGGTCGCTGACCTCCATGACCATCAGGTCGGAAAGACGCAGCGGGAATCGCTCTAAGTCGGAAAGGCTGGTATCCAGCTGGAACTGCAAAGCAAAGGCAGAGCGGCCATAGCTCACTTCCCGCTCCAGGAGATCCATCTCCGAGAAGCGGCCCGGGTCAACCGGCTTGCCTTTCAGCTCCTGGCAGTTCTCTTGGACGACAGGTGCCAGCAGGTCTCCGTATTTCTCCGGCTTGTCGGGGTATCTGGCCGGCCAAATGCGCGAAGCAAAGCCCTTGTGCAGCAGCTTGTTGTAGATGGACTCCTCTGTCTGAGGCGTCCCAAGGAACATGATGTCCCCGCCTGGCTTAAGGATTGCGTTGAATTCACCAACGGCAGCCAGCAGCTTCTCTCGCATGCCGACAGACCAACTCGTGAATGGCGTCTCGACGTCGTCAGGAAGGATCAGGTCGGCACGAGAACCGGTCAACTGACCGAAGACACCGACAGACTTCACTGAAGCTGACTGGTCAGGGATAGCAGGACGCACGTCAAAACGATTTGACGCCGACCGCTGCTCATCACGATTCGGTTCCAAGCACTGAAGCAGGGGCATCTCCCTGATCAGGCGGATGCAGAACATGGTGAAGTCATCGGCCCTGGTCTTAGACGCCGAGACCACCATGATCTTTTTCTGTGGGTCGTTACGCAGCAGCCACAAGACGTAGGCCGCGGCCATCCATGACTTGCCGACACCACGAAATGCTTCCACGATCCGTCGCTTGGGACCGTGTTGCATGAAGTGAGCAATGTCCAGCTGGACTGGAGTGGGGTCTGGCAGCTTTAGGTGGCGCCATACCACCACCAGGAAATACCGAAAGTCCTTGTCGAAAGGATCGGGCAGTGGCTGCCAGCTGACAGATGATTTATTCATCAAGGCAGATTAGGCGTGCCACCCCAACAGAATGGCTAGATATCAGGGAACGGCGCAGTCGGTGGGGTGAGTAGTCATTGCGACTTCTAGGGCGCAGGAGGGTTCACTTTGTACGGGTGATTGCTGGGGAGGTTTGCCGTTAGGCCCCATTTGTGGGCTAGGTAGCCTTCGATGCGTTGGCGAATGTCGGTTGACGCAGGTGCGGTAAGGCACACAACTTCGGCTGCGTCCAAAGCAGCAACGATGGTAGCCCCGCCATCCGACATATCTCCTAGGGCAAACGGTGTGTTTGTTATTTGATTCGCAAGACTAGATGTAGTACTCCTGGAAACTGCCTCATAAAACAGCTCGGCATTCGTACCATTTCTATCGTAACCAAATAAATGAAAGTTGGTATTAGGTGTTCCTGAAAAGTCAACAGCATTGCTTCCCGTAGAAATTGCAGCAGACCTTGTTGAAACACCGTTTTGGTAAATAAGCGTGCGTCCTGCGCTTGCGACTAGGTATTGCCCTGCCCAAGCCGATTCGCCAGAGGCACTTCTATTTGCTGTAACAGCGTAAATGCCAAAAGACGCAGTTGTATATAGTGCTGATGCGGTTGCGAGTCGGTCGGGTGAGCCTGTTGGATCAAAACGGATAATGTTTTTGCCGTTCAACACAGCGCTTGCCACTGTTGGCCTGTTTGCACTTGTTGCTTGACTTACATGACGACCATTGCCACTTTTGTCATCCCACTGACTAACACCACCAGATACCGTGGTGATCGTGTTTGCATCAGCAGCATCCAGCCACAACGCAGTCGAAATCAGCGCAGGCGTCCATTGCGTAAACGACGGCGTAATCGTCCAACTCATCGCTCTACCTCCTGAACACTAGAAGTGGCAGTGTCTAAAAGGTTGTGGTTTGTGTAGTTCATCCCAGCACCTCCGGGAATGGGGCAGTAGGCACAGCAAAGTTAGAGGTGTAGCGAGCTATGCCCTTGGTGATGCGAAGTTCGTCGATGTAGCCAGAGAAACTAAAAAGAGAGTTGGCTGAGTTCAGTCCATTTTGCCCAATGACAGGACCATTTGATTCTGTTTGATAATTTGACGTGTCTGTCCAAGTCGAACCGCTTTGACTTCCATTGATGAACAATCTTGTTGAAGTACCGGACCGCGAGACAGCTAGATGGGACCAAGTATCTAACCCCAAGGTACCGCCCGAAATAACCGTGCTGTTATTTACAAAATAACCTATAGACCCGTTTGTGTCATAGTAAAGAAGTGTCGGGAAGGCTCCATTGACAAGTGTTCTAAAGTCGACAACCGGTGCGAATTGTTTCCGACTTACCGTTGGGCGTACCCAGCACTCAATGGTAAAGTCGCCAGTGCCAAACGCAAGATTAGAGTTGCCGTTAATCCTTAGAAAATCTACATTCCCTCCGAACTCAATTGAAGCACCACCATACTTGCTTTGGGCAGTGGTAATTTGAGTGTTTCCAGTCCTAGTAGCTGTTCGAGCATTAGTGCTGCTGTCCACAAAGGTAGTGCTTCCATTGGCTCCATCACCATGCAAAAGCAGCGAAACGTTGTTGTAATAAGGATCAGCAGCAACTGATTCCTTCTTCAACACCACCTTTCCCGGCACATAAATCGGGCTCATGACAGTACCTCCACGAGGTGATTAGAGTTATAGACTTCTGTGGGTGTCATGGTATTGCTGCTCCGATAGCGGTGATGAGTGCTGTGACGCGGGTGTCAAGTTTGGCGAGGTCTAGGGATTCGCCGATGGAGTAGAAGGCGAGGCGGGCACTGGAGTATGACGGAACACCGCCTGAGCGAGCAAATACAAATATATTTCCACTGTAAGTAGTTTCAGATGAGCCAGATACTACAGCATTAGATCCGGTAATTCTTGATACATATTCAGCGGGCGCAGACGGGAATCTAGAATGTCCGACAAATCCAGACAAAGTAGCAGAGCTGGCACTTCTAGAGATACCACGGTTGGCTGTAGATAAGTTTGCCGACGAGGAGATAATGCCATTTCTACCTGCATCAGTAAAACCGGCCCCAAGCAAAGCTCGTGTATCCGCGATGTTTGGAATTAGGGATGCGTAAATAGCATTGTGGTTGTTGTTTTGTGGATCAGCATTGTTGTTGCGATTGGTATTTAGATACTTCGTGCTCGCATTTCCCACCAGCCCCGTCTTGCGGTTGTAGTCACCAGAGACAAAGTTGAAGTTTGTCGGAGCCGTACCAACAAGCGGAGTTAGCGCTCCGGCCAGAGTCCTAGCTCCAGCCAAGATACAACTTGCCTTAATCGCACTCCAGATCCCGTCCTGCTTACACCCAATTACAAAATCATTGATGGCGTAGCGGACACCAGTTTCCAGCGCCTGTGTGTCAGCAGCCTCCACCGCTTCGATGTAAGTGGAGGCATCAGTATCAAACTGAAACCCCGGCCGCCAAACAAGCGTCATACGTCACCTCCATCGGGCTCAGTAGTGTCGTTGTCTTCGAGGGGGACGGGTGCCACATAAGGGGTGCCGTCTTGGTTGAAGCGTGGTTCAGGCATGACCCAGTACGGACCCACCTGATAGTCCTGACAAGCCTTATTGGCTGCAGTGGTGGCGTACTCTTGAACGATGTCGGTGGGTTGTTTGCCTTCGGTGTAGGCAATAGCGACGATGCCAGGAATCAGCTCGTCGGGGATAGTGATTGTGTAGTCCATAGTTAGTTACCAAGTGGCGAGGGCAGCACGCTTCCACGTATTTGTGGCCGTGCAAACGTAGATGTAGTCGGCGTCGTAGCGAATATCGCCGGCAGTGCCGGTGGCTGTGGCGTTGGCTGGGGCGGTGCCTACTGCACGCAGTTGGCCAGAGATTGTGCCGTCTCCCGTGGATCCGTTAGTTACTTTGAGGACACCTGAAGTGGATCTTTCCACTCCAACATCACTTGCCCCTTGGCCAGCAAATCCAGCTCTAAAGTTAAGAGCGCTACTTGCTAGTTGAAGTTCGCCTGGGCTAAAGAATAGATAAGAGGTTCCGTTAAGTACAACGCCAAACCGACTAGATGAACCAGTCCCGTATAGAAGCAGGCCATTTGAATCTGTATTGCCAATATCAACATTGGTTTGACTAAAGCTACCGCCTGATTTGAGGCGAAGGCGACCTGCAGATGTGATACTGGCTTGACTCGTCCCATTCACCTGCAGATCCAGCAGGTTCCCCGCAAACCCACTCGCTGCATTAACACCAAGACCAGTACCACTTGTAGACCACGCAGTGCTGGTGGTTCCAGAGGGTTCAATCAGCAGTTGAGGCTTGGTGGTAGTACCTGTGCCACCAGTAAACCAAGTGCCAGTGAAGCTAACCGGAGGGGTGCTAGCTGCACCGTTCAAACTCAGTGTGATGTTGCCAGTAGCACCGATGGTTGCAGTGCTCAGACCAGCGTATGCACCAGCGTTGTTGTAGATCGGCTGCCCACTAGATCCCGCTACAAGGGCGACGGTGCCCGTTGCATCTGGGAAGCTGATGGTGCGGTTTTGGGTGGGTGTGACGGTTTGAAGCGTAGTGGTGTAGGTGCCGCCGTCCGACAGGTTCACATCACCCGCCACCGTCATCACTTTGGCGGTCTTGTTCCAGGTCAGATCGACGTCACCGCCGAACACACCAGCATCATTGAACTGGATCTGGGTATCGCTACCGCCTGGTGTTCCGCCACCAGAACCGCTGCCACCGATAAGCCGTTTCATGGATTCACTCCGCAGTAGAAAGGGCCACCTTGAACACGACGGTGGGTGTACCGCCTGAAATGCTTACCAGGCGTCCCCTGACGTAAGGAACCGGAGCTTGAGCAACGGAATAAGCCGTTGTGCCATTAGCGGTCAACGTGGTATCCAGCTCAACAGGATCCAAGTTGAACCAGTTAGTGGCATCCAAGGAGCCTTCCAGTCGAATGACGACGTTGGTGCCGATCGACGACACGGTCACTTGAAACACCAAGTTGTCTTGGGTTCCTAGGCCTTGGAAATCAGTAGTCCCTGCTGATGTCAGGGTGCCCAGCGTTGCAACGACTGGAGAGGACATGGCTAAGCAACCCTACGGGGTTTCATCTGTACCACCTTATCCAGGTCCGGCAAGGACGACACCAGCTCTCCAAAGGGTGTGCCTTCCACTGGTTGAGCACTGATGTTGTTGTCTTTCAAGAACTGCCGAAGAACCGACAACTCAGAACTGGTAATCGACCCGTCGTGCAGCTTCTCCTTCAACAAGAGAGCTAGCCCCATATGGAGATCAGCTAGCTGGTCGTTGATGTCGTTCGTCTTCTTGGCCATGACGACGTCAGCAGAAAGGGCTGAGAGGGAAGGGCTGGTCTTCCCTCCTAGCTAGGCACCCACCACAGGCACCGTCAACACTGTAGGCGGTAGTCAACGGCCGCCAGGACGACGTCTCGCGTCTTCTGCCCGCCTCTTGGCCAGGTAAGCAGCAAACCCCTGCTCATCCGTCCGCAACCCATCCACAAGGCCGTGCTGCGCCCTCCAAGACTTCATCGTCTCCTTGTACGCCCTGCGGTCCTGCCGACTGCCGACCCAGTCCTCGCTGATCACTCGCTGAAGACTGGCCATGTACGTGTTCTGTTGCTGCCGTTGATAGTCTTGGCTCATCGCCTGCTTGCTCCAGGTGGTCGTGGTCGAGGTGCGCCAACACCGTCGACCCCAACAATCTATCCACCCCAACCCCAGCCAGCACTGGGGTTTTTTCATGCCAACTCCCCTCTTGACACACCCATGTACAGTGGGGGTTAACAATCCCCTTCGGCAAGGGTACATAGTTAATCCACAGGCCAACGGGCCTTTTTTTGTGTCCGTCTCTGTATTGGAAATGGGTCCAGCAACAACGATCCCTCCAATGGTTCCGGGATTGGCCTAACGGCCAATAGCCCTTCACTACCTCCTGGTCGCCCCTACAGGGGCTCCCAGACGGCCACACCCCTGCCCCGATGGCCTCACGGCCATCTATACCCCTCAGCCCAACCCCCTCTCAACCGGGGGCTCACCAGCGGTTGACCAACTTTTTGCTGGAAAATTCTGAGGGGCACACCCTCGACCAACTTTTTACCGGAAAATTCTGAGGGGCTTACGCATAGTGCGGCAGCCGTCGTCACCCCCCATGGGGGGGCCCTGCGCGGGGTTGATGCGGTGCCCCTGGGGGCCTTGGACAGGCTGGGCCACCCGCTGGACAGCGCAGACCCCAGTCGTACCAAGGTGTCCTAGGGGCCTGCGCACCTGTGTGCATGGCAGGTGCGCAGGGTTGGACAGGGGTCGCCAGGGGTGGGCCCGGAGGGTGGGGTGCCCTGGTGGGCCTGGTGTGGTGCTGCCTGTTGAAGCGTGCCCGCCCCAGGTCCAACTCGAACCGAGAGGACCGTGGAGGGAACACGGGTCCGCGGTCGAAACGGTCGCAATCCACCAGTAATGGTGGTAATGTGGAGGAGCAGTGGGCGAAGCCCGCTGCGACCCACCACACGGCAAAGCGGCAGCCCGGAAGGGCTGGCGGTTTGACCGATACCGCACCTAGACAAATGCAGATCACCGAGCGCGCCTCGAAGGCGGAGATCATCTCCGCTGCCTGCGAGCTGGCGGATAGCCAGTCTCAGCGGATCGAGGAGCTGCAGCAGCGGCAGATCATCCTCCTAGCCCTCCTGGGCCTGGTGGCTGTACTGGAGCTGCTGTGATGACGACCGCAACCACTGCCACGTTTCAGCGCATCCACGATGCCTGGCAGGCCTTGGTCCTGGATTCCATCCAGGCATGGAAGAGGCCGGTCAGCGTGCCTTACCTGGCGCCGTTGACAGATGGCCGCTCCCAGGTCGTCTGGGACATGAGCGACGATCCAAGGGGATGGGACAACCAAGCGGTGACCCATCTCCTGCCAGCACTGCTGGCCCAAGCCAACCGCTACCGGCGGATGGGCTTAGACATCTCCGCTGCTGACTGCTGCTGGCTTGTTCAGCAGCTGAAAAGCGGGGCCATGACCATCGTCGGGTCTCACATGCTCCCAGCTGAATGACGGCATCCCGGAGGGGCTTCGGCCCTTCCCTGCTGCCCTCACAGCAGCAACCCACCACAACGATTTGCACCTATGAAAACCGAAGAACAAAAGGAGCAACTGAGCCACGCCGAGCAGAACGCTGAGAGCTGGTCTGACCAGATCACGGCGGCATGGGAGGCCTATGGCTTCTGCTGCGAGGAGGGAGAGGGCAAGTACCTCTCTCGTGAGGCGAAGCAAGTGCTCAAGGGCCACGGCTACGACGGCACCAATTACAACCACGTTGCGGAAGGAATTGAAGAAGCCATGCGGGTGACCGCACTGAGCGTCGAAGTGCGCAGCGGCTGGATGGAGCCAGGCGACGGGGACTCAGTGGACCCCGATGAGTTCCGCATCCTGCTGTCGACCGGAGGGCCTGCCCTTCGGGTGATGGGGGAGCTGGACCGCTGCGAGCCCTCCCGTTGCTGGCTTGAAATCCAGGATTGGGGAACACCTTGGACTCGGTACTTCAGCCGCAGTGCTGAGCGGGTAACGGCCCTCCATTGGTTCGCTTCCCTTTTCTATTACGGGGAGGGCTGAACCAATGCTGAGCCGCCTGCCTGTTGCTCTATTCACGGTGGCGGCCAGCTCCCTTTTGTGGCTTATGGCCCTGGAGGAGCTGGCCCGTCAGCCGGTGACCAACACCGGCACCCAACCCACTACCCACCACGTCGACCGATGAACCAGTTCTTTCTGACCCAAGCCGACTACGAAAGCCGCTGGAATGGCTGGGCCTCTGCCGCCTCTGAGTACTGCCAACGGGGCTACCCCGTGCATTACGAGGGGGTCGACTGGCAGCAGGCCTGCCGCGATAACGGCTTCTATGGCGCCATCGAAAAGGTGAAGGCCTCCTATCGGATCCGCCAGCACCGCCGCCGTATGGCCGCCAACTAAACCACCACGGGCCCCAGTAATGGGGCCTTTCCTTTTACCCACCACAAACCATGGCAACCAAACACCAGCTGGAGCAGCAGATCTACCGCTGCGAAGACGAGATCCTGGAGGCCTGCCGCTCCAACTGCTACGCCCACCTGAAGATGGACAGCGACGCCATCAAACGCAGCAACGCCAGGCTCTACGCCTTGCGGGTGCTGGAGTCGCAGCTGCATGCAGCGTGGCGTCGCACTCCCGTGTGACGGATCGCTACAGCGCCCCTGCCACTGCCGGTGGGGGCGCCATGCTGGCGGCGCCGGCAGGACCGGCACCCACCACGTCGCTATGCACCACAGCAATGCGTTGGCTGCAGACCTTGCGTTGGCTGCAGTATTCACCTGTCCCTATTGATGAAACAACCCCACCTTCTTCTGGTTGAGGCATCAGTCCGTCTCTTTGCTGAAGGTCACGCCGAACTGGCGTATGACCTGAGGCAACTGGCCCTTAAGTGGACGCCAGAAAGCGAGAAGCGGCTGATCCATGGGCCGGAACCAACCGATGAAGACAGCGACTTCGACTACCTCTCACCCATCCACGACCTATGACCTCACAACCATCGGATTCAGAACTGCACGAGCTGTATCGCAGCTGGTGGCAGGACTCCTACGGAGCTGTGCCAAACGCGCAAGCAACAAGCATCGCCGCGGCCTTCGCCCGCCATGTGTTGACTACGTATAAGGAGGGGGCTGATGGCACAGCTACCTGAATCGCAGGTGATGGCACGCCTCAGACATGAGGTGTTGACCGTGCTGTACCAGCAGTTCCCGAAGACACTGACCCACCCTCAGTTGGTGGAGGCAGTGAGCCAGCCATTCCTCACTCGTGACAAGCAGTGGCTACAGGACGCAGTGAAGGAGCAGACGCAGGTGCTGCACCACGCCAACCTGATACGACCAGCCTCTGGTGGTTACACCTTGACGGAACGTGGTCGAAGGGATCGGCAACAGGCAGCACGGTTCCTGACCAAGAAGATCAACCCACCACAAGACGCAGCATGACCGACCGACAAATCATCGAGCTTTGGGATGAAGTGCAAGTGCAGTTTTCGTCGATTGATTATTGCAAGCGAGAGCTTGAAGTACTCCCTAAAGGGACTCCCATGATGCCTGATCAGTACAATGCTCTTGTCAGGGCAGACAGGCGCCGAGAGTGCGACGCCATTGTGGCTTTTGCTCAGCGCCTACTTGCAAAGGACGCAGCATGAGCAGGATTCAAGAGTTCGACCGACGGGCTGAGTCGGTCACCCACGACAGAGCAGCTGACTACGGGGATCCCAACGTCAGCTTCGACCGCATTGCGTTGATGTGGTCGGCCATCACAGGGGCAGACATCACTGCCCAACAGGTGGCGCACATGATGATCTGCCTCAAGCTGAGCCGGTTACAAACCAGTCCCAATCACCTGGATTCCTATGTCGACATCGTCGGCTACGCAAGATGCGGCGTCCTCTGTGGACCCCGTGAAGCCAACACCACTGGAGATCAAGTTTGGGAATGACCTGATGGGTCGTTGCCTTGCTGCCTACTGGACTGACCGCCAGGCCCTCATCGACGCACGCAGTCGCATGCGTGCAGTGGTTGAGGTCATCGCCGATGAGGTGCGTCGGTGGGCACCGGACAAAGGCCAAGCCAAGATCTGCCACTTGGCTATCAATGAAGTTGCTGACCGCCTACTGCGAGACACTAATGACCTATGACCCGAAGTGGCGCATCGAAGACGAGCGCCGAGTTGAATGGCTGGAGCGTTGCTACCAGCAAGATGGACGACGTGACCCCAAGCATTCCAAGCACGGCACATACACCGGGCTGGTTGATAAGTGGGGCCACCTGCCCTGGAAGGTGCAATGACCAAGCCGAGAGGCAAGGACTGCGCCTTTGTCTTGACCTGGTCGGATGATGAGCAGCCCAACCTGGGTGATGGTGTCAGCCGCACGTCGGATCCACGGTCTTCCTTGTGGGAAGTGCATGTGTGGTTTGGTGCGGCACGACCCATGAAGGAATCCATCCGGGCAATTAACAACAAGCAAGCCCTCAAGTTTGCAAAGAACCGCTACCCAACAGCCACTGAAATCAAACTCATCGGAAAGAAATGACCTCAAGACCTGACGCGCTTGGCGAGAACATCTACGTCTACGCCAAGGACAAGCCAACCAAAGATGACGCCGACCAGAACGGCTATGTGTTGTACTTCTGCCCTGAGTACGGCTGGTACTCCGGCATGTTTACGAAGGCGCACATGCCGAACACTACGCACTGGACCTACCTGCCACTTCGCCCGCCAGCACTGCCTGATCCCACCGTTGCCCGTGACAGGGAGTTCAACGACTGGCTAAAGACATTCCCCACCAAGTTTGAGGACAGTGTTATTGCATTGTTCCGTCTTGGTTGGAACGCAGGCTGGGCTCGTGCATCAAGCCGCTGATCCACTGATTGATAAACAGCTGGATCTTGAGCGGGAGATGTACCTGTTGGGTGCCGACCGTCGTGAGCTGCTGCGCAACCGGCGGATCGTCACCCGGATGGAGTCCCTTTCGGACTACGGCAATGCCTTGGTCACGCTTGGCATTGACCAGGTCATCAAGGAGATACGCATCCATCGCAAGCGGCTGAAGGATGGTAAGGCAGGGCCTGGCTACAAGTACCTGGGCCCACTGCTATGCCTTGCCCCGCACCGCATTGCTGCTTGTGCATTGCGTGCCGTCGTCGATCAGATCAGCAGCCCCGTCAACCTCGCTGCCCTAGCGCACCACGTTGGGGAGATGGTCTGGATTGAAACCATGCTGGCCCGTGCCAGTAGGTGGGAGATGCAGAACCACAAGCGGGTGCGTGGTCGCTTCCAGCAGAAGGTGCAGGACATCCATCGGATGAAGAACACCGAGACCTGGTCGCCTCAGGAACGGGCTGCAACAGGTGCATTCCTGGTGATGGCTATCGCCAGCAAGACCGGACTGATCAAGGTCGACAGGGCCCAGCGCGGGCCACGTCTGATCACTCAGGTGCGGGCCACTGATGACTGCATGGCCTTCATCGGCAAGGTCAACGACACAGGCATGGCCTTGTGTCCGTTCTCCCTGCCGATGGTGGCTAAGCCCAGGCCATGGACCACGGTCCTGGACGGCGGCTACTTCACCGACATCCCCAACAACACCCTGCTCAAGGACGGCGCCGACTTCGTTGCTCAGCACACCACTGGCACGGAGCCCTTCATCCAGGCCGCCAACCACCAGCAAGGTGTGGCATGGCAGGTCAACCGCTGGATCCTTGAACAGCTGGAGCACGCCTGGGAGAAGAGCATCTCCGTCGGGAAGCTGATGCCAAGGGAAGGGTGGGCTGTGCCTCCCTACCCAAAGCACCTGCCTGATGACCACCCGGACATCACGCAGTGGAAGTTCAATGCCAGGCAGATCCACGAACGCAACGACAAGACCAAGAACCAGCGCATTGGTACGGCCAAGCAGCTGTGGCTGGCGCGTCGTTTCGTGGATGAGCAGCGGCTGCACTACCCAATGCAGCTGGACTTCAGGGGTAGGTATTACTACCGGCCTCCGTTCCTCAACCCCCAGGCCAACGACATTGGCCGTGCCCTGCTGCAGTTCGCTGATGGCAAGCCCATCACGGATGCCAGCCAAGCCGAATGGCTATGGGTGCATGGTGCCAACCTCTATGGCCACTCCAAGCTGAACTGGAAAGCACGCCTTGACTGGGCACACCAGCACAAGGAAGCCATCTGCCGGGCCGGCATGGACCCATGGCAGACGACACAGTTCTGGACTGAGGCCGACGACCCCTGGCAGTTCCTTGCCTTCTGTCGTGCTGCCTATCAGTACGTCGAACAGCGACAGCATTTCATCTGCCAGCTGCCCGTCGTCCTGGACTGCACATGCTCTGGCATCCAGCACTACTCAGCCCTGCTCCGCAATGAGCAGATGGCTGAGCTGGTGAACCTGATGCCGAGCGACAAGCCGCAAGACATCTACGCCCATGTCCTGCGTGCAGTGCTCCACCAGCTGCGCAACGACGCAGACAATCCACATGCCCGGGCGTGGCTGGAACTACAGCCCGACCGGTCGTTGGCCAAGCCCGTCGTGATGACGCTGCCCTACTCAGCGACCAGGCAGGCGGTGTTCAAGCACTGCCAGGTCTGGGCATTTGAAAGAACCCTTGAGCTGTACGGCACGGAGGGGTGGTGCTTCAAGCGTGGCGCTATTGCTGCCATGCACTACATGACCACCATCCTGGTGCGTGAAACCAGCAAGATCATCGGCCCTGCCAAGCACGCCATGTCGTGGTTCAAGCAGGTCGGCAAGCTCGCTGGCACTCATGACATTCCCCTCCAATGGCGCTCACCGTCGGGTCTGCTGGTGCGACAGCAGTACTTCGACTACCGGGGTGTTCGCATCCCGCTGCTCTACCTATCGCCGGTGATCAAGACCTTTGATTCCAACCACCTGACGAATGGGTTGAATCCAAAGCGGATGGGCAATGGGCTTAGCCCCAACGTCATCCACTCCCTGGATTCCAGTCACATGGCCTTCGCAACTGTTGATGCGTTTGCCAATGGCGTCACCAACCTGGGCGGTATCCATGACTGCTTCGCTACGACGCCAGCTGAAATGAGCCAAGTGCGCAACTCAGTGCGCAACAGCTTTGCTGCGATGTACTTAGAGGATTGGTTCCACACCATCACCACTGAACTGCTGGCCCAACTGCCGGCAGAACTGCACGACAAGCTGCCAGTCATCCCGCCTGTCGGGGGGCTGGACCTCAACACCGTTCGCAACGCCACTTACTTCATCACCTGACCATGAACTACAACCTCATCTCCGGCATCCGTCTCACCACACCTGTCGCCAAGTTCCAGTACCCGAAGCTGGTTGAACCTGAAACCAAGTTCAACCCTGAGGGTGTCTACAAACTGACGGCAGTGCTTGGTGCAGCCGAGGCCACCGAGATCAGCGAGGCTCTCGACACCCTGCTGAATAGCCACAAGGCCTCCCTGAAGCAGCAGGATCCAGGCAAGAAGGACTGGAAGCTGGCCGATCTGCCCTACTCCTTCGAGGACTACGACGGCAAGCCATCCTTCATCGTCAAGGTGAAGATGAAAGCCAAAGGCATGGGTCGTGACGGCAAGCCCTGGACTGCAGCGCCTGCCATCTTCGATGCCAAGGGTCAGCCCGTTCGTGACCGTGAGTCCCTCAAGGGCATGTGGTCTGGCACCACCGGCCGCGTGTCGTTTGAAGCGCAGCCGTTCTTCCAAGCAGCCATTGGCGCTGGCATTACCCTGCGCCTAAAGGCGGTGCAGATCATCGACCTTGTTGAAGGAGGCGGCAGTGCCGAGAGCTACGGCTTCGGAGAAGAAGACGGCTGGTCTGGTTCCTCGGAGGCGACGCCGTTCGATAGCTCAACGGCCATCCCCCTCGACGAGTCGGACTTCTGAGTACCGCTCCAAGTTTGAGCAGCAGGTCGCTGGCTCACTAAACAAACGGGGCCTGGCCTTTGACTACGAAAGCCAGGCCCTTACCTACACCATCACCGCCAGCTACACGCCGGACTTCATCCTGCCCAATGGCGTGATGGTTGAGACCAAAGGCCTGTTCACACCAGAGGATCGCCGCAAGATGCTGGCCGTCAAGGCGCAGCACCCTGACAAGGACATCCGCTTGTGCTTCATGCGGGCAGATACCAAACTCTCCCGCCGACCTGGCGCCCTGTCGTACTGGCAGTGGGCCGAGAGGCACGGCTTCATCTGGTGCGAGAAGCAGATACCCACCACATGGTTTAAGCAATGACTGATCAACAGATCATCCAGGCCGCCACCGACGCCGGCCTTTGTTTTCCTGAGTGCTGGGCCTTAGACCTCGCACAGCAGGATTGGGACGAACAGGAGCGGAATCAAATGGCCAAGCTGCGTCGCTTCGCTGAATTGATCCAAGCCCTGTAGTCCGATCAACTGCCATGCCATCCAAGTTCCTGCGGCATGAGCCTTGCCCGCAGTGCAACAGCAAGAACAACCTGGCCCGTTACGACGACGGTCACGCCACTTGCTTTGGCTGCGGCTACCAAGACCAACCGCCCAAGGGTGAAGCCCTTAAACCCATTGCGCCTATGGCACCACCTGTCACACCACTGCTGGACTTCATCGACATCAAGGCGCTGGAGAAGCGAGGCATCGACCTCGATACCTGCAAGCTGTACGGCTACGGCTATTCCGTACACAACAACGCCAAGGTTCAGGTCGCCACTTACCGGGACCAACACGGCAAGGAGGTAGCGCAGCACATCCGTGATGCCGGCAAGCGGTTCCGCTGGTTAGGTGACACGTCCAACATGCAGCTGTGGGGGCAACACCTCTGGCGGCAAGGGATCGGTGGCAGTGGTGGGGCCTTTGTCGTCGTCACCGAGGGCGAGATCGACGCCATGTCGGTCAGCCAGGTGCAAGGCAACCGCTACCCAGTGGTGTCCCTACCCAATGGTGCGCAGTCGGCCAAGAAATACTTGGCCGCCAATGCCGTATGGCTCAGCCAGTTCAGCCGGATCGTGCTCTGCTTCGACTCCGATGAACCTGGTGAGAAGGCAGCACAAGAAGCGTTGACCGTCCTGCCCCTGGGCAAGGTGGCCATCTGCCGGCTGCCCCGCAAGGACGCCAACGAAATGCTCAAGGCAGGGGAGGGCGACCTGCTGCGTGACCTGCTATGGAAGGCCACACCATCCCGCCCGGACGGCATCGTCAATGCCTCCGAGCTATGGGATGAACTGATCAAGCCATCGGCTGCATCGGTCTGCGAATACCCCTGGCCGCAGCTGAACCACATGACCCGTGGCTTCCGCAAAGGCGAGATGACCACCATCTGCGCAGGCAGTGGTGTGGGGAAGTCGTCCGTCTGCCGAGAGGTGGCCCATCACTTCCTGCGCCAAGGGCTACGCGTTGGCTACATCGCCTTGGAGGAATCCACCAAGCGCACCATGCAGGGCATCGTCGGCATCGAGCTGAACAAGCCCATCCACCTGGACCCTGCACTGGCCACAGAAGAGGAGCTGCGCGAGGGCTTCGACCGTGTGTTCGGCACTGGTCGCTGCTTCCTGTACGACCACTTCGGATCCATGGATCCCGAGCATCTGATCAACAAGATCAGATACCTGGCTGACGGGGAAGGCGCTGACGTCGTCATCCTTGACCACCTCACCATCGTGATCAGTGGCCTCGCTGACCTCGATGAACGACGGGCCATTGACGTCACCTGCACCAAGCTCCGTCAGGTCGTAGAGCAGACAGGCATCGGCCTGATCCTGGTCTCTCATCTCAAGCGGCCAGAAGGCCGCGGCCATGAGGAAGGGGCACAGACCTCCCTCTCTCAGCTTCGCGGCAGCCACGCCATAGCCCAGCTCAGTGACCTTTGCATCGGGGCAGAGCGGAACCAGCAGGGCGACGTCGCTGAACGCAATGAGCTACAGCTGCGTGTCTTGAAGAACCGCTTCTCCGGGCAGACGGGACCCTGCGACAAGCTGCTCTACGACCAGGACACAGGTCGACTGGTCATCCCCATGTCCCATTACTTCGGCACCTAACCCACCACCATGAACTGCCCTGAGTGCAACTGCGACGTCCTTCGCACCACGATGACCCGGCACTACCGCAAGCACGCCGTCATTCGCAGGAAGAAATGCACGTCCTGCAACCACGCCTGGTACACGATGGAAACCCAGATCCCAAAGGATGCCGTCGTCCATAACCGCACCCACGAAGGCATGTCCACCTTTGGCCTGACCAAAGAATTCCAAGGCCTGACCTACCGCCAATGACTGCATCCTTCGTTCACTGCACCCCCGACGCTGAGCTGCTCATCGTCGACATGGCACGGGTCAGCAACCCAGACAACCAAGGCAACTACCAAACAGCACCACGCCTGCTGCAGTACCTGATCAAGCACAAGCACTGGTCGCCATTTGAGATGGCATCCATGTGCCTGAGGATCCAGACCGAGCGGGACATCGCCGCCCAGATCCTGCGGCATCGGTCCTTCTCGTTTCAGGAGTTCAGCCAGCGGTACGCAGCGGCCTCGATGCCCATCGTCCCTGCCCTGCGCAGGCAGGACGACAAGAACCGGCAGTCCAGTCACGACGACCTGGACCCTGAGCTGAAGGCACGCCTCACCAGTCAGGCCGCCCAGCTGGTTGGCAAGGCCTACGGCATCTACGAAGGGATGCTCGCCCAGGGCGTGGCCAAGGAAACAGCACGGCGGATCCTCCCCCTTTGCACCCCGACCACCCTCTACATGCACGGCACGCTGCGCAGCTGGATCCACTACATCGAACTGCGCACCGAGCAAGGCACGCAGCTGGAGCATCGGCTGATTGCTGAGGCCTGCAAGGACATCTTCTGCACCCAATTCCCGTACACCGCCACTGCCCTTAACTGGCTATGACCCTTCTTGTTGATGCCGACTGGCTGATCTACACCGCCTGCTCTGCCTGCGAAACAGACATCCGCTGGGATGAATGGATCAACACCTTGCACCTGGAGCAGGCCGACGTCCGTGACTTCATCTCCGGCAAGGTCGCTTACTGGAAAGAGCTGACCGGGCACACCGACGTCGTCATGTGCCTGTCGGACTACCCCTCCTTCCGGCACACGATCTATCAGGACTACAAGGCAAACCGGATCGGCAAGCGCAAGCCCCTTGGCATCCGGGACATCAGGCTCTACGTCGAACAGAACTACCCAACCCGCACCATGATCGGCCTGGAAGCCGACGACGCCATCGGCATCTTTGCCACCGGCGGGCAGTACCAAGACCCGATCATCGTGTCCATCGACAAGGACATGCGCACCCTGCCCTGCCAACTGCTGGCCAATGACACCGTCGAAACCATCCATCAGGTCGACGCCGACCGGGCTTGGATGCTGCAGACCCTGACCGGTGACAGCACCGATAACTACGCAGGACTCAAAGGCCATGGCCCAGTCACTGCAGCCAAGACCTTGGGTGATGCCGTCGCCCTCAAAGACCTATGGGACAAGGTCGTTGCTGCCTACAAGAAAGCAGGCAGGTCGTACGCCGATGCCCTGCTCAACGCACGCCTGGCCAGGATCCTTCGCCACGGCGACTACGACTACGACACCAATGAGGTGCTGCTATGGGATCCGGATACCGACGTCAGGATGAAGGACGCTGACTAGGCATGCCGAGCGTGTCGTAGATCTGCATCAGCCTGGGATCCTGCATCGGCGCCTTGCCTTGAGGAATGTCCTCCTTGGCAATTTGCATGGCGGTCATGGCCTCAGTCATCCCTTGACCGAGGCCAGCACCAACACCAGCGGCACCACCGGTCATGGCAGGTGAGCACATCAGCGACCCCTCCGCTTCTTCGACATACCAGCTTCGCTTAATGCAATGGCCAGCGCCTGCCTTGGGCTCTTCACCACAGGGCCGCCCTTGCCGCTATGCAACTGGCCACGCTTGTACTCCCGCATGACCTTGGCCACCTTCTTCTCGCCCTTCATTGCTTGACCTTCCTGGATACGACGCCAGCCAGGATCTCAATGACGCGATAGATCTTGACCACCAGCTTGCTGTACTTGCTCAGCCGCTCGTTGTCCTTAGGCGTTGGTGTCATGTTCACCCACACCAATGCCGCACCATGCAGAGCTACTGCAAGTGCGACGTAGTCAGCAACCCGATCCATCGTGTTCGTGGCGTTGGCCTCTACTAGCCTGCCAGGCCTCGCCAAGGTTGTCCGCTGCCTCCCTGGCTAACCACCTACTGATTGCCGCTTGCTGGTTCCACGCTTGATTCAGGATCTCAGCAGCAGCTAGCAATCCCTGCCAGTCCTGGTCGTCATACAGATCCAGCAACAGACGCTGCGTCGTCTCTTGCCTTAATGAGATCTCCAGTGGGATGTCCAGCTGGTTCATTCCGGGTGCAGCGTCCGGGCTTCCAGCATCGTGACCCGCTGCTCCACACTGTTCAACCGGCTAAAGGTTTCCTTCCGGTCAGCCTTGATGTCGACGTGCAGTTGCTCCAACCTTGTCGCCACGTTGTCCACGCTGGCTGCCAGTCGGATCACTGCATCCCTGCCTTCCCTTCCGCGGGTGCCTGCTGCGCCAATACCCATGGCACCCACGGTGATAGCTGCACCGACGACAGCTGCTGCTACCTCAATCATCGGTCAACGGATCCCCGCCGCAGCCTACCGATAGACGGCAGTCCGGCAATTACTCAGCCTTTCGACCAATTACTCAGCCTTTCGACCAATTACTCAGCCTTTCGACTAAGGCTGATCAAAGTGGTCAATACGCCCATCATCACCGTGATCGCACGGGCATCAGCGTCGCTGCATCCCATCGGGGCAGGGTCGATGGCCTTGCCCTGTGGCGTACCAACCCACTTGGCATACCAGGGCCACACCGTCGGCAAGACATAGAACCGACAGCTGGCCCATTGCAAAGTCGCAACAACAACGATGGCCATGGAAACCGCAACGATGGATTTCCATAGCCACCTAGGCATTAGCGGCCTTGCCCCCTCGACTTCTTACGGCCAGGCCTGGCCTTGGTCCTTACGGAATTGCCGATGCTTGTCTTTTTGTATGGAGCACGAGAGATGTGCTCCACCTTGGTGGCACCGGCTTTCGCTTTGGTCGCCATCAGCTCAGCCCAAAAAGGTCCTTGAGTTCCTGGACAGTTAGCCCAGCAGCGTTGAGCTTTTGTTCAACCGTTTGCTCGGCTGAAATGGCATCTTGCTGAATCGACTCGATTTGATATTGGCCATTGGGATCAGGCACTATCGTGCATCCCTCGGGAGGTTGCCACTCAGTCTGTCCATCCCAGACAGTGCGGTTGATGCACTTGCCTTCAGAGTCGAGGATTGCGTAGATCATAATTACCAGCTCCAAACACGAACAATACCGGCAGCACCATTGCCGCCAGCGCCAGAAGTAAAGCCGTCATCACAGGCAGCGCCGCCACCACCTCCTCCACCAGGGAATGCGCCGTTGCCTGCGTTCATGCCATTTGTGGCTGTTACATAAGAACCGCCTCCGCCTCCACCACCTTCATTGATAGGCGCGTTTTGACCAGCGCTAATGGTTGCACTTGTTGAGCGAAGAAATGCGTTATAGCCGCCAGCACCTCCTACTGCAGATGTTGTATTGCCAGCCGTTCTGCCTGCCCCGCCACCACCTCCTGCTCCTCCAACAGGAAACGCAATAAAAAATCCGGCGCCGCCGTTGCCCAAGAGGCCCGCCCCGCCGACGCTGGCGTTAATGTAAGTGGAAGCTTTGAAAGACACAGAACCCCCAGCGACAGCCACATCTATCCCGCCTAAACCGCCACCTGCTGCTCCGCTTTCCAAGTAAGAACCGAATTGTGTATTGCCGCCAGAATTGCCGTTATCGCCAGCGGCATTAAATAGTGACACACCAGCGGCACCTACCCCTCCAGCTCCAATGGTGACGCTAACTGTGGCAGTCAAGCTGGAAGCATTAAACAATTTATACAGACCTGCCCCTCCTGCTCCTCCGCTTCCACCACCTCTGGCATTTGCTGTTGGGTTAGTGGCTCCAGAACCGCCACCAGCCCCACCCCCAACAAGCTCTACATAAACCATTGTGCAGTTGGCTGGCTTTGTCCAAGTACCGTTGCTTGTGAATTCCTGGTAATCACTTAAAAATGTTTGGTTGGAAGCAAATGTGATTGGCCCGGTCATTGTGCCACCAGTCTTAAGCAAGGCGGCGTCGTAGGTAGTCTTAACACTATTAGGCGTAGCCGCCGTTGTAGTGCTGGTTGAGCTAACAGAATCCGTTAATTGAACAGTACCGCGATCAGAAGTAGAACCTTGCTGGATTTTGGTGCCAGTAATGGCTGCAGCTGAATTGATGTCAGCGTCAACGATTGTGTCGTTAGCGATCTTTGCGCTAGTCACCGCGCCATTGTCAATGGTCCACACGGACCCATTCGCCGACGTCGTGATGTCGCCCTTGTCGCCGTTGGGGATGACGCCAGCAAGGCCATCGGCCAAGCTGTCGTCCAACTCCTGCTGCGTGTAGATGGACTGCCTTGCGTTTGTATCCAGGTCTGCCGCTACAAGCGTCGAGCCATCCGTGAAATCAACAAGCGGATTGGTCAGTGGCGTTTGCCGATACACCCGCACAGTGGCGCCATTGGCTGGCACCACATCCATCTGAATCAAGCTGTCATTGATCCAGGTAAATGTTGCTGGCGATCCGGCGACTGTCGCCAGTACATGCTCTCGACGGACGTAACCAAAGGGCACCGCAAACTGAGTTGTCGTACCGTCGCCGGTGTAGACGTTGTAAGAGAAAGCCATCAGCGTTTACCAGGAGTGATGGACCAGGCCTGGGGTTGTGCCTGTTCTGGTTGAGCGGTAGCCCCACCGTACCGACGCATGTATTCCTTTTCACCTTTGTCTGCTTGGATCACTGCTTCCTCCTGCATGATCAGCTGGCCCTTGGGTGTCGTGGCCTTATAGACAGCCTTGGCTAGCTCCTTGTACCGCTGGATCTCTGCCTGCAAAGCAGCAGCGCGAAGGCTGACGAAGCGATTGGACGGGCCCTCGATTGGCCAGGACTGGTACTGCGGGGATTCGATCAGCTCCGTCGCTGACTGCTGGAAGGTACGGCCAAACTCATCCTTCACCGTGGCGAAGGTCATGACGTAGTC